>JAEEGL010643482.1_pt1 | contig 12017 bp, 4 predicted proteins | sample 9134231 | NCBI WGS metagenome assembly JAEEGL01 (sample SAMN16246548, study PRJNA631951) | gut metagenome | biome: gut microbiome; feature: rumen; material: fiber-attached | host: Bos | place: Iran: Karaj | collected 2018-10
GATGGCGTAAGGGATGTAGAATTCCTTCTTCAACTCGGTGATGTTAGCCTTCAAGAAGTCGTTGAAGATGGCTTCGCTCTTGGCAAAATAATCGGGGGTGAAGCCCCACATGTTCATGGAGCAGAGGGCCTTGCCGTCCAGCACGATATGGGTGTCTCCGTTCACGGAATTGTCCCCGTAGATCTTGCCGTCGGCCTCTTTGGCTATGTTCAGGTGCTCCTCGACGCTGGTGAGCACGCCCTTGGCATCGTAATGGCAGATGCCGCGGGACACGCTGCCGCTCTCGGAGAGGGTCTTGTCCAGCTCGAAACCGATGATGGCATACTGTCCGGTGGTGTTCTCATGCGCACGGCACCATTCGGCGGCCACCTTGAAGGAGTCCTTTCCGTAGTAGTCGTCGCCGTTGATGATGATGAACGGGCCGTCTATCACATCCTTAGCCATAAGCACGGCATGGGCGGTGCCCCAGGGCTTCTGGCGCTCGGGGTTGAGGGTGAATCCGGCAGGGATCTTGCTCAGCTCCTGGGTCACGAAAACGAACTCCAAAGGAGTGCCGTCCACGCACTTGACGTTGGAATACTTCTTGGCCACAAGAGCCTTCATGTCTTCGAGGAAATACTCGCGCACTATGTAAACCACCTTTCCGAATCCGGCCTTGACGGCATCGTAGATGGAATAATCGATGATGGTTTCGCCCGAGGGGCCCAGGCCGTCCATCTGTTTGAGTCCGCCATAACGGCTGCCCATTCCGGCAGCAAGAACTAACAATGTAGGTTTCATGATCTTTTTTAGTTATTCTCTACAAATTTAATTATTTTTGTGACAATGTCGAAGGTCAGCAAAGATATATGGAACAGGGAGAAGGACGGGAACAACCACGAGAAGCGTTCCTTCCTCCGCTATTTCATCATTTCCACAGCAATCTGCATAGTTATCCTCTTTGTCAAGAAAGACAGCGTGGTGCGCCTGATCGGCACCGGATTCACCATCCACAGGCAGAACAGGGAGATGCGCTACTACCAGAAACAAATCAATGACCTGGACCGCCAGATCCGCGTACTCAGCAACGACCGCGACACCCTCGAGACCCTCGCCCGCGAGCAATATCTCTTCGCCGAGCCGGGGGATGATGTTTATATGACGAAATAGGGAATGACTCTATAAAAAAGTCTCCCGAGCGGATTGCCCGGGAGACTTTTCAATGAAACGCTACTCTTTAATAGTTAGACAGAATAATAGTCCCTTTTTATTGAAAGTTCTTACAAACGATTGAGCTTCTTTAATGCTTCGTTTACATTTGTCATACATTCCTTCCCCTTCCAATGTCCTTAGAGCCCAAACACCCTCAACACTTATAGTATTCTGATAAAAAGAGTATACATCAACACCTAAAACTATAACATACTCCTTCTCAAAATCGGCCAACACCATTAATGCATCCTCTTTATTAAAACCAATATTACAAAAATAGCAATATTGTGCTCCAAAATAACTGGATAAATCAATCCCAATCATGCAATACTTATCAAATAAGGACCTTTCCATAATAACTACAAATACGAAAGCAGTTTTAATATGTTACAATAATAGCTAATATTTATGGAATAACCTATGATTAATACATCCATTCATATCTTTAATGTATTCGAAATAACCATCATACCCCATATAGGAACCCTTAATTAGTAGCTTTTGGTATAATCTCCCATCTCCTCCTTCAAAAGGTATTATGATTCCTGATTCAGAAAAAGCATCCACACTTTCAGGAAAACCGTGGAAATCATTTTGTTTCATCTGCTGAAGAACTTTTTCTGAATAATACGCGCCATCAAAAAAGTTGTTATTTGTGTTATGTATTAGCTCGCCTGTCCAAGGGTTTAAATTATTAGCCTTAGCATATATATACCCTCCCGCGGCCCCAAAACTTCCTCCGACTACACCACCCGAAACGGCTCCTTTAAGAGACATACTCCATGCTTGTTTTGCATTTCCGGTAATAATCATTCCTGTAGCAAAGCCTCCCGCCATTCCTCCGGCGGCTCCCCCAACAAATCCCTTTAATCCAGAAGAAAGCACTGGACTTTTTATCTTAAAGCCATTCAAGACAATATAACCCACCTTCTCGCTAGCCCAGCCTCCAGCAAGATATCCGGACGCACCACTCACACCTCCACTAACCGATGCTTTACCAACCTCCCCCCAATCTACCAAGCCATTTGAAAAGTTGTCAGTGGTCTGAGCGATAATACTATTTGTTGCCGAGGTAGCTGCACCTCCTACTAGTGCAGCCGTTACTCCAGCACCTGCTGTTGCTAAGAGCCCTGAGGTCGCCCCTCCTGTCGCAGCGGTCAACGCTCCAGCCCCTGCGCCTACACCAAAAGCGGCAACATACTCCCAAAAACCATCACACTGATTCCAGTTGGTGGCAAGATTAATGATGCCGCCGATTGCCGCACCAATCACAATATGCCAGAATTCCCCACTCTCATCAGTATATTTCAACGGATTGTTAAGGCAGTAACTGTAGCGATTGAAGTTCTGCGTGGATTCCGGATCCTGGATCAACGGGTCTGGGCTGAGGAACCTTCCGGTGACGGGGTCATAGAGGCGTGCGTTGGCGTTGTACATCCCTATGCCGGCGATGGACTCATGGCCCGTGTAACCGTGGCTGCCAATGATCTTTGAGTATATTGACGAGCCGCCGGTTAGCGACACTGCAAGAGTGTCTACAAGGATGTACTCACCGTTCATCGGCACCACATCGCCCCATGCGTCGTAGTAGTAGGTCTCCAGCAGCGTTCCGTCCTGAGTCGCAACGTGGGTGACGCTTCCCTGCACGTCACGACCGATGTTGTACGGTGTCCATGCTCCGTTGTCAATCTTCACCAGAACCATCGGGGAGTCATACGCCGTACCACCGAGGAACAGCCGCTGGATGGTTTCGGTAAGGGGAATCATCTCCATCAGGTCTTCGTTCCATACTTCATACGAACGCGCGTCTTTTTCGTAGACTCCGCTAAGATATGTGCGTTCCACTCCTATCATGGGGAAACTCCCCTTTACCTTCTCCCCTTCCGCGTTGTACCTGTACTGCGCGTAATAAACGGGCTCCTCCGACCATGGCGGATCCTCACGCAGGTAGCCGGGACGGTCGAAGCTGGTAGTGCCTATGCTCAACGCCGCGTAGCGATCCTCCACCCATTCGCCGCCCGTCAGGGTCGCAGATGTATTCTGGTAGGGATCGTCCGGATTGTCATACGACATCGACAGTCCCCTGAACGACACCACGTTCCCATTGGAGTTATAGCCCGCACTTAACACTCCTCTTGCATAGGGTCGCCAGTCCAGGCTGTCCGCCTGATCGGGAAGTGTCTGGCTTGCGGTTGTCAAACGGTTCAGGCCGTCATAATCGAACGACTCCGTCATCCCCAGCACGTTGTCCTTGCGCCAGGCCATGTTTCCGGTAGGGGCATCGTATGAGTACTCAAAGTCTTGTATTACGGAATTCTGTCCATTAAGGATACGACGGCGGGAAGGTAGGCCGGATGCCGTGTAGCCGTATGTTCTGCTCACTCCGCCGGTAGTCACCGCAGTCGGCTGACCAAGGGCATTCTCCGAAGTCAGGGTAAAGACATTTATAGTTGTATTCCCCGGGCCGGAGGCAGCAATGCCGGTGTTATGGCCGTTGGCGTAACTGAACGACTCCGTAGTGATGTCACCGTCCTGCGTCGTGTACGCTATGCTTGCGAGGCTGCCAAGGTTGGCTCCGGTTGCGTTGTAGGCGTAGGTCTTTCTCAGCCAGTGGGTGCTATCAGCGTGTTCGGTCTCCGTGGCGGTCCTGCCGAGGGCGTCGTAGGTATACTCCCTTCCCGTGCCGTTGGTGGAGCTTTCGCTCAGGATCTTCCCGTAGCTACTGTTGAGGGTTGTTCCGTAAGCATAGGTCGTATTGAACTCCGGTCGGGTCACGCCCGTAACCCTACCATATCTGTCGTAGTACGTCGTGACCGTTCCGTTCGGGCCGGTGTGCGCCACGCTGCTGCTGCCGTCGGCGTTGTCCGTGTAGGCGTCGCTCCTCGTGCCCGCACTCGGGTCGACCATTGACGTCCTTCTGCCGTAGATATCGTACTGGAAGGTCGTCACTATATTCTGGATGGTGTCCCGGGGAGAAACGGTCACCGCGCTCGGCTGGCCGTCATCCCTCAGGGTGTAGGTAATTGTACCTCCACCGTCAACCACGCTTACCACATTCCCTCCCGCATCGATGGTGCGGGTGGACTGTATGCCTTCCTTTGTAGTTGTGGTGGATGTGCCGCTGTAACTCCACGTGGTCAGCCTGCCGGTGGCTTCGGTAAGGCTCACGGGGCGGTCATAGGTGTCGTACGTGCGTGTATTCCACTGCGTCGGGCCCGTCACCGTGTCCTTGTACGGGAGGCTCATGCGGTAGAGCCTGCCCCTGCCGTCATACTCCGTGGTTACATACTGCCAGCTGCCGTCGAAGCGACGGTTGGCATTCCTCACCTCCCTGCCTAGAGCATCGTACCATATCTTCGTGTCTGGCTGGCCGGTGACGGTCTTCGCCACACAGTATAGACCGGGTTCGTTTTGTGACGACCACGCGATTGACGTGGTCTCCACCGTGCCGTCGGCGTTGGTCTTCTGAGTGGCATTGCCCCAGGCGTCGTATACGTAGCCGACACTGAGGCCCAGCCAGTCCGTCGTCTGGGCGGGGTTGCCGTACTTATTGTAGTTGCTATAGGTAATCGTCCTCCCGAGGGGGTCGGCGCTGCCGCTTAAGTAGCGGCCGGCGGCATCGTAGGCGTATGTGGTCTCGTTGTACGTCGTGGCACCGTAGGCTGCGGTGCGGTCGCTGGTGACGTTGCCCTTCGCGTCATAGGTGAAGCGCTCCGTGCCGGCAAGATGCCACACGGCAAGCAGGGTCGCGTCGTCCGTCACGTATTCCTTCACTTCAACCGGGCGCATCCTACCGTCGTACTCCGTTACCGTTTTCGTCACATGGGTAAACTCCAGGTTCCCGTCCAACTCGGCCTCATGCACGTCTTCTGCCACACTCCCCAGCACGTACAGGCTGTCGGCAAGGCTGTGGGAATACGACAGCCTCCTCCTCGTCATCTGCGGTAAACCTGTGGGGCCGATCCGGCGGAATGTGGTGATGGTGGTGGGATAGTCATAGGCGTCGTATCCCGAAACCGTTTCCACGGTGTTGATTCCCGTTAGGAAGTTCACGGACTCAGTTCCGGTCAGGCGCGGTGCGGGCTGGCCGAAAGAGGTTCGATGGGCATCATATTCGAATTTGTCCGAAGACAGTTTCCCTCCGCTTCCGGACACTGTAATCGAAACAGGCACGCCTCCGCGTTCGGGGTCGGTTTCCGTGACAGATGTTACGCCCATGGGATGAATTAGATCCGTAACCGCACTCCTGCGGAACCCGCAGAAACCAGCCCCCTTCGCATTGAACACCGCTCCGGCATAGCTGTAGCTCTTCGCTTCTATCCGCTTGCTTTCGGGATCCGTCCGCGTCAGGCGCGTATTGTCCCCCGTTACCAAATATCCGGGGAAGGCAATGCGCACATACCCTGAATCTGCCGAGGGCTTATACGCAGGAAGGGGATCATATCCGGCGTATTCCGAGCTATACCCGTACTCCGTACAGGAATACTCCCCGGCGCTTCCGGTGAAACGGCGGAGATGACGGCGTTCGGCAGCGGAGGGGGTAATCTTGTATTCTTTAAGGCTTATCCCGTCAATCATCATCAGCGACGTGGCTGCACCGAGCCTCGCGATGTTGCACGGAACCAGGCCTTCGGCACTGATCTCAAGGTTGGTACGTTCCATATACGTACCCGTGATTGCTCCTTTGGAGTTCAGCCATATCCTCAGGGTCGTGCCGCTAACCGTCACGAGATCCGGCAGACCGTCGCGGTCCACGTCCATGAACAGCTCCGCCCCTCCGCTTGCACGCACAGGTCCGTTCCACCAACTGTTGTTGAAGTACTTTCCGTCGAAAGTATAGGTGTGCCACTGGGCCGTGGAACCGCGCGCAGGAGCCACCACCACGTCCGTGTAGCCGTCGGCATTGATGTCCGTGAGCATCATCTCGCCTCCCGACGACAACGCCCATGTGTCGAGTCCGGACACCGTGCGCGCCTTCGTGATGGCACCCGACGACACCCTCCACATCTCCGTACCCGACGAGGTGACAGTGCAAAGTTCGGTCACGCCGTCTCCGTCGAAATCCGCGGTGAAGACCCTGTTCATATCATACTGGTTCCCCGGGAAGATGCTCGTAAGCGTCACGGGTACCGTCCCTGTATCCAGGTCGAGAACCGCACCCCAACATGAATTCGGGTTATTGTCAGTACCCCTGTACCCTACAACCATCAAGCTGGTTTTTCCCGTTCCGAGGAAGTCGCCCCAATAGTACCTGTAGTTGTCCAGATAATGGTCAAGGCCGGCCGTAAAACCGTGGACTTCCGTCTCTTCGAAGTTCCCTTCATCGTCAAGCCTGTGGATGAACGCGTATATGACATGGTCGGCCCGGGCTATGCCTACGGCCTCGTCCGTACCGTCTCCGTCAGTATCCACGGCCTGCACGGTTTCTAATCCTCCACTGATAGTGAATGCCTTCTGGGTAGACCACAGGCCGTTCTCAAGGGTCGGAACCATACTCACAGTCTGCGTACCTGAATTCTGCGACTGCGGAACAATCAGCAAGCCGTCCGTATAGCGTCCGGGAACGAACTTGCCGCGGATGTAAGAACAGCTTTCTCCTATCGGTGTGAATTCGAGGACTATGGGGCTGTTTCCCGTGACAAGCGTCGGAGCCCCCACCGTGCCCGCTTCGCCGTAGCCGAAACGGAGGGGAACCGCCTCCAGAGTTCCAGTTCCCGACGACGAGGGAACGGTCATACGTACGCGGCGGAGAAGATCCGCACCGTCGCGCTGCTCATGCACAAGGGTGTATTTACGGAGCGTATCCGTGCCATTGAGGCTCGCTACGCTCCTGAGCATCACCGGGCGGGACAGGCGGCGGCCGCTCAGGTACTGTTTCCTATAGCTCCCCTTTGAGACGTAGTCAAATGAGAGGGAGGCCACGGCGGTCTGGGAACCGCTTAGGCCGTATTCAATACTGACGGGATACTGCCAATCCGTGTACGTGTCCTGCGAATAGCTATACCGTACCCAGTTCCCGTCCTTGTCCACTGTCTCCATAACGGGGTATATGGCCGAAGGGGATGTGGCGGACGAACTGCCGAACGTGGCGCGCACGCCGTTCGGATACAGCGCCTCGAACCACAGGGCGAGGCCGTCGGCATCGGTGTGCTTCCTTACCATCACGTGACCGCCCGATGTCTCGTACTGCCAGACAGATGACAGCCCGGACACACTGTTCGGCACCAGGCGCAGCCCGTCCAGGCTATACGCCGCATCGGGGCTGTCCGCATCGGCGGCAGACATGCTCCCGTCGTAGTAGACCGTCCTGTTTGACACGCTCACGGCCGACAGACCTCCCAGTTCCCAGCCGTAGCCAGCCAGCCCCTCTCCGCCCTGGCTGTTGTACACAAGGCTTATCTGCGGGGCGTTCTTCAGGCCGGGGGCCGTCATTATAGGCACCGAGTACGTCATACCACCGCTCGGGGATACGCCGCGTGTATAAGGAATGGTGATTCCCGGTGCGTAGTCGGAGAGGAACACCTCATCATCGTCGAATGCCTCCGGCACGGATGACGGCGCAGCCGCCTGGCTGAGAGGAACGGTGATGCTACGGCCGAATGTAGTGTCGTGGAACGTAAGGGTGGCCGTGCGGGCATTCCCCGTCGTATTCAAGCCCGTCGGGATAACCTGTACGGTGCCGTTACCGCTCCCGGAAAGGGGCAGCGCAGAGAAGCCGACGCCGGTCAGCGTAGCCGTCCATGGCCCGGGACAACCCACATTGAGAATCGCAGATGTGGTTCCGTCATGCTGCCATGTCAGCGACGAAGGGCTGACGGCAAGGGTGTCGGCGGCCGTCAGATGGGTCACCAGAAGGACGGCACCCCCTATGTCCACGCCGCCTTCGATACGGGATCCGCCGGTGTTTGCACTTTGGGGCGTCACATAAACGTAACTCCCTGAACTCCCAGAAGGAGGGCTTACCGAGAAGTGGTTCTCCACCACCGTGCTGTCACAGCGCCATGTGCCTCCCGACACTATATATGCGCTTTTCGTTTCCGTGCTTCCCGCCTCCCACACCAGGGATGGCGGAGTAATGCGAATTGACGGATTGCCCGGATTCTGGCCGGGGTTCTGGCCGGGACCGCCACCACTCGCCTCCTGCCTGAGCCAGACGTACTTCTCCTTGTCTCCCTGATATACGACAAGGTTATCTTTTCGGACAGTGCCGCCTGTGTTGGAACCGACGGGCGTTACGGTGACTATCCCTGCCGAGGTGTTCTCCACTCGTGTGAAGCCGTTGCCGCTGACGCTGCTCGACCATCCGTCCCCGGTGACGGTCACCGTCTTCGACTGCGTATCATTGTAGGCCCAGCTGAGCGACAGCGGGCTCACACTGAACGTGCCGGACGGCCCCTTGTGCAGCAGATCAAGCGATGCCCAGGCTCCCGTATAGGGGTTGACGAATGCGATGCCACCGTCGATTGCATCCCCGGTAACGGTGCCCATCGGAGTGATGGCCACGCTGGCTCCTGAACTGCCGCTCTGCGGGCTCACCACAAAGTGGTTCGAATAGACAGTGCTGTCGCACTCCCAGCGGCCGTTGCCTCCGAAAGACGAAACCGTCACGTACTTCGTGTCCGTCTCGTTCGCCTCCCACGTCAGCTGAGTGGTGCTCAGGGAGACTTGAGCGGTTACCCAAATGGAATGCATCAGGAAGACCGCCATCATGGATAGCACTCCGGCCGTCCATGATCTTGTTGTTTTGTGTTTCGTTTTCATTGTTTTGATTGTTCTGAAGATTAGCAAGACTACTTCTTCCTCTTCAGGCAATCAAGGAGGGGATTTTGCAGATTCGCAAAAAAATCCCTACCTTTGACTGCCTTTGTCGGATATACAGGGCTGACTATTCCCTGTGTTGTACCAACATCCATGGCACCTGAGTGGAGCTTTAACAATCTTGCTGGATGTGGGGGCTCCATTCTCTTTTATAGTCGGTTTTAACAGACGCTACATAGTACGTCCTCCTTGGGTTTTATCGGTTAAACAAATCTTATGGTTCAGGCCAGCCGCGGTCGCAACTAACCTCTGCTGCAAAATTGAAATAAAAAATCCGAACTTCCAAGCGACTGGAAAAGAAAAGTTTTCAACAGGGAATTCACATTCCTGTTAATTCATTATAATACAAGCAAATACGTGTCCTTTGGTGTGGTCGGGGCGCGCTAGCGCGCGGCGCGGCGCTTATACTGCTCGTATTTGGAGAGGACGTTCTCGACGTAGGCGATGGTTTCGTCGCCTTTGAACTTGCCGAATTTGATAGTATCGATTTCCAGGATGGAGTCGTCGTTCATTTCAGGAATCAACGCGACGATATTGTCCCAGCTGGAAGAATCCACGCCGCGGATTGCGGCGAACTTTATGCAGTCCTGGATGCGGCCGACCCCGGCGTTGTATGCGGCGAGGGCGAATTTCAGCCTTTCGACCGGGTCGTCGGTATGGTTACGGTAGGCGTTGTGGATGCGCTTCAGATACAATGTTCCTACACGCACTCCTTCAATTGGATCGGAGATGTCGCCTGCACCCAGCCATTCGGCGGTGGAGGGCATCATCTGCATCAGCCCTGTGGCTCCGCGGTGCGAGCGCACGTCGTTGTCGAATTTGGATTCGTGATAGATAACCGCGGCGACCAGCCTCCAGTCGAGCCCGGCGGAATCGGAGTAAACCTTTATCAGGGAATCGTAGGGGCTGATTATGTAGTTGACACACATGCCTCGCGGAAGAGTGTCTGTCACAGCGGTTTCCGCACGGGAAAGCCTCAGTTTTTTGGCATATCCGTCCGCAATTATGGACCCGGCTATCAGCACCAGGACCAGCACTATCATCGCTATGCTGTGGGGCTCTTTCCTCATCACCTCGCCGGTCTTGTTCCACTCATGTCCTGCTTCCCCTGCCGGCTACCGCCGACTCCCGACGTGCCACTGCTTGCCCCACCCTTTCCGGGCTGGGTGTAGAACGGCCAGAAGAGGCCGAACTTGATAACCCTCTGGGTGTTGATGTAATGGTGGGCGGTAAAGTAATCCGCCGTGTCGAACCAGCGCATGGCCGCATTCTCTATCTTTATGAAGATGCACGCGCGCTTCCACTGGGCGTTGACGAAAAGGTCGATTATGGGGCCGTTTTCGTAGCGGACCTTGTTCTGGTTGTGGAACACTCCCAGGGCCGGATTCCATGCAGGAGAATACCACGGTGTATTGTACAGTACGTTAGCACCTATCTGCATTTCCAACACTTTCTGCTTGAGGGCGTCGCGCTGGACTATGAACTGTATGAAATATTTCCCGTTCAGCGCAAGGCGCGGAAGCGGCAGCACCTCTTCGTTGGAGGATACCTGGAACAGCACCTGATTGTCCAGATGCAGGAAATCAGCTATCACGAAATCCTTCCGCAGATTGGCGGAGAGCACGCTCATCGCAGAGGTGTTCTGGCGGGCGATGCTGAGGGTATCGTAGTAGACTTTGTTTGCCAACAGCCCGTAGTTCAGGCCGGCGGAGAACTTCCAGTACGGGATGTCGATATGCCCGCCAACCTTGGTAACGGAAGCCTTGCCGAAGTTATTGTTCCAGCGGTAGTGGTTGGAATAGACGTTCTGCTGGTAATAGTCCGGATCGCTCAGCGTGCTGCTGAACGTAGCGCCGAACGCCACGGGGCTGGTGCGCGCCTTGCGGAAAGGATAGAAGCGGTAATCCGCGTTAGCCCTGATATTGAAATCGCCGGCATGGTATCCTGCGAAATACAGTTGCCCGCGGGCGTTCCAGGTCATGTTGCGGAACAGGCGGCCGTTGGCCCCAGCGTACGCATAGACGGAGTTTCCACGGAACTTGTTGCCGGTGGCGGTGCTGTCGAAATATGTCTGGAACTTATCCCCTATCCCGATATCCAGCTTGGCCACCGCAGCATCGGCCGACCAGGGCTGCAGGCGGATGAAGAACCTGTTGTCCAGTTCCGACAGCCCCAGCGAATCGTCAGAAGCGGTAGGATTGTAGTTGAAGACGTTGTTGTACAGGGCGCGGCCGGCAGCATCGGAAGCGGAAATGGCATCCGTGTAAAGCCTGCCGTACCTCGTCCACTCGGTGCTGTGCCCGATGAACGCGGTGGTAATGTCTTCGGTGGTGTCCGGCACGAAGGTGGAGTCCCTGCGGGCCCTCCATTTGTTGATGAAGGTGAAGGGGATGCGGTACTGTTGGTTCAGGAACAGGGTCTTCTTCTTTATCTCCGAGGATGCCTTGCCGAGGGCGACCTTCATCTCGCGGGCATCTATCGTGGTATCCCTTACGTCCGTGATGTTCACAATGCCTCCGTTTTCTTTCTGAGAGATGCTGTTGGATATGTATCCGGCGTGCATCAGGTAACGCTCGCCGATGAAGTTGGTTCCCAGCGCCAGGGTCTTGTTCTTCACCGTCTCGTTGTTCAGCAGACCGCCTCCGCCCCATCTCTCGTAGAGTATGGAATAGTTCCAGGAAGGGAGGATGTTGTTGGTGGTGAAGATATGGAGGTTGTCGGATTCCTTTTCGTCTCCCGCCATCAGGGTTCCCCAGTAAGCAAGTTCCGTGTAGGGAGTCTTGGTGTTGAACATCTGCATGTTCTTCGCGCTCTGGGTCCAGGGTTCGTACCAGGAGTAGAACTCCGGACTCTCCCCTTCCCTGCGCTTGAAATAGTTGTAGGGCTGCACCGCGGATCCGGCCACGCCCAGCCAGGTGGCATTCACATCCTCGCGCCGGAAGGCATAGTCGTAAAAATAGTGGTTGTAGGTGGTGTCGGGCACTCGCGCCTTCACGTCGTGGAACTCC
>JAEEGL011838770.1_pt1 | contig 12017 bp, 11 predicted proteins | sample 9134231 | NCBI WGS metagenome assembly JAEEGL01 (sample SAMN16246548, study PRJNA631951) | gut metagenome | biome: gut microbiome; feature: rumen; material: fiber-attached | host: Bos | place: Iran: Karaj | collected 2018-10
CGAGGATGACGCGAAGGAACTCGTCGCCAACGGTTGCTGGTGCTGCTGCGAAGTCTCCAACATGGGCTGTCAGCCGGGTGCCATCCACTATTTCCAGCACAACGGAATCCTCTTCGCTCCCGGCAAGGCCGTCAATGCGGGCGGTGTGGCCACTTCCGGCCTTGAGATGACCCAGAACGCCGAGCACATCAGCTGGGATGCCAAGGAAGTCGACGACAAGCTCCACTTCATCATGAAGAGCATCCACGAGCAGTGCGTCAAGTTCGGCACGCAGCCGGACGGCACCATCGACTATGTCAAGGGTGCGAATATCGCCGGCTTCATGAAGGTCGCCCAGGCCATGCTCGAACAAGGTACGATCTAAACGTACTCTGCCCCGGCCGGTCGGCTGATGCCGACTTTTCAGGTACTTCGTGGCAAAGCTTGGCAGAAAGGGGTAAGTTGGTTTAGGGACAGCTTTTTGGCTGTCCCTTTTTTGGTGAATAGGAGAAATGTTGCTAATTTTGCAGACTATTTGGAATACAAATTCCAACTGAAGAACGAAAAACTTTATTATCAGCAATGGCTAACCCTAAATTGAATGTGAAGTACGCTGTGCTCCTGCCCATCGTACTGATCGTTACGCTCTTTCTCTGGTGTGTCCCGAGCAGTTTCTTCGGCATTCCTGAACTGACAGTCGTGCAGCAGCGCGTCATCGCCCTCTTCGTTTTCGCAGCGATGATGTGGATGTTCGAGATCATTCCGAACTGGACCACCTCCCTCCTTGTCATTGTCATTTCCCTTCTGACGGTATCCAACAAAGGCATCACCCTGTTCTGCGACCCGAAGTTCGGTCAGCTTGTCGATTATAAGAGTCTGATGGCCTCTTTCGCCGATCCGGTCGTCATGCTGTTCCTGGGCGGTTTCGTCCTGGCCATCATGGCAGAGAAATACGGACTCGACGTGACCATGGCCCGTTACCTGCTCAAACCGTTCGGCACGAAGCCGAAGATGGTGCTCCTGGGCTTCCTCGTGGTCATCGCCATCTTCTCCATGTTCATGAGCAACACCGCTACCGCGGCCATGATGCTCGCCTTCCTCGCCCCGGTCCTCGCGGTCCTTCCGTCCGATGACAAGGGCAAGATCGGCCTTTCCCTGGCTATCCCGGTCGCGGCCAACCTGGGTGGTATCGGTACTCCGATCGGCACCCCGCCGAACGCCACCGCCGTCAAGTTCCTCGCCGAATCCGGCTACGAGGTCACGTTCATGGAGTGGATGGTCCGGATGGTTCCGTACGTGATGATCATGATCGTTATCGCATGGCTCCTGCTGCAGTTCTTCTTCCCCTTCAAGAGCAAGAAAGTGGTCCTTCAGATTCCGGAGAATACCAAGGAAAAGAGCTGGAAGAGCAAGGTGGTCTGGGTTACCTTCATCGGTACCATCGTCCTGTGGGCGACCGAGAGTCTGACGGGTATCAACTCCAATGTCGTCGCCCTCATCCCGCTGGGCGTCCTGACCTGCACGGGCATCTTCACCAAGGATGACATCAAGGAAATCAACTGGAGCGTCCTCTGGTTGGTCGCCGGTGGTTTCGCCCTCGGAACCTGCCTGCAGGGTACCGGTCTGGCGAAGGTGCTGATCGGCGCCATCCCGTTCGGCGAGATGCCGGTCCTGGTGGTCTTCCTGATCGCCGGTGTCGTCTGCTACTTCCTTTCCAACTTCATCAGCAACTCCGCCACGGCTGCGCTGTTGATCCCGATCCTCATCGTCATTGCCGAAGGCATGGCCGACCCGGCCGCTGCCAACAATGCCAGTTTCGTCGCCCTGGGCGGTACTTACGCCATGATCACCTTCGTGGCGGTCTGCGCCTCCATCGCCATGCTGTTCCCGATTTCCACGCCTCCGAATGCCATTGCGGCTTCCACGGGCCTGGTCGAGACCAAGGACATGGCCAAGATCGGCATCATCATCGGTACGATCGGTTTCGTGCTGGGTTTCTTCTGGCTGACGAAACTGTTCCCGTTTGCATAAACAACAAGCCCAATATTTATTATCATGAAAAGATTACTGATCCTCACCGCTGCGCTCTTCTTCTGCATGCATGCTTTTGCACAGGAAGGCCAGCCCGAGTATGGTTACCAGCAGACCGGTTTCCAGAGTGCACCGAAAGTGGGTGGCTACATCATCGGCTCCTACAAGTACAGTGACAAGGAAGGCGCCCACGACGGCCCCGGTTTCGGTCTCCGTCTGATCCGTCTCTATGTCGACGGCTCCATCTTCAACGACTTCAACTATCGTATCCAGTTCCAGGCAGGAAGCGGTACCCCGCATGTCAAGGACTTCTTCATCGAGTGGGCCAAGTACTCCGAGTTCTCCGTGAAGTTCGGCCAGTTCAAGCGTGCCTTCACCTTCGAGAACCCCATGAACCCCTGGGATGTGGGTGTGGGCGACTTCTCGTTCCTCGTCCAGAAATTCGCCGGTATGGGCGACCGTCTCGGCGAGGCCAACATGGGCGGCCGTGACCTCGGTATCCAGTTCCAGGGTGACCTGATTCCGTTCGGCAACGACAACCACCCGCTCCTCCACTACCAGCTCGGCATTTACAACGGCCAGGGTATCAACCAGACCGATGCCGACGGCAAGAAGGACGTCATCGGTACGATCCAGTTCCAGCCCATCAAGGGCCTCAAACTGGGTGTCTTCGGCTGGAAGGGCAACTGGATCAACGGAGCGGGCGAGAGCCTCAAGCGCGAGCGCGTCAGCGCCGGCTTGACCTTCGACCGTGACAACTGGACCCTCCGTGGCGAATATGCGACCGCCATCGGTGAAGAGAAGAAGCAGAGCGGTGCCTCCGACGCTTTCTACATCACCGCCGGCGTTCCGGTCCGCAACTGGCTCAAGTGGTATGTCAAGTGGGATGAGTTCCGCAGCGCCGGCAACTCCGAGACCTGCCATGACATGTACTCCACCGCCGCCATTTTCCGCCTCCACAAGAACCTGAACTTCCAGGTCGAGTATCGTTTCCATCACGACAATACGCTCTCTCTCCTGGGCGGAAAACCTGAATACAACGAACTCTGGTTCCAGGCTTACATCCGGTTCTAAGTGAACTTCCGCTTCCAAGCGGAGTTTCGCCTGAAGATTGCACCCGCTGTCCCATTTCCCGGGACAGCGGGTTTGTTTTTGCCCGTCTGCAGAGGCGGGGGAGCGGAAGAACAAAAAAGAGCAGCAGGTTTTTGACCTGCTGCTCTTGCGTCGAGAAGATCCGACTCGAACGGACGACCCCTACGTCCCGAACGTAGTGCGCTACCAACTGCGCTACTTCTCGATTGCCGGTTGTCCGGACTTTTGTCTTTCTCAAAGGGTTGCCCGGGTCGCAAACCCTCCGTGGCAATTACGCCAGCTTGTTGATGTAGACTGCGATTCCGCTCTTGAGGTTGGCGGCCTTGTTCTTGTGGATGATGCCTACCTTTGCAAGTTTGTCGATCTTTGCATAGACCTTCGGGGCGGTAGCTTCGGCTACCTTCTTGTCGGTCGTGTTGCGGATCGCGCGGATCGCGTTTCTTGTCGTCTTTGCATAATACTTGTTATGCAATCTGTGCCTTTCGCTCTGGCGAATGCACTTCTTTGCAGATGCGTTGTTTGCCATTGTTTATTTTTTTATATTTGGTAGTGGGTAGGAGAATCGAACTCCTATTGCGGGAATGAAAATCCCGAGTACTAGCCGTTATACGAACCCACCAAAAAATGGCTCCTTCCAAAGGTCAATACCTCGAAAGGGATTGCAAAGGTAGACAATATTTTTTTTACCTCAAAATATTTTTAAGAATTTATTCGGAGGATTTCGCCCATTCAAAAGAATAGAGGATCGATTCTACCTGTCGGAGGTACTGCCGCTTGTCATAACGGGGCGCATAGACCCATGCTTCCAGCACGATGATGTCCTTCGCTCCCTGTCCGTAGAAGGAGTGCGAGACGAAGGGTCCTCCCATGAAATCATTGTGGACTTCCCACCAGCCGCGCGTCTGCGCGAACTGCAGGCCGCGGAACTTGATGAATTCGACCGTCGTCTCCACGCTTTCGCTGGTGGTCATCCAGGTATTGTCAAACATGCCGGGCACGTTCTCCTGCAGCACCTTGTTGCGCTGGGCAATGATGTTCTCCCTGGAGAAGTTCTCCGTGTCCGCCGCCGGATACTTGTAGATGAATACGCCCTGGTTGGTGTATTGCTTCTCATCGGCGATCCAGATGAAGTCGTCGGTCTTCTTCTTGAGTTTGTAGCCGGTGGGGAAGTGCGGGGAGCCTCCGACCATTTCGGTGACGACCTGGGCCAGGCGGGCTTCTTCATACAGTTTCGCATTGGCGATGATGCGGTCCCGTTCGGCCTGTTCGATGCTGGACGTGATGCGGTCGGCATTCTCCGTCAGCAGGCGCAGGGCTCCTTCGTTGTCGAAGGCATTGACCTGGATGACGCACTGGGGGTGGGCCCAGACGTCGTTCCGGTAGATGACACCCTCTTCCTGGTTCTGGGGATCGATGTTGAAAATCACGATGTTGCGATGGACCTTGAACAAGTCGGCGAAACCGCCCGGAGTGACATTCGCCACGGTGAAGAGGGCCTCTTTCTGCGGAAGGTACGGCGTGTCGCACGCCAGGATGTCACGGACGGCGTTGCCCAGGTTGCCTTCCCAGTTCTCGCGGTCGATGACCACGATGACTTCGCCGGCTTTGCCGCTCACGTTCGGCAGCAGCGCCCTCGTGCTGCGGTGGCAGGAAAGGACGCACAGCAGGGTGAGCGGGAGGAGTACCAGGGTTACAAATCTTTTCATAATCGTATATGTATTAAGTCGGTTTGCCTAATGGACTAATGGATAAGTCTGCCGATGTCGTTGCCGCAGGCAAAGAGCATCAGCATCAGGAGCAGGAGCATGCCGATCATCTGGGCAATCTCCATGAATTTGTCGCTCGGCTTGCGTCCCGTGATCATTTCATACAGGACGAAGACGATATGGCCGCCGTCCAGTCCCGGAATCGGGAGGAGGTTCATCACGCCAAGCATGATGGACAGCAGGGCAAGCAGCTGCAGGAAAGCCAGCCAGTCCCACTGGCTGGGGAAGACCTGTCCGATGGCGATGAAACTGCCGACGGACTTGTAGGCGCCGGTGCTGGGGGTCGCGACCATCCGCAGGTCCTGCAGGTAACTGCCGATGGTGGTGAATGTCAGCTTGACGCCGGCGGGGATGGCTTCCAGGGCGTTGTATTCCCGGGTCCGGACGCCGGGAAGCTGGGCGTAGATCAGGGCGCGGCCCAGCGAGTCGACCTGGAGCGGAAGCGCCAGGGTGTCGGCGCCGCGGAGGACGGATGCACGCAGGGTGGTGTCGGCGAAGGCGCCGAGAATCTCCCGGGAGTCCTGGACGAAGCGGACGGGACGGCCGTCCACGGAGACGATCCGGTCACCGCGCAGCAGTCCGCCGCCCCAGTTGGGAGACTGCGGCGGAATCGTGTCGACGACGAAGGGCACCGCCACATCGAACATGCCGGGGGTGTTCAGGATCCGGGGCAGCATGGCCTGGTCGATGTACAGCGTCAGGGTGTCGCCGTCGCGCAAGACACGGGCCGTGCGGACGTTGCGCCGGGCCAGGTCCGCCTGCAGGGATCCGAAGTTCTCGGGAACATAGTCGTCGAAACTGAGGATCCGGTCGCCGGTGCGGAAACCCATTTCCTGCGCCAGGTCGCTGGCGTAGATCTGGTTCTCCGCGTTGCTGAGGTATTGGGTGCCCCAGATGCCCAGGACGAAGATATACATCAGGATGGCGAAGATGAAGTTGAAGAGCACGCCTCCCGCCATGACCAGCAGCCGCTGCCAGGCCGGCTTCGTGCGGAACTCCCAGGGCTGGGGTTCTTTCTTCATGGCTTCCAGGTCCATGGATTCGTCGATCATCCCGGCGATCTTGCAATAGCCGCCCAGGGGCAGCCAGCCGATGCCATACTCCGTCTCTTTCCCTTTCAGTCCGGGGAACAGGCGGGAGAACCACCCCGTCTTGGTGCTCAGCAGCTTGACGCCGCCGGCATCGAAGAACAGGAAGAACTTGTCGACCCGGATGCCGAAGAGCTTGGCAAAGGAGAAATGCCCGAGCTCGTGGAATACGATCAGGACCGACAGGGCCAGGATGACCTGTGCTATTTTGATCAGGACGGCGGTCATTTCTTGTCAATCAGTGCTTGTGCCCTGTCGAATGCATCTTTGTTGGTGGCCAGGATCTGGTCGATGTCGGGCGTCCCGATGAAGGACGTTCCCGCCATGACGGCCGAAATGACCTCCGGGATGTCATAGAAGGAAATCCGCTCATGCAGGTAGGCGGCGACGGCCGCTTCGTTGGCGGCATTCATGGCACAGGGTATGTTTCCGCCCTGCCGGATCGCGTCGAAGGCGAGTCCCAGGCAGGGGAATCTTTCAAAATCGGGCTCCTCGAAGGTCAGGCTGCCGAGGGCGGGGAAGTCCAGTTTCCGGTTGTCCAAGGACAACCGGTCCGGGAAGCCGAGGGCGAACTGGATGGGCTCGCGCATGTCCGGATGGCCCATCTGCGCGAGGACCGCGCCGTCTTCGAATTCGACCATCGAATGGATGATGGACTGCGGGTGGACGACGATGCGGATGTCGTCCGGGGCCGTGTCGAAGAGCCAGCGGGCCTCGATCATCTCGAACCCCTTGTTCATCATGGTGGCGGAGTCGATGGTGATCTTGGCGCCCATGTTCCACTGCGGATGCTGCAGCGCTTCGCGGAAGGTCGCCTTGGCGATGTCTTCCCGTTTCCAGGTCCGGAAAGGGCCGCCGGAAGCGGTCAGGTGGATCTTGCGGAGGCGGTTGCCGCCGGCAGCGAGGAGGCACTGGAAAATGGCCGAGTGCTCGGAATCGACCGGCAGGATCGGTACGCCCAGCCTGCGGGCCAGGTCCATGACGACCGTTCCGCCGGCCACGAGGGTCTCCTTGTTGGCGAGGGCGACGGGCTTGCCGGCCCGGATGGCGGCGATGGTCGGCTTGAGGCCGCTGAATCCCACCAGGGCGGTCAGGACCATGTCCACGGAATCGGCGGCGGCCAGGTCGCAGATGGAATCCATTCCAGCGAACACCTTGATGTCATGGGGCTGGAGGGCGTCCGCGACCTTCCGGTACAGGGATTCGTTGCGGATGACGACGGCATTGGCGTCGAATTCCAGCGCCTGCCGGATGAGCAGGTCCGCATTGTTGTTGGCCGTGAGCAGATCGACGGTGAAACGGTCCGGGTGCTGCCGGACGACGTCCAGCGCCTGCTGTCCGATGGACCCGGTCGAGCCGAGGATGGCTATGCTTCTCTTTTCCATTAGAATCCGATGTACTTGGCAGGATCTACGGCCTCTCCCTTGTACCAGAGTTCCAGGTGCAGATGGTCGCCGGTGGTCAGGGTGCCGGTATTGCCGACGATGGCGACGGGCGTGCCGGCGGTGACTTTCTGGCCGGTGCTGCATAGCAGCCGCTGGTTGTGCTTATAGAGGGAGACGAGGTCGTTGTCATGCTGGATGGCGAGGGTGTATCCGGCGTCATCGCTCCATCCGGCGTTGATGACGGTCCCGTCCAGGACGGCCATGACGACGGAATTCGCCGGCGCCGTGATGTCCACGGCCGGATGCAGGGTGGGCTCGAAGCCCTCGGAGACGACGCCCTTGAGCGGCGGGAAGAAGTGCATGCCCTCGATCGGGAGTTTGCGGGTGCGGTTGTCCAGGCCGAACTGCTCGGCTTCCATGACCTGTTCCCGCAGGACGGAATCCTGGGAATGCAGTCGCGCTTTTTCGGCTTCGTCCGTCGGAAGGACCGTCCGGGCCTTGATGAGACTGTCGATGCGGACGGGGTCTTCTCCCTCGACGATCCGGCGGAGACTTTCGGCATAGAACTCCCAGCGGTCCACGACCTGCTCCAGCGAGTCGAGGGTCATGGCACTGCGGATGGCCGCCCGCTGGACGGTCGCGTCCGGATAGCCGGGAATGAAAGTTTTCAGCGGGGTGAAGGCGATCAGGCAGAACGCGGCCAGCAGGAAAAACAGAACCGTGGAGAGGATCGTCAGCAGCAGTCCGGACCGGCGGAAATGCAACATCCAGATATGTTTATGGGTGTTGTCATTGACCAGGGTCAGGCGGAACCTGCGTGCTTTATTTTCTTTTGCCATAGATTTTCATTATCTTTGCCGTTCATGGACAGGATTATAGGCATAGATTACGGAAGAAAGCGCACGGGACTCGCTGTAAGCGATCCGCTGGGCATCTTTGCTTCTGCCCTGGATACCGTCCATTCTGCAAAGATAATAGATTATATCAAAAATTACGCCGCTTCCGAGACGATTATCCGCTTCGTGGTGGGCTATCCGCGGAACCTGGACGGGCGTCCGTCCGAGGCGGCCGCGGACGTGGATGTCTTCCTCCGGACGCTATCGAATGCCTTCCCCGGCATTCCCGTGACCCTCGAGGACGAACGGTTCACTTCCGTGCTGGCGCACCGGGCGATGATCGACGGCGGGATGAAGGCCTCTGCCCGTCGGGACAAGGCCTCCGTGGACCGGATCAGCGCGGCGATCATCCTGCAGGGTTATCTGGACCGCTCGGCGGGAGGTGGTATGTCTTTTGCAGCAAATCCGGATTCCGTTCCGGAGTCCAGATCGTTGAATGTTACGAGGACGAAAAGACGTAAACTATGATACAACCGATATATCTGTATGGATCCGAAGTGCTTCGCCGCACGGCCGAGCCGGTTGACCTTGCCGACAGGGAAGGGATCGCCGCGCTGGTGCAGGACCTGAAGGACACCCTGGCCAACGCCGAGGGCTGCGGACTCGCCGCGCCTCAGATCGGCGTCAGCAAGCGTGTCGTCATCGTCGATGCGGAAGGCATGGAGGACATGTACGATTACCTCAAGGGATTCCGCCGGGTGCTGATCAACCCGGTCATCGTGTCCGAAAGCGAGCAGCAGTGCGAATACAACGAAGGTTGCCTGAGCATTCCGGGCATCTATGCCGACGTCCGCCGGCCGGCTTCGATGACCGTCGAGTACTATGACGAGAACCTGCAGAAGGTGACGGAGACCTTTGACCGTTTCGGTTGCCGCATGATCCAGCACGAACTGTCCCACCTGGATGGCGACATGTTCGTGGACCATGTCGCCCCGATCCGCAAGAAAATGATAACCAAGAAGCTGGCCAATATCGCCCACGGGCGGGTCGGCGCACGTTACAATACTAAAATCAAATAAACCATGGGAGCATTCCACGCATATGACATCCGCGGAATCTACGGAGTGGATTTCGACAAGAATACCGCCTACAAGGTCGGTTATTTCCTTCCTGAACTCCTCCAGGCCGACAAGGTGCTGGTGGGCCGTGACTGCCGTGTCTCCTCGCATGAGATTCATGAATACTTGATCAAGGGTATCCGCGATGCGGGTGCCGACGTCTATGATATCGGCTTGAGTTCCACGCCGATGGTCTATTTCGGAACGGCGAATTACGGCTTCAAGGCCTCCGTCCAGATTACCGCCTCCCACAATCCGCGGGAATACAACGGCATGAAGGTCTCCCGTGAGAACGCGCTTCCCGTCGGACTCGCGACGGGCCTCGGCCAGATCAAGGAGTGGATCGAATCCGGCCGGGAGACGCCGATCCTGAGCAGGCGGGGCGACCTCTTCAACATGGATATCCGGGAGGATTACCTGAATTTCCTCCGGGGTTTCATGGCGGACCTTTCCGGCCTGAAGATCGCGTTCGACCTGTCCAACGGCATGGCGAGTCTCTTCGCCCATGATCTCTTCGGCGACGAGCACGAATACATTTACGACGAACTGGACGGCACGTTCCCGAACCATGAACCCAATCCGCTGGTGCATGACAACGTGGTCGATCTGGAGAACCTGGTCCGCGAGACCGGCGCCGACATCGGCGTGATCTATGACGGTGATGCCGACCGCGTCATGTTCGTGGACGAACAGGCCCGGTTCGTGGCACCGGATCTGATGATCGCCCTGCTCGGCCATTACTTCGTCGAGGAACGCGGCCTGAAGGGCATTGTCCTGCAGGATATCCGCAGCTCGAAAGCCATCGGCGAATACCTGGAGCCGATGGGCATGAAGATCGAGACCTGGAAAGTCGGCCGGGCGAACGCGGCGCTCAAGTTGCGCGAACTGGACGGCGTCTGGGGCGGTGAACTCGCCGGACATTATTATTTCCGTGACTTCTTCTACTCCGACAGCGGCCTGCTGGCCTCCCTGCTGGTGCTGCGCGTCGTGGCGAAGATGAAGGCCAAGGGTATTACGCTCAGCCAGTTGATCGGCCGTATCGCCAAATATGAGAACTCCGGCGAAATCAATTACCGCCTGGAGGACAAGCAAGGTGCCATGGACGCCATCCGCGATTATTTCTCCGCCGAGGAGAAACCGACCGCCTACATGGACTTCGACGGCTACCGGGTGGAATTCCCCGAATGGTGGTTCAATATCCGCCCTTCCAATACCGAACCTTACCTCCGCTTCCTCTGCGAAGCGCGCTCCCGAACCCTCCTCGAGGAGAAAATTGCCAAGGTCGATGAAATCCTGAAAGGCAAGTTCGGTGCAACAAGGTAAACTTTTATGATGATTATTAAGCAGTTATGTGCAGGGGCGTTTGCATTGGTCCTTGCAATGGGGCCCCTTTGCGCCCAAAACGACTCCGTCGTGAAGACGAAGAAAGACGCGGAGCTCCTGATTCCCAGAATCCACCGTCAGCCCGTCCAGTCGCTTGACCTGAACGGGCAGCAGGTGATGGATACCATCAGCACCCAGACCCCGGGTGTCAAGATCCTCCTGCTGACGGACAACACATGGAAATACTACCGGGATCCGGCGGAAGCCCTCAAGACCGAGGCTTTCACCCGGAACTGGAGCACCAATACCATCAACCCGTACAATACGTCGCTGTCCGACCTGCCGGACGACATCCGCATCTGGGTGGCTGACACGCTCAGCGAGTACCATTGCCCGCGGCAGACGAAGGTCTATTCCGCCTTCGGTATCCGGCACCGCCGCCGCCACCAGGGCGTGGACCTTCCGCTCAAGACCGGCGACCCGGTGGGCGCCGCCTTTGCCGGCCGTGTCCGTGTGTCCAATTATACCCGGGGCTACGGCAACCTGGTCGTCATCCGGCATGAAAACGGTCTTGAGACCTATTATGGCCACCTTTCCAAACGGGAGGTCGAACCGGGTGACTGGGTGGAAGCCGGCCAGGTGATCGGCCTGGGAGGTTCCACGGGCCGTTCTACCGGACCGCACCTGCATTTCGAGACCCGGTATGAGGGCTATGCCTTTGACCCCGAGTGGCTGATTGACTTCGAGACGGGTGTGCTCCGTCACCGCCTTTTCGTCCTGAAGAAGCGGTATCTGGATGCCAACAGCAAGTATGTCCCGGAGTCCGAGGACGAAGAATACGAGATCAATATCGGAGACGAGCGTGACCATGCCGTGGCTGATTCCATCGAAGCCGTCCGCCAGGCCGAGCGGGAGAAAGCCGCCAGGGAAGCCGCTGCCGCCCAGTATTACAAGATCCGCTCCGGCGACACCCTGGGCAAGATCGCCCGCCGCTACGGGACGACCGTGAATGCCATCTGCCGTCTCAATCCGGGCCTGACCGCCCGCACGACCCTCCGGGTCGGCCGCAGCATCCGGGTGAAGTAAGCCCGGGACATCCTGTCCGGGTGTCACGCCGGGTTATCTTGCCCGGTGATTGATTCCGGGTCGGGTGCGGAGAAGTTCGAAAATGCCCCCGAAGGCTCCAAATAATGGCCTTCGGGGGCATTTTAGGGTTTCAGTGCACCGCCGATTACAGTGAGGCGGCAGATTGCACGAGGCGCCTATCCGGGATAATGCAGGATCTCGAGTTCCTCGGGCGTGTAGAGAAGCGAGTCGATGAAGTCCGGGGCGACATGGGCCAGGATGACGAAGACGACCAGGGCAAGGATGACGAGGCCCAGCAGCCCGAGCCCGATCC
>JAEEGL012573976.1_pt1 | contig 12017 bp, 9 predicted proteins | sample 9134231 | NCBI WGS metagenome assembly JAEEGL01 (sample SAMN16246548, study PRJNA631951) | gut metagenome | biome: gut microbiome; feature: rumen; material: fiber-attached | host: Bos | place: Iran: Karaj | collected 2018-10
AACATCGACGGCTACTACAACCCCTTCCTCGAGCAGCTCCGCCTCGTCAAAGAGGAGGGCCTGATGCGCAGCGACGCCGGCCTGGTCTCGGTAAATTCTGTAAATAATGTGTTTTTAAAGATCAATCAGATTGTAAAAGATTAGAAAAGAAGGCTACGCAATCATAATTCTTTTAAAATCTTTTACAATCTGATTGAAACAGAAATCTGAAGCAATGAGCCACCTGTTGAGCAAGAGCAAGTACATCCGCGGCCTACAGTGCGACCGCGCCCTGTGGCTCGATGTCTTCAACCCGCGCCTGGCCCGCTACACCGCCGAGCAGATGCGCCGCTTCGACCGCGGCCGTGAGTTCGAATATTCTTTTAAGGACACTTTTCCTAATGGTATTGATATCTCCGCTGAACTCAAGCGTAACGTCGACGCCTATCCCGAACGGACGGCTCAGTTGTTGGATAAAGAAGATGAGGTGGATATCTTCGAGGCGGGCTTCCTTTACGATGATGTCCTTGTATTGGCCGACGTGGTTCATAAAAACGAAGACGGCTCGCTCGATATCTATGAAGTGAAGAGCGGTACGGCTTTGAGCGACACATATAAAAACGACGCAGCAGTGCAATATTATGTGATATCACACTGCCGCGTCGTGAATAGTTTCTCGCTTGTCTTCAACGATGGCGAGGGAGGCTTCCTCAAAGAAGACCTTTCCGCCGACCTTGCGGCGCAGCTTTCGGAGGTGGAAAAGAATGTCGCCGCCATGAAAGAAATCCTCCGTCACGGAGAGCCTTCTACCCCCACCGGCCAGCATTGTCTCGATCCATACGCTTGCCCCTACCAGCACTACTGTGCACAAGGCACCCGCCAACTGTCGCTGTTCGGATAAAAAAGAAAGCGGCAAGTGCATTGCACTTGCCGCTTTCTTTTTTTATAAAACCATATCAATTTACCGGGAAGGCGATCTCGCGCTCGATAACCTGGTAGGGCACGTTGTTGCGGTAGATGGTCTGGCGCACCCAGTTGTCGTCCTCGTCGTACTCATAGACGTAGCTGTGCTTCCAGTTGAGGTGTTCGTCGTAGTTGAACGAGCTGACCTCGATGAGGTTGTCGTGGTCGTCGTAGTAGTAAGTGGTGAGGGCCGAGAGGAACTCGTCGGCATCGTAGAAACGCCACTCGACGCGATTGCCACGTGCATCATATTTGTAGAGATAGTGTTGCATCAACTCGCCGTCGCGGTTGTAGAATTCCATCTCGGTGCAGTTGCCGTATTGGTCGTACTTGTATGTCCGCTTCTCGGTCATCTCGCCATCGGCGTCAAAGCTCTGCTCCTCGACCTTAAGTCCGTTGGCGAACTTGCTGCTCTCCTTCTTGGTCATCTGGTTGCCGAGGAAGACGGTACGCTCGATACGGTTGCCGTCCTTGTCGTTGAGATAGGCGGTGCGGCCCGTGAGCATCTTCTCGCGGTTGTACTCGTTCCAACCGAGGCTGTAACCGTTGACATCGAAGAAGTAACTGTACCACGTGTAATCATCGGCCTTGGTGCGGAACTTGTCGGCGAAGTTGCCGCGCTTGTCGAAGGTGATGCTGTCGATGCAGATGAGCTGACGGCCACCGTCGCGACCGCCACGGAGGTTGTAGGTGTACTCAATCACATAGATTGCGTTGCCGTGAATGCCCATTTCGGTGCGCGAGTTCTTGCGTGGACGAGGGCCTGCAATTGCAGTGCCTGCAACGAGCAGGACGAGAATCAGAGCGATATTTTTCTTCATAGTTTTCATTGTTTTCAAAATGCAAAGATACAACTTTTTCCTTAATCTAACGCAAAATGTGTTGAATTATTGTTTTGTGTGTTCGTTTTTGTCTCCTTTACGCAGGAAGAAAAGGAGACCAAGAACGAGGGTTATAACAGCAGCGATGCCGTATCCGACGGGGCGGGGGAGGACGCTACCGAGACCTTCTTTATAGGCTACGAAGAGGAAACTGATGGTTACCATGCTCATGAAGAGGGCGGGAATCAAGGTAATCCAATACCAGCCGCCTTTCTTCAGACGGGCCAGGAATATGGTAACGGCCCAGAGGGTAACCATTGCAAGCACCTGATTGGCCCACGAGAAATAGCGCCAGATGTAGTCGAAGCCCGCTGGATTGACCAACGAGAAGACCAGCAGGGCGGCAGCTAGTACGAAGACAGGCAGGGCCACCAGCAAACGCTTGGGTACCGGCTTCTGGTCCACATGCATGAAGTCGGCCACAATGAGGCGTGCCGAACGCAGGGCTGTGTCGCCGCTGGTAACGGCGGCACTGATCACACCAAGGATAGTGATAAAGGCAATGACTGACGGGAACCAGCTGTTGGCTATAACGCCCACCATAGCAGCGCCGCTCTTCCCGAGACATAGTTCGGGATGGTCGTGGAAGAAATAGGCGGCAGCAGCGGCCCATATAAGTGCCACCACACCCTCGGCAATCATTGCTCCGTAGAAGATTGGACGAGCCTGCTTCTCGTTGACCATGCAGCGGGCCATAAGGGGCGACTGTGTGGCGTGGAAACCGCTGATGGCACCGCAGGCAATCGATATGAACATCATCGGGAATATAGGATTGGTATCTGCCTTCGGGTGGCTGTTCTCCAAACCTTCCCATACCTCACGGAGGGGTATCTGATAGACGACGAAGGCTACCACTAGCGCAAGCGCCATGGCTAGCAAAAGGATACCGAAGATGGGGTATATCTTGCCGATAATCTTGTCGATAGGCAGCAACGTGGCCAGCAGGTAATAGATAAAGATAAGTATTACCCAGAAGTATTGTATTACGCTTTGGTCGAGATGACGCAGTCCGGCGGGGACGAAGATGTCCTGTGTGAGAAGCGTGGCGGGCGTGTTGACGAACACTGCGCCCACAAGTATCATAAGCACCACGGTGAATCCGCGCATAAACTGCTTCATGCCGTTGCCGAGATAACGGCCGTGTATCTCTGGTAGCGAGGCACCATCCTGCCGTAGGCTTATGAATCCGGCTATGAAATCATGTACAGCACCAGCCAAAATACATCCGAAGACAATCCACAGATAGGATGCTGTGCCGAACTGTGCGCCCATGACGGCACCGATTATGGGGCCTACGCCAGCGATGTTGAGGAACTGGATAAGGAATATGCGCCACGGTTTCATGGGAACATAATCCACACCGTCGGGGTGCGCCACTGCGGGCGTAGTACGTGCTGGGTCGACACCTATCACACGCTCGATTACCTTGGAGTAGAGCCAGTAGCCAAGTACCAGCAGTACTACTGCAATGATGAATGATATCATGTCTTATTGGTTTTCAATACGGTTTTCTTCCGGTGCGGCAATCCACACGATGAGATATGCCCAGAATCCGAGGCTTCCGCAGAGCAGTGCCACGAGGAAGATAATGCGGACCACGGTTGGGTCGATGTTCAAGTATTTGGCTATACCACCACATACGCCGGCAATCTTACGGTCGGTGATGCTGCGCATTAAACGTTTGTAGTTTTCCATATCGATAGTGTTTTATAACATTCCTTTACGTTTGAGTAATGCCTTAGGGCTGGGGTCTTTACCGCGGAACTGGCGGTAGAGGTCCATCGGCTCTACGGTGTTGCCGCTCTCTAGAAGGTGGCGGAATTTGGCAGCCAGTTCGGGGTTGAAGAGGTCGCCGCTCTCAGCAAAAGCCTCAAAGGCATCGGCATCGAGGATGGCAGTCCATGTGTAGCTGTAGTAGCCGGCATCATAGCCTGTGGTGAAGATATGCTGGAAATATGGGCTGCGGTAGCGGCTGATAATCTCAGGGATAAGACCGATGCTGTTCAGATAGTTCTCTTCGAAAGCCAGCGGGTTGATCGGTTGCTTTGCTTTGATACTGTAGTAGTTCATGTCGAGCAGCGATGCGGCAAGCAACTCGGTGGTGATGAATCCTTGACCGTAGGTGGAGGCAGCCTCAATCTTTTTCACAAGTTCGTCGGGTATGGCTTCTCCGGTTTGGTAGTGATGTGCATACATCTTCATCACCTGCGGGTGGCGGCACCAGTTCTCCATCACCTGTGAGGGTAACTCGACAAAGTCACGTGGTACGTTGGTACCGGCCAACGAAGGATAAGTGCACTTGCTGAGCAAACCATGCAGAGCGTGGCCGAATTCGTGGAAGAGAGTTTCGCTCTCGTCAAAGTTCAGCAGCGAGGGCTTGTCGGCTGTGGGTTTGGTGAAGTTGCAGACAACCTGGATGATGGGGATGATATTGTTGCCTTCTAGGTCGCGGTGTTGGCCGCGGAACTCGGTCATCCAGGCACCGCTGCGCTTCGAGGCACGAGGATGGAAGTCCATATAAAGGATGCCGATGGTTTCTTCTCCATCTTTCACTTCGAAGCAATGAGCCTCCTTGTCGTAGGTGGGCAAGTCGGTACGCTCTATGAAGGTGAGACCGTAAAGTTTATTGGCAACCATAAAGGCACCTTCGCGCACGCTATCGAGACAGAAATAGGGACGCACTTCGGCATCATCGAGGGCATACTTTTCAACGCGGTATTTCTCAGAATAGTAGCGCCAATCCCAAGGTTGAAGTTTGGCACCAGGCTCGTCCTTTTCAAGCATTTGCTGGTAGATATCACGCTCCTCTTTGGCTACCTTCAAGGCGGGCTTCCAGATATCGAGTAGGCATTTGTAGACATTGGCCGGAGTTTTTGCAAGGCAGTCGTCGAGCACCCAGTCGGCATGGGTTGGGAATCCGAGGATGTTGGCACGTTCGAGGCGCAGATTGACCAGAGTGTCGATAATCTTGGTGTTGTCAAATTCGCCCTCTTTGCAACGGTCGGTGAATGCGTGCCACACTTCTTCGCGGAGAGCGCGATCTGGACAAGTCTGCATGAAGGGCTCCCATGTTGGCATATCAAGGGTTACCTTAGTGCCGTCGTCGAGTACCTTCTCGTATGCGTTGGTGGCTTTAAGCACATTCTGTGCGAAACGCATGGTGAGCGATGCAATCTGCTCGTTGAGTTCACGGAAGCGGGCCTGCTGGTCTTCGGGTACATTTGCACCGCTGCGGACGAATCCCTTGTAGGTCTCCTCAAGCAGGCGGGCCTGTTCACGTTTAAGATCGAGACTCCCGTGCTGATACTGCTCGTATACGGCCTTGATACGCTCGAAGAGTTTTGCATTGAGTGCTATATCGTCGCCATGTGCGGCAAGCAACGGCGTAACCTCCTCTTCGATGGCTTCCATCTCGGGGCTGTTCTCGCATTCCGAGAGGTTGAAGAAGACCCCACTTACCTCTTTGAGCAGTTTCCCGCTATATTCATAGGGCAGTATGGTGTTCTCGAAAGTCGGTGCCTCCGGGTTGTTGACTATGCTGTCGATTTCGGCCTTCTGTTGACGCATGCCCTCTTCGAAGGCAGGCATATAGTGGGCCGTCTTTATTTTGCCAAAATCAGGAATCTCATAAGGAGTGTTCCAAGGAGAGAAGAATGGATTTTCCATAGCTTTCTTGTCTTTACAGCCAGCCATCAGCAATGTTGCAGCGGCTGCGATTGTCATTAATGTTTTATAAGACTTTTGCATATATCTTTTAGTATTTGTGCATTAAGTTTCTTTGCAATAAAGGTGTGGTTTTTGTTCTCAATCAGGAAAATTTGAGGTGTGGTAGTGATATCGTATACCTCGCGCCAATCTACATTCGCTTCCCCGCCGTTGAGGTTCACCCACTTGGGGCTTGTCATCTTGTGGTCTTTGAGGAACTTCTTCCACTTCACGATAGTATTGTCGTCGGGTTCGCTAAGTATAGCGAAGGCTGTAAGGTTCAGCGAGTCCTGATATTCTTCAAATACTTTGTACACATCCGGTATTATCTCGCGGCAATGTCCGCAAGTTGGGCTCCAGAATACAAGTATGGTGTAGTCGCCTTTCATCCTGTGGAGCGAGTAGGCGTAGTGGTTGGTGTCGAAGAGTATGAGCTCGGGAGATTCGCGACCAACAAGAAGGCGCTCCCATTTGGTGGCACGTTCGATGTTTTTGTCAATGTCCGACGGGTCGAACCACGATGCAGCCTTTCCGGTGGCGAAGTAACGCATTACTAGGTGGACGTACACTTCGTCATAAACCATCACGTTGCTTTGCAGGTAATAGTCAGACATCTTGTAGATAAGCCATTTGTATACTTCTTCTGCTGGTTCTGCGCGGTCGATAACGGTGTCGAGTTTGGGACAAATCATTTCCGGCAGCATACCGCGCCTCTGCATGAATTTCAAATAGTCAATTACCCGTTGGTAGAATACGGCCTTTGGCGTGCGAATAAGGAAGTTGTCGTCGAGCGGCATGTTGTCGAAATAGTGGTCGAGTGCATAGTCGGCACGTTCTCTGGGTGTCATCTTCATGCCGTCGGCCTTTTCGGTGGGAACATCCACCTCTTTCGTGGCTGCCATCATTTTTGAAATCATGGCATCGGGATAACTCCGTATAAAGTCCATCTTAAGGCTGTCGATACGCAGGTGCTGTGCATTGGTAAATTCGACAAATGCGGCTGAATCGAGTTGGTTTTTCTGGTCTTCAATCTCACGGTATAGGGCTTCGCTAGCACGCTGATAGTTGTAGAATATCTCGTTCTGGCGCGAGCCTTTCACTTTCATGTTCATCATCCACGACCTGTCGTCAGTATGGAAACGGAAATTGGGCTTCTCGTTGTAAATCACGAATTCTACGTAGCGGTTCTTGTTGTTGGTGAAGAAGTAAAGGCCGGGATGCAACGTCTCGTCGCCCTCGAACACGAATTGTCCTTTCCCGTTGTTGTAGGCGGTATCCATAATGCGTTCGCTTTGCGCATAGTAGAAGCAGAGGAGCATCATCGAGTCCTTGTTTCCATCCACCTGGAGGGTGATTTTATATGTGTTTTTTGCCATTACTGAGAGTGGCAGCAGAAGCATTATCGCAATGAGTAACCGTTTCATTTTTATTTATTTTGTGTCTATTAACGATACAAATTTCCAATTATTGTGTTATATTTTCATTTGCCTACGCAGAACCGGCCGAATATGTTGGATAGTAGGTCATTCGATGTTACTTCGCCCGTGATTGCCCCTAGGTGGTACAATGCGTCGCGCAGGTCTACAGCCACCAAGTCGGCAGGAATGCCGTCAGCAAGTCCGGCCGATGCTCTTTCTAGGGCTTGAGCCACATGCGTAAGTGCGTCGCGATGGCGTGCGTTGCAGAGCAATACATCGTCAGCTGTAGCCTTTGGTATGCTGTTGCACATCAATTGCTTGAGCTGCTCAATACCTTCGCTGGTTTTAGCCGATACGGCTACCGAGTATCTATCGCAGAAGGGTGGGGCGGGAGCGAGATCGCATTTGTTGTATACAATAATGGTCGTTTTGCCATTCTGTAGCAACTCGCCGCTATCGGTGGAATCTGTTGTGTCTATCACATGCAGTATGAGCATCGCCTCGTCGATGGCGCGACGGCTCCGCTCTATTCCCAACGCTTCTACAGGATCGTCGCTATGTCGCAGGCCTGCGGTGTCGATAAACCTGAAGGTAAGTCCGCCGATGGTAAGTGTTTCCTCCACAGTATCGCGGGTGGTACCGGGAACGGGACTTACTATTGCACGGTCGTCGTTTAGCAACGCGTTGAGTAGCGACGACTTGCCGGCATTGGGCTTTCCTACTATGGCCACAGGGATACCCCGTTTCAAAGCATTCCCCATGCTGAACGACGATAGTAATTTTGATACTTGGGAATCAATGGCCGAAAGCAACTGACGCAGCTGGGTGCGGTCGGCGAACTCCACATCCTCCTGCGAGAAGTCTAGTTCCAGTTCCAGCAGCGATGTGAGGTCCATCAGTTTTCCACGCAGTTCTTTCAGTTTCTCGGCATATCCTCCGCGCAACTGGCTCACGGCCAACTTGTGCTGCTGCGGTGTCGCGGCTTCCACCAAGTCGGCCACCGCCTCGGCTTGCGAGAGGTTCATCTTCCCGTTCAGGAAAGCCCGCATGGTATATTCTCCTGGCTCGGCCAGCCGTGCGCCGCTTTCGATAAGCGTCTGCACCACCGTCTGCTGGATGTATGTCGAACCGTGGCAGCTGATTTCCACTGTCGGCTCTCCGCTGTAACCGGAGGGGAAGAAGGTGGCAACCACGTCGTCCAGCTCACCAAAATGACAATAGGTGGCGCGGTGGGGCGTCAGCTGCTTGGCTGTCAGATGGCTCAATGCAATCGACAGCGCATCTTTCCCGCTGAGACGAACCACGGCGATGCCGCCCACTCCGGGGGCGGTGCCTACTGCCACTATGGTGTCATTGTTCATTCTGGTTGTTGCGGTTGTCTGGTATATATCTGTCGCCGAAAAGCATTTGAGCTTCGTCGTCGGTGAGTCCAAGGTCCACCTTTATGCGGTAGATGTTGGGGAAGTTCAGGAATAGCACCAAGGTGCTTACCATGGCCAGCATCAGCAGCACTGTACGGCCGCTGAGGAAGGTGAACGCACAGAGTATCACCACCACGGCTAGCATGGTCATGTAGAGGTCTCGCACATGGGCAGCATAGCCGTCGAGTTTCTGCTCCAGCCCTTCGCGTTGCCGCAGTTGTGGTATCTGTTTGCGTACCGAGAGCAGCATCATGCTCACCGCCAGCACCGCCAATGCCGTACCGGCAATCACCATCCAACGTTCGGCACCGGCCATAGGGTGCAGCGTGTAGCACAGCACCGAAGCCACAATCACCATCCCCACCGAACCCCAAAGGCCGATGTTGGCATATCGTTTGATTCTTTTCAAATAGTTTTGCATCACAGTTTTAGGTATTTTGCAGTATATGATTCTTTGCATTTCACCAAATCCTCAGGCGTGCCGGCAAATACCACGCGGCCGCCCTCGGCACCCCCTTCGGGGCCAAGGTCTATGACCCAGTCGGCACATTTGATGATATCGTGATGATGCTCAATCACCACCACGCTGTGGCCGCGCTCTATCAGTCGGTTGAACGCAGCAAGCAGTTTCTCGATGTCGTGGAAGTGCAATCCGGTTGAAGGCTCGTCGAAGATGAAGAGCATCGGCAGGTCGCCCGTGCCCTTTATGAGGTAGGATGCCAACTTGATACGCTGAGCCTCGCCGCCGCTGAGCGACGATGACGATTGGCCAAGCGTCAGGTAGCCAAGTCCCACATCCTGCAACGGCTTCAAGTGGTTGTAGATGGAGCGGGTCTCCTGCTTATCGAAGAACTCCACAGCTTCGTCGACCGACATGTCGAGCACGTCGCTGATATTCTTCCCGCAGTATTGTACTTCGAGGGCTTCATCCTTATAGCGCCGCCCATGACATTCTTCGCACACCAAGTGTACGTCGCTCATAAACTGCATGCTCACCGTAACCTGCCCTTCACCCTGACACTCTTCGCAGCGTCCTCCTTCGACGTTGAACGAGAAGAAACTGCTCTTATATCCGCGGGCTTTGGCCAACGGCTGTGAAGCGAAGAGCGCGCGTATGTCGTCGAAGGCTTTCATGTAGGTGGCGGGATTGCTTCGTGAGGAGCGCCCGATGGGGTTCTGGTCCACCATCTCTACAGCAGAAAGGCGGCTCATGTCGCCCACCATTTCGACGCACGAACCCACATAGTCGTCGTTTCCGTCCATGCGGCGTTGCAGCACGTCGAAAAGCACGCGGCGTATGAGGCTGCTTTTGCCCGATCCGCTCACGCCGGTTACCACTGTCAGCACGCCAAGCGGTATGTCTACGTCGATATGCTGCAGGTTGTTGGCGTATGCTCCACGAATGCCGATACGGTCGCGCCAGCGGCGTCGTTCGGCGGGTACGGCAATCGTACGTTTGCCGGTGAGGTAGTCGATGGTGAGGCTTTGGGTTTTCGGAATTTTCCGAGTGCTTTTATTGTTCAGGAAGTCTGGTTTGCCGCTGAACACAACTTCGCCGCCGTGAGTGCCGGCTCCTGGACCTATGTCCACCAGCCAGTCGGCCGAGCGGATAATATCTTCGTCGTGCTCCACCACGATGACTGTGTTGCCCAAGTCGCGCAGCTGCTTGAGCACCTTAATTAGGCGGTCGGTATCGCGGCTATGGAGGCCCACCGAGGGTTCGTCGAGGATGTATATCGAGCCCACGAGCGAGCTTCCCAACTGTGTGGCCAAGTTGATACGCTGGCTTTCGCCGCCGCTGAGCGACCGGCTTTCGCGGCCGAGTGTGAGGTAGCCCAAACCCACGTCGAGCAGGTAACGGCTGCGGTTGCGCAGTTCGGTTCGCAGGCGGTCGGTGGTCTTAAGTTCGGTATCGTTGAGGGCGCTATCGAGACTTTCCACCCATTGGGCAAAGTCTTGTACCGGCATATCGGACAGTTCCGTAATCGAACGGCCGGCCACCTTCACATAGGAGGCATCCTTGCGCAGTCGGTGCCCGTGACATTCGGGACAAGTGGTGCGACCGCGATAGCGGGCCAGCATCACACGGTATTGTATCTTGTAACTTTGGCTTTCCACCCATTGGAAGAAGCCGTCGATACCTTCCCAGGTGCCGTCTCCGTGCCAGAGGATATCTTTCTGTTCGGGGGTGAGCTGGTAATAAGGTGTGTGGATGGGGAAGTCGATGACGGCGGCATGACGGATGAAGTCGCGCTTCACGTCCTGCATCTTGTCGCCGTTCCAGCACACGATGGCGTTGTCGTAGATACTGCGGCTCTTGTTGGGAACAACCAGGTTCTCGTCGATACCTATCACGCTACCGTAACCTTGACAGGTGGGACAGGCGCCGTAGGGGTTGTTGAACGAGAAGAAATTGGGGTTGGGCTTCTCGAAGGTGATGCCGTCGGCCTCGAAGCGGTTGGAAAAAGTGGCCATTGAATGCTGCTCGCTGAACACGGCGCAAGTGCCTCTTCCTTCGAAGAAGGCGCTCTGCACGCTTTCGGCTATTCGGGCACCTTGCTGGTCGTCGTCTGGATGCAGCTCGATACGGTCGACCACCAGCATCACGTCGTCGTCGAGTTCCACGTTGTCGAGGTCTTCGATGCGTACAATGGTGCCTTTTACCATCACTCGCTGGTAGCCCTCTTGATGCAGAATATCGAGTTGGCTGCGTAAGGGGCGCTCCTTCGTGTCTTCTAGGGGAGCAAGTATCAGGACCTTAAGGCTATTATTGTCGTTAGGGGCTTTGAGGCTCAGGATATAGTCCACCACATCGCTTACTGTGTGGCGCTTCACCTCCACGCCGCTCACCGGCGAGTAGGTGCGGCCGATGCGGGCGAAGAGCAGCTTGAGGTATTCGGCTATCTCGGTTTGTGTGCCAACCGTCGAGCGGGGATTCGACGAACTGACTTTCTGCTCGATGGCTACCGCCGGCGCCAGCCCGTGGATATAGTCCACGTCGGGCTTGGTCATGCGACCCAGAAACTGGCGTGCATACGAACTCATGCTCTCCACATAGCGGCGCTGGCCTTCGGCGAAGATGGTGTCGAAGGCAAGACTCGACTTTCCGCTGCCGCTGAGTCCGGTAATCACTATCAGCTTACCTTGCGGCAGTTCGAGGTCGATGTTTTTGAGGTTATTGGCGCGAGCGCCGTGTATGACGATGGGCATGAGATTAGTTGGTTGGCAGTTATTGCTTGCTGAGTTTTATATGGCGTAGCCGCGAACTGCGGACGGTGATGATGTCGCCCTTGGGAGTGAGCTTCAGCAACGAGTGCTTGCTCTTTGCCTCGAGGATGTCTTTGTGCACCTCGCCGTCGGGGGCTATGGTGTAGAGTACAAGGTTGTTCTTGTCGCCCAGCTTTAGCGATTTGGCATCCTTGCCGATATCATAGACCAAGGGATATTTGCGGCATTCGCTCTTCACGAGGCAGAGTGTGTCGCCCATAGTCATGAGGCCGATATTGAGCAGTTCGGGGTTCTTCTTCTCGAAGTCGTTGCGACGCAGGTTGCGCACCCAGCTGATGTTGCCGTCTAGGTCTACAGCAATGAGGTGCAAACCCACGCGGTAGAACGAATGCTCCTCGGTGCCGTTGTCGGCCAGCGTTATC
>JAEEGL013960212.1_pt1 | contig 12017 bp, 13 predicted proteins | sample 9134231 | NCBI WGS metagenome assembly JAEEGL01 (sample SAMN16246548, study PRJNA631951) | gut metagenome | biome: gut microbiome; feature: rumen; material: fiber-attached | host: Bos | place: Iran: Karaj | collected 2018-10
AAAAAAGAACCACATTACTTGCAAGGAGCAAATAATGCGGTACCATCCTTATTTATTACTTAATTATAGATAACGGCTTTAGACCGGCAGGGATTAGCTGCTCTAGAAAGTAGATTCATTTAATATCTTAGATCTGTTTACATCAACCACAGACTTTCTATACTAAGATGAATAAATTACTATTCTTCCTTAATCGATTTCTTGATATATTTTAGTATTTTTTTTAAACTATGTCAATTATTATGGAGTTGTACTTACAATATAGACAGCTACACCAATAATTGCTATTGTTATTACCATTACCGAGATTACTGCTGATAAGATAATAACACTACCCTTGTTAGCACCTTCATCAAATGCTTCATAATCATAGTTCTCTAAATATGGGCAGATACGATAATTATATTTATGATCATTATTATTATAATTCTTTATATCATCATTTGTATCTGGTTTAATTGTCTTTTGGAACGACATTTCTTCGTTGAACATTTTCATATTAGAATCAATAATAGTTTTATATTTCTCATATTCTTCATATTCTAAATGTTCTTTCATTAATTGATTAATTAATGGAATTAATGTCTCACTATTATCAATAATTAAAGTACATATTTCTTTAACATAATCATAATAGTTTGTTATTAATGTATGTAATAAATCTTTTTTCTTAACGATAAAGAAATTACATATTGTTTCATTAGGTTCAATATTATCTAATACTGTAACGTTTTTGTTAAATAATGGTGATAACTCATAAGTATATTTATTTTCTTTCTTATTAATTAATAAACCATAGTGAGTTAGATCATTATTTAAACTATTAGTGAATAGTTCAAATACTTTCATATTTAAATATTCTTTAGTTAGTTCTTCAACATTTTTATCTGTTATATCAGGTAAGGCTTTGAACATTTTAATAACATAATCAATATTATCTTTATATAACTTTTTATCAGGTATTCTTACTAAGCCTTTTTTCTTTCTCTTATCATGGAAAGCTACTACTTCACTCTTAAGAGTAAATCTTGGTGATTCTTCTTTGATAAATTGATATACTTCTTCAAAGTTTAAGAATCTTTCATCTTTATCAGCAAGGGATTCATTTAGAATACCTATTGGATTCATATTCTTATCAAACATACGATATGTTTTAGCATATCTAACATTTAATAGATAAGCTATATCACTCATTATAAGTTCATAATCGTTAAGTTTGCTATTTGGTTTTTTATAACCTATTTTATGATTGTTTATTACACATATAGTTAAGTTTAAACTGAAATCCGATTTATCTTCTACTAGAGCTTGTTCTAGGATTTTACCACCTTGGCTATACGATAATAAATAACAGTTATTGCCTTTTTTTAATTTTTCAATATTAGCTAGATAGAATTCTTTTAAATTTGCTAAATGGTTATTGTGTGATACTTTACGTGCTTGTGAAGAAAACTTATTATCAATAAGTATATATAGTTCAGGTAATTCTTTATTTGTTTTTAGTAAGTTTGTTACTAATTTATCTACTTTATCAGCAGAATAAGTTTTACCCAAAGATTCTAGTTTTTCTAAACGGCCGTTTATGTATTCAGTAAGTTGTTGTCTTTTTTCATCCATACTAGCACCTTCTATCCTATTCATTATATCATACAAGTTGACTGAAAAAAAGAAAAGTAATGAATATTTCATTACTTTATATTTTTAAGTGGTATAAGTGATTTTATTACTTTACCTATTACTTCATCTTTATCTACATAACCAAATGATTTTTCTCTACTATCTCGTGAATTACTACGATTATCTCCTAAAACAAAGTATTTGTTTTCTGGTACTGTTATTGGGAAATCTATTTCACTTGGATGCATTTGATGTAATAAGACATATGGTTCATCTAGTTCTTTACCATTAACAGATACTTGGCCATCTGAATCAATGAATATTTCATCACCAGGTAAACCTATTAATCTTTTTATAGTAGTAGATCCATCTTTTCTAAATGCAATGATATCTCCTCTTGTGTATTCTTTTTGATGTTTAGTAAGTACTAAGTTGTTTTCATATAAGGTTGGATTCATACTATGACCAATTATACGATATAAACGTGTTTCTGTACCAACCATAATTAGAATAGTTGCAAAAAGAATAGCAGCAATAATACATAAAACCAAATTAATATTGGCTTTTAACTTTTCTTTAGGACTTAACCTAACCGTGTTGTACATTTCTATCACCTATCATTTATATTTGTGATATTCTTTTAATTTTACTTGTTTGAAAGAAATACAAGCAAAGTGCCATTAAACCTAAAACGATTAATGTTAAAGTTATAGTTGCACCTGTATTAGGATTTTTTGTCCATTGTGCTGCTAGAACAATATTGCATCCTTCAGGAACATCAATACTTGGTAATTCTTCACCATCTTTAAGTATTAGTTCTTTTCCTTCTACTTTAACTACTGTTCTTTTACCTTCAGCATCTTCGATATAAACTTTCCAACCAGCAAAGACAAGTTTGTCATTTTTATATTTATTCTTTGCTATTGTTGTAGGAGTTCCTTCGTAAACCGGTGTATCTTCCATTGTTCCTTCTTTAGCGTTTTTACCACCTTCGTATTTAATAACATATACGACTGTACCTGTCTCACCAGTTCCGATTTCGTGAGAACCGTCTAAGTCATTATTTTCACCAGTTTGACCAGTTGTTGCGTTTTCATTTCCTGTTTGGTTACCAGTGTCATTGTTATTAGCACTAGTATCTACTTCTTCGTAAGTAAATAAGTTTTGAGTAGTTGTACTCATATTTTCATCATCTGTAAAAACCCAAAAATCTCCCGTAAGTTTTACAGTTGAATTAGCTGGGATTGTTTCAGTTGATGTATTATACCAATTCTGTTCAACCACTTGATCTGTATAAGATTCATCAATGTAATATTGATTAACAGCATTATCATATTTAATTTGATGTAATAGCCAGTTATAATTTGAACCTGTTGGTGCTATGTAAATGTTTGAACCTGATAAATATATTTTATATGTTTCTAGTGGTTCATTCATATCATTTTTTATAGTTACTGTCATTCTTGCTGCTGCTGCCCTTGAACACATTTCAGTTTCACCATACCAGCATGTATCACTACCAGGGATGTGTGTTGGTTGGATTTCATTTAATGTTAATGTAATAGTTACGTTAGGATTTGGTACCTGTTGTAATTCAGCTTTTGCTATGCCACCAAACATAAACATTGCTAATATCAAGAATAATATTTTTCTTTTCATACAATCACCTATTCTACTTATATTATATCCTATTAATAGTTTATTATTAAAGAAAAAAGAAAAGACTTAACACTTAGTTAAGTCGTTGTTTTTCATATTCTTCAAGAACTTTAGCAAAGCCACGCCATGAAATAGTAGCACAACCTATTCTATTCTTTTGTTTATGAATATCTTCATAAACATTAGCTTCACCTAATACTTCTGGATCATATTCTTTTTCTTCTATCATATTATTATAATTTTCCATTATTACTCTTGCTTCACTTACTGTTTTACCAAGTAATAATTTAATCATAATAGATGTAGCTGATGTGGAAATAGCACATGCTTCTCCATTAAAGTGAATATCTTTAATGATACCATCTTCTATTTTGACAAATAAATCTATATTATCAATACATGATTCACTATTAGTATTAACTTTAATATAATCTTTATCTTCAATAGTTTCTTTATTTAGAGGATGCATATAATGTTCCATAATTAGTTCTTTTTTCATTTCTGGATCAAACATAATAAGCCTCCTATAACATTTCGTTTAGTATTCTACTTTTATCTTTTAATAGATCTACTACTTTATCTATTTCTTCTTTTGTATTATATATGTAGAAACTAATACGTACGGTATTCTTTTCATTGATTACATTTTTAATTAATTTAGCACAATGGTTACCTGCTCTTACACAGACATTGTATTTATTTAAATATACAGCAACATCTTGTGGGAAGATACCGTCAACATTGAATGAAACGATACCACTATCATTGTTCTTATTATAAATAGTTATATGTTCTAATTCTGATAGTTTAGATATTAAGTATGAACGTAATTCTAATTCATGATTATGAACATTATCTAAACCAATTGCTTGTAGATATCTTATAGCTGCACCTAAACCAATAACGCCTTCGATGTTTGGTGTTCCTGCTTCTAATCTAGTAGGAATTGGTTTTAAATAAACTTCTTCTACTGTATCAAATGTTTCATTCATGCCACCACCAAGTGTTTGTGGTTCTATTTCTTCCATTAGATTTTCTTTAGCATATAGAACTCCTATACCTGTTGGTCCCATCATTTTGTGACCAGAGAATGCTAAGAAATCAATATCTAAATCTTGAACATCTATTTTAATATGAGGTACACTTTGTGCTCCATCAACACATACTAAGATATCATTTTGATGAGCGTAGTTAGTTATTTCTTTGATAGGTCTTATATCACCTATTACATTAGTTATATGAGCTAGACTTATTAATTTAGTTCTAGGTGTTATAACACTCTTTAAGTTTTCTAATGTTACACGATGATTTTCATCTAATGGACAGAATACTATTTTAACACCATTAGTTTTGGCTAGATTAAACCATGGTAGAACATTTGAAGCATGTTCTGCATAAGTTATTACTATTTCATCATCTACAACTAATTTGTTCTTAAAATAACCATTAGCAATGATATTTAAGCTATCTGTTGTACCAGATGTATAAACTATCTCTTTACGAGATTTAGCATTAATAAATTCTTTAATTAAGTCACGAGTGTTTTCATATGCATCGTCAACTAATAAAGAAATATTATAATCTCCACGATGAGCATTAGCAGTGAACTTAGTATAGTAAGTAGATATAGAATCTAATACTGCTTGTGGTTTCCATGTAGTTGCTCCGTTATCAAAATAAATAATGTTATTATTTAACATTGGAAAGTCTTCACGATTCATATAAACACCCTCTTTCTTCTTAATATATTTTAACACAAAAGCAATGCTATTATAACATGATTAATAAAAAATAACTAATTCAAGTGAATTAGTTATTGCCAGATATATTTAGATATATCTTTTTTATTTAGATATTCTTTAGTTAATAATAGTAAATTTAAATATAAATGATCATCTTCTAGATAGGCTTTTATAAAGTTTTCTCTTTTATATTCTTCTATTCCTTTTAATGTATTACCTTTAATAGTTTGTTTATTATCAGTAATAAAACTTAATAATTCATCTATATCAAATTCAATAAAATATAATACTTCATCATCAATACAAGATAAATCTTTTAAAGATATATTTGAATCATATAAATATAAATATTCAAATTCTCTAATTATATAATCTTCTCTAATATATTTATCTATTTTACGATTAGGTAGTTTGATTAAATCTTCATATTTAACTGTGAGTGAAGATTCTTCTTTTATTTCTCTAATACCATCTTTTTCAGTTTCACCACTTTGTAAGTGACCACCAACTGATATATCTATTTTAGGAAGATTTGTTACATCGTTATGTTTAGGATTTTTATATTGAAAGTATACTTTATTAGTTTTTGAATTAATTAGAAGACAAGCAAATACTTCATGCCATAAACCTAGTTTATGAGCGTTAGATTTAGTATCTGTACCAATTAGTTCGTGATTTTCATTAAAGATATCTATTGTTTCTTTATTCATTTACTTTTTTTGATATGAAAGATGTTGCATCTTCATACATTTTTTCAAATTCAGTATTAATATCTATTAAATTGCTTTCAGCAAAGTTAGATACAAGTTTAAATAATTTTAAAATACGATCTTCAATGAAATCTTCTGGTTTATTAAATCCTGGACGATTCTTATCAAAACGATATTCATTCTTTTCAAGAATACATTCTATTAATTGACCTAATAGAATATTTACTCCTGATAGTTTATTGTAATTATAAGAATCATAATCTTTTATTTTAGTGATATCTACTTTTTCGACATAAGCTAGATAAGATAGTTGTAATAAGACATCACTTATTTCGTCTCCTAAGTCATGAATGTTACGACCAACTTCGTTAACTGCAGGATCAGAAAAAACAACGTTGTATAAATGACTAACTTGAATTGTTAGTTCAGCAAGGACAGTTGTTTCATCCCATTCCTTTTTTTCTAAAACACGGAATTGTTTTTTTAATTCAATTGCTTTAGGAAAATTAGTTTGCATAAATTCTTCTATTTTATTCATATATACGCTCCTTTCGGGCTAAAAAAAAGTAGTAATTTGTGAAATAATTATACTACTTTTTATTTGACAATTAAAGGCTTAGCATTTGATAACGCTGAATTAAAGTAATTATCATTTTCACTTTTCTTTGGGATACTAATTTTATAACCTAACAAATATGTTAGATAAGATAATTCACCAACAGTTAAATCGACATTCTTTAATATAATCTCAGAATCTTTTTGTTCAATGACAATCTTATCATTGAATTTCCCCAATTTATTCAATAATTTAAATAGCTCCTTACCAATATTCTTATTCATATTCTTTTTGGCAAGTGCGCAACGACTTCTTTGCTCTTCTGAACAATGATTATATTTTTTACATTCTAATGTCCCATAAAACTGAGTGCAAGGTTCTTTTAACATTTGAGCTAGTGCGCAAACATTGATTTGGAAAACATTTTGAGGATGAGAGTAGTCTTGAAAAAAGTAGTCATAGGCACTTTTTGGCCAGACACTTAGGGAGTCAAGACAAGCTTTTCTTTTAGTTGTTGTTACGTCCCAAAATTTTAAGTTGTCAATGAAATCATCTCTTACTTTTAACCCACAGATTAGAGATACATCTGTAAAATCGTTAACAAAGTCTAAAACTTTTTTAATGGAATCGGAACTAGAGTTATCTGGTATAAATGGACGATAATAGTGAATTACTCGGATTCCCCTAGTTCGTAAATTCCTAAAATTAAGTTCGATGTCTGTGACTTTAATATTTGGTTCATATTCTTTACCTAAACCTGAAAGACTTAAGTAAATAATAATTTTCATCCCTTTTTTATCTAGTTCACTAAGATAGCTTATAAAGTCTTCTGGAATAAGACATTTAGTAATTAGAACGACGGGATTGGAAACATGATGTTGTTCTAATTCGCTTAAGCATTCTTTAGTGTAGCTAATATTTGTACTATTTAAAAACGGGTCAGTGTTTGGTAATAGACAAATAGGAATCTTGGGATCATAGAATCTTGACATAAATAAGCATTTAATAGCATCTTTTGCAGTTGCTTTTACTCTTGGACGTGCTAAGTTATCATTTGTTGCTTGTAGGAAGCAGTATTTGCATCCGTTTGTGCAACCAATAATAGAATTAACTGCCAACCAAGAATCATGCATTTCAATTATATTGTCAACATCCATCATCACAGCCATCACCTCAATTCCTTGCTCATACTATACCAATTTTTTGATATAACATATAATATAAATAAATTATGTTTCTATAACTTGTAGTTATATTATTTTGATGTGTTATTTGTTAGTAAATTTATGAATTCTTTAGTAGAAGTTGTTAAAGAAATTTCATCATATACTAATCTTATTTTTTCCTTTGGAAGTTCTTCTTTTAAGTCAATTATTTTCATAGTTGGATTTTGTTCAGCTATATGTTTCAATACATAACCTACTCCTAAACCATCTTTAATATAATTAACCATCATTTCAGGGGTTTCTAGTTCCATTATAGGGTTTGTTGTAATACCTTCACTACTGAATACCTTTTCGATGTTTTTACGTGCATCTAATGTTTTAACTGGTAGTAATAAAGGATAGTTTATTAAGTCATTTAAATTATCAACAGTAACACTTAATTTTTCTGGATTATATGCAAATACATATTCATCTTCCATTAATGGTAATACTTTTAAGTCTTTATTTACTTCTTGATCACCAGCTATTACTAGTACATCTAAAGTATGTTGTAGTATTAAGTTTATTAAAGTGTCATTATTGTGACTAGACATTTTAATTACGATGTTTGGATGACTAGTCATAAAGTTTTCTATTTGATCTTTTATGTAATATACGCTTAGTGCTGAAGGTACACCAATTGATACCTTACCTTGCATTAATTCTTTACTTTCTTGTAAAGATTTTTCTCCTAACATTAAGAAGTTATAAGCTTTTTCGACAAAGTTTAATAATTGCTTAGCTTCTTGAGTTAATTCGATTCCTCTATTGTTACGATAGAATAATAAAGTATTTAGTTCATATTCCAAGTTTTGAATATGTTTTGAAATTGCTGGTTGTGAAATGTGTAGCACACGAGAGCTCTCACTAAAGCTTTTAGTTTTTGCTACAGTATAAAAAACACGATATAAATTTAAGTTTAAGTTATTACAAGGCAACGCCATAAAAAATCCCCCTTTGTTTATGGGATTTATTATATTCAGTATTATTATTTTGTCAAGTCTTGGTATAACCAAATAAAAAAGCGATTATAAACCTCGGTTATAATCACTTTCATTTTTTAATTATTACTTCTTACCCAGTTTCTGAATTCTGATTCAGTTTGAGTACCTTCTACTTCAGATACGATTGATCCATCTTTAACAGCAAGTACTGTTGGTGTTGCTGTGTATGGATAAATATTACGTAATCTTGAGTTTTCTTCATCAGTCATAGCTGTGATATCTAAACGATACATTAATCTCTTTTCTTCAGATAAAACTCTATTATAATCAGTTTCAGCTAAGATTGAGAATGAACATGTTTCGCTTGAAATCATTACTAGCATTTTTTCGCCTTCAGCTATTTTAACAGCAAATTCATCAATTGTTATTGTCTTTAGATTTGAATATTTAATTTCAACATCTGTATCTTTATTTGTATCTTTTACTGTATTACGAATTTCAGAACCATCAGTTTGTTTATAATCTTCAGCATTTAATCTTTCAAATGATGCTGGTTCAGTATTTTGTTTGATTCTCTTTTGTTCTTTTTTAATAGCACCTAAGCTACCAATTAATGTAATTACTATTAATGCTGATAAAGCCCAGATAATATATTTATTGATTGGTCTTCTTTTAATTACTTTGTCTTTTAGAACAACTTTATCTTCACCAATCTTATTAACTACTTCTTCTAGGTTCTTTCTTTGAGTACCATCAAAGATCATAGTTCTTTCTAATTTTTCTTCTTTAGTTAACTCTTTTTTTACTTCAGGTGCTTCTTTCTTTACTGCAGCTGGTTTTGGAGTTGGTTTAGCAACTGGTTTTGCTTGAACCTTCTTAGCAGGGGCAGCTTTCTTTGGAGCAGCTTTTGGAGTTACTTTCTTTTTATTATTAGCTGGCTTTTGTGTATTTACTTTTTTTACTGGTTTATTGTTATGAGCAGCTACTTTTTTATCATTTACTTTTTTATTTGTTGTCTTTTTAACATTTTTCTTTTTTTTGTTTTCCATACAATCCACCTATTTTCATTCTATTAATATTTTATCTTATTTTTGAATAAAAAAAAAGACTTTTTAGTCTTCTTTTGTTATTTCTATAAATCTTATTGATTTTATCTTTTGTTCTTCTAGTGGTCTGTCGTTATTATCGGTTTCTGTATTAGCTATTCTATCTACTACATCCATACCAGCAAATACTTTACCAAATGCTGCATATTTACCGTCTAGATATGTTGAATCTTGATGAACAATAAAGAATTGACTTGATGCTGAATCCCATGTTGCTGATGATTCTATTCTAGCACCACGTCTAGCCATAGAAACTACTCCTCTAGTATGTGATAAAGAGTTCTTAACACCATTATCAGAGAATTCTCCTTTGATTGTTTCTTCTGAGCCACCAGCACCAGTTCCAGTTGGATCACCTGTTTGAATCATGAAGTCTTTAATTACACGATGGAAGATTAAACCATCATAATAATTTTCACTTACTAATTTTTTAAAGTTAGCTATTGTTATAGGTGTATCTTTATTAGATAAAACAATTAAGATAATATCTCCATTTTCCATTTGGATCTTTACACGATCAGTCGGATGATCTACTTCTTTAAAAGTATAACCTTCAATAGTTCCTTCTGTTATTTCACCGATTTCTTTTGGTTCTTCCACTTTAGTTCCTTCTTCCTTTTTAGATTTACAAGCTGTAAATGTAAATAATAATGCTATTATTAGCAGTAATTTCACGCATCTTTTCATCTAGATCACCTTGGGTAATATTATAGCACAATTTTTATTGAATATTTTTTTAAATGTAGTATAATTTTTATAGAACGAATGTTCGTGTGTGGTGATGGCATATGGATGAAGAATTATACCCTAAAAGAAATATTCTAAGTATTGATTTAAAGAGTTTTTTTGCTTCATGTGAGTGTGTTGCGAGAAAGTTAGATCCATTTAACTTTCCTTTGGTAGTTGCTAATCCTAGCCAAGGTGGTGGCGCAATTACTTTAGCTGTCACACCCTACTTAAAGAAACAAGGAGTTCCATCACGAGGAAGAATATATGAGATACCTAAAAATATTAAGTATAAGATTGTTCCTCCTAGAATGAGTTATTATGTTAAGAAAAGTGAAGAAGTCATTGGTGTTTATTTAGACTTTGTTGCTAAAGAAGATTTATATGTCTACTCTATTGATGAATGTTTTTTAGATGTTACTAATTATTTAAAGATGTATAAAAAGACTGATTATGAATTAGCTGAGGAAATATTAGAAACAATACATAAACGAACTGGTCTTACTGCTACTTGTGGTATAGGACCAAATATTTTATTAGCTAAAGTAGCTATGGATATAGAAGCTAAGAAATATAAGAATGGTATTGCTAAGTGGACATATGAAGATATTCCTAAAACTTTATGGGAGATTAGTCCCCTATCTAAGATGTGGGGAATTGGTCCTAGAATGGAAAAAAGATTAAATGCTTTAGGAATAATGAAGATTGGTGATTTAGCCAAGTATGATAAGAATAAGTTAAAGCAAAAGTTTGGAGTTATGGGTGAAGAGTTATGGGAACATGCTAATGGTATAGATTTATCTGTTATATCTAATATTAGTGCTCCTGTAAAAGAAAAGTCTTATTCTAATAGTCAGGTTTTATTTAAAGATTATTATGGTGATAATGTAAAAATTATTATTAGTGAAATGGTAGATGTTGTTACTAAACGAGTAAGACTTAATAATAAACAAGCATTAGTTATTGGTTTATCAATTAGATATTCAAAGAATTATGGAGGTGGCTTTTATCACGTAATGAAACTAGATACACCAACTGATAGTGCTAAAGAGATATTAAATGCATGTTTATTAATGTTTGATAGATATTATATGAATAACGCACCTATTAGAGGTGTTGGTGTTAGTGCTGGTAGATTACAAAATAAAGAATATGTTCAATTAGATTTATTTGAAAGCTTAGACACTAAAGAGAAAGATGTAAGAGAAGATAAAGCAATTGATGAAATAACAGCTAGATTTGGTAAGAATAGTCTTCTTAGAGCTAGTGCTCTTCTTGAGGATTCTACCGTTAAAGAAAGAAATAAAAAGATTGGAGGACATAATGCATGAGTAGTAGTAAATGGGCGCCATTTGCAGCAGTTGCAGATGGACATGGTATGATTAATGAAGTATTAAGTAAAAGGAATAAAGTTGAAATGCCTATTCTATCTGAAGATCAAATACAAGAAATAGAGAGTAAAATATATGAGGCTTTTCATAATAATGAGCTCGTTAGAATCAAATTCTATAAAGATGGCAGATTTATCGTAAAAGAAGGAAAAATCAAGGATATAGACAAATATGGAAGGAAAATAGTACTTTTCCCTGATTTTCCCCTATTTTTCTCACAAATAGTGGGATTTTGTTAAAAAAAACTTGCTAAGGCAATAAATATATGTTATTATTAATTTGCCTTTGGGGAATTAGCTCAGCTGGCTAGAGCACCTGCCCTGCACGCAGGGGGTCGCGGGTTCGAATCCCACATTCTCCA
>JAEEGL016513936.1_pt1 | contig 12017 bp, 10 predicted proteins | sample 9134231 | NCBI WGS metagenome assembly JAEEGL01 (sample SAMN16246548, study PRJNA631951) | gut metagenome | biome: gut microbiome; feature: rumen; material: fiber-attached | host: Bos | place: Iran: Karaj | collected 2018-10
CTAGTAGAGGAGCCGGAAGTTGGTAAGATCTATGAGGGTACAGTGGTATCGATTAAAGATTTTGGTGCTTTTGTAAATATCATGCCGGGAATTGATGGGATGCTACATATTTCTCAAATTCGCGAAGGGAAGCGGCTAAAATCTGTGGATGAAGTGCTGAAAGTAGGTGATAAGGTGAAGGTGAAGCTGGTGGCGATCGATCATGGGAAACTTAGTCTTTCGATGATTGGTGTAAAATAGCGTAGTATTTAAGTTTGGCAATTAAAAATCCCGTTAACGAAGTTAACGGGATTTGAGTAATGTGCGGACCTAATGGTTATCCATTAGGTTGGAAAGTCTCTCTGATTGTGCCTATGGTAGAAAAGAATTGAAATTTTCGATATAATAAGGGGTATGGAAAAGATACGGAACTTCTGTATAATTGCACATATTGATCACGGGAAGTCGACGATTGCAGATAGGATGATGGAGCTGACTGGCACGGTGGAGAAGCGCGAGATGAAGGCGCAACTCCTGGATTCGATGGAGCTCGAGCGCGAGAAAGGGATTACGATAAAACTGGCACCGGTGACAATGAAATGGAATGGGTGTATACTGAATTTGATTGATACGCCGGGGCATGTGGATTTTTCGTACGAAGTGTCGAGAAGTCTTCAGGCGGTGGAAACTGCGGTGCTGGTAGTCGATGCGACGCAGGGGATACAGGCGCAGACGCTTGCAAATGTGTATTTAGCCTTTGAACAGGATTTAACGATTATTCCGGTGATTAATAAAGTAGATTTGCCGGCGGCGGATGTGGAAAAGGTGTCGGCACAGATTATGAATCTGCTTGGATGCTCGCGAGACGATATAATTGAGGTTTCTGGTAAAACCGGGTTGAATATAGATAAAATACTGAATCGAATAATCGAGGTTGGGCCCGAACCAAGGATTGTTTCTCGGGACGGGGTCGCTTTCGCCCGTCGTTACAGGGAAAGCGCCTCTCATGCTTCGGTCGCGACCTCCGGAAGCCCTCAAAACAACCTTGACCTCGGGCCTACCAAGGCCTTAATATTCGATTCGTATTTTGATGATTATCGTGGGGTGGTTTTGTATGTGCGGATTTTTGAAGGTGAGATAAAGAAAAATGCTGAGGTATTGATGATGGCGGCCGGAGTTAAAGGGTTGGCTTTGGAAGTGGGGGTATTGACGCCAAAAATGACTTCGCGTGAATTATTAAGGGCGGGCGAAATTGGTTATATTGTAACGAACCTTAAGACCACGCGTGAGGCAAAAGTGGGCGACACAGTGACACTGACGAAGGGGCTAACAATTAAGAAAAAAAAAGAAGAGACGGATGGTGACGGGAAACAGAAAGAAAAAGCCGAGATTATTGACGAAAATGGCGAAGTGGTACGGCCGTTGCCTGGATATAAGAATGTACTGCCGTTTGTTTATGCGGGGTTTTTCCCGGTGTCGAATGACCAGTACAAGGATTTAAAGGAGGCGATTGAAAAACTATCGCTATCCGATTCGGCGTTACGATTTGAACCAGAGAATTCACCCGTGCTTGGTTTTGGGTTAAGGATTGGATTTTTGGGACTACTACACATGGATATCATTCGTGAAAGGCTGGAGCGAGAGTTCAACCTCGATTTGATCGTGACTAACCCTTCGACGAATTACGAAGTAGTAATGAATAGTGGTGAAGTTTTAGAAATAAAGTCTGCATCGGATTTGCCTGATTCGAGTGAAATTAAAGAAATTCGAGAGCCTTGGGTAAAAGGGGAAATTATTTTGCCGAAGCCAATGATTGGGAATGTGCTGAATTTGATCAATGAAAAACGTGGCCACCAGACAAATGTTTCATATATTGAAGACAGAGCAGTGATTGATTTTGAGGCGCCGATGGCGAATTTATTAACTGACTTTTATGACCAGATGAAGTCGGCGACCAGTGGGTATGCTTCGTTTAATTATGAGCTGGATGGCTATCGGGCAGAAGATTTGGTGCGGGTGGATTTCTTGGTGGGTGGACATAAGATGGACGCGCTTTCGGTGATGGCGCATCGCTCAGAAGCAGAGGGGATTGGGCGCGAAGTGACAAAAAAGCTGAAGGAAGTGATACCTAGGCAGAACTGGGAGGTGGCGCTGCAGGCGGCGATTGGAGCAAGGATCATTGCCCGGGAGACAATAGGTGCATATCGTAAGGACGTGACGGTAAAAATTCATACCGGCGATAGGGATAGAAAAGCGAAGCTGCTCGAAAAGCAGAGACGTGGTAAGGCTCGGATGAAGAGGTTTGGGAAGATTGATATTCCGAGCGAAGCATTTACAGTAATGTTAAAACGAGATTAGTTATTATTTGGTGACGTGCAATATGATGATTGTTTGATATAATAATGGTATGGTAAAAAAAGTTGTTAGCTTGATATTTTGCGGATTGGTGGTCGTAGTTTGTTTATTTTCGAACGCGACGTTTGCGATTTCAAGAAGTCGGAGCCAAAATATTGCAAAACATTGCGATGAGGCGCGTGAAAAACTGAGAGTTATACAAAAGAACGATGCTAAGACCAGGGTGTTTTTAGGTGGTATATATGAGACGGTTTTGAATAAGTATATCGTACCGCTTAACGTGCGACTGGTGGAAAATAATTTATCAACTAATGGTTTGATTGATCTTCAAAATAGTTTCGCAGAGTCGAAATCTGTGTTTAGTAGTGATTATATTACCTATCAGAAGAGTTTGGAAAGTTTGGTGGCAATTGATTGCAAGTCGGAACCGGATAAATTTTATAATGAGTTATCGATTGCGAGAAAAAAGCGCATGACGATGGAGCAAGATGTTTTGAAAATGAGGAACTTGTTGTCGCAGTATGTGAAATTGGTGACAGAATTGAAAGGTAGAATATAATGTCGGCAGAAATTGAAAAAAAGAAAGTTGAAGAGCGAGGGGGGAGGAATTTGGTGATACTAGGGGTATTTGCGACCGTAATTGCGTTGGTTACGACTGGAATATCTTTGATACTTTATCATAATTCCGGTGATATTTATTTGGATAGATCGAGGCCAGGATTCCTGCCAGATGAAGAAGAGGCGCAGGAAGAAAAAATTGAAGAAGAGGAGTATTCCTTCTCGCGTAGCGGAAAGATTACGGCAGAAGTAATAGATGAATTATTGAGGAATTTTGATATAGAGATGCAGGCGGTAGATTCGTACAGTGATCAGTTTGACGAGGGCGCATTATCGGACGAAAGGCTAGGAATTCCGAGCGAATCAGAATAGCCTTGATTTTTAGGATAAACAATAATATACTTGCAGTAGACATGAAAAAGCTCAAGCAAAAACACAAGAATAGGACACTGGCATTTGGTGTAATTTCGTTGATGGTTTTTGTGGGAGCGATGGGGCTTTTGGTCCTTGCGATGTCTAGGACGGTTTCAGAGGTAAGAGAGGTAGCGATTTCAAAAAGTCCTGAAGTGATTTTGGCGAATGCTGGTTTATCGGATGCTGAAGGGGTATCTTTGCAAGTTTCGTATTTTGATCAAAAGGCGGATGAGTGCGTCGATTTGTATGACAAAACGAAGGCTGCGGCATTAAAAGAAAGGCAGTTTGGTTGGCATGATTGTGGGTATTATAATAAGAGACTTGAACAGGGATTAGTCGCTAGTGAACTAAACGAAAAATATTTGCCAATTGCGAAGGGAGGGAAGTTAACCTCGAATCGTGGGCTTACTGATATGTCCAGGTGGTTTTCTGAGGTTGAGGGTAAGAGCAAAAGTTACATTGGTGTAATTAAGCTTGATTATGATTCGGATAGAGCAACGTTTAAGTTTTATAAAAATGAATTTTATCCTTTGGATAAAGTTGAATTTGGAAATGATGAAGAAGTAAATGATGATGGACACAATCATTTATTTACGATGAATTTTTCGGTGCCATTTACAGTATTATTGAGTGGTAACGAGTCGTTTACGATTACGGCGGATGACGACACGTTTGTTTATGTGGGCAATGAACTAGCGGTAGATATGGGGGGGATACACGATGTGATGACGGGTAGTTTAGTTATTAAGGAAACTGGGGAGATTTATTCTGCAGTAAATGGTACAGACTTGGCTTACTCTGGTATTAAAGTGAATAATGGTGAGGGGTCGGTAGTAAGGATTTTTCATGCGGATAGAAACGAGGAAAACTCAGTTTTTAAGGTAGAATTTAGCGGAATGAATCTTGGTGTGGTTGAAACGAAATTGGCAGATGGTGAAGACGGTGTTCAAATCGCTTATAATCCAGAAGACCCATCTTATGTAGCGCCCCTAGGAGAGAGTTCGGTAGTAAAGCCTGATACTACGAAGGGATATATCGTACTGGCTACTATTGAGGGTGTAGCTGTGGTTGTCGTGGCATTTTTGTTGGCGTTTTCTGCCAGGTTGGTCGTGAAGCGCAAGTACAATCAGTAGTTTAACCCCACGAGATCAAATGGCTTACTTTTTGGGTTTGGAAATGTTAGCTGCACGGCCATAGTTTGGAATAATAATGGGGCACGAATTGCCAAGATGATCTTTGAGGGGGATTTGTAATTCTTGAGCTAGAGTATTAATAACTGTGGCACCAATCCGAAGTCCAGTAAAGGAACCAGGACCAGACATGAAAGTGATTTCGCTGATATCTTGCCAGCTTCGGCCATTTTCTGCGAGTTTTTCGTTCATGAATGCTAACAACTTTTCGGCGAGACTGTTGCCAAAATCGTATTCGTATTGTTTGTCGTCTAGTCGTAAAATGATATTCGGCGACGAAGTATCTAAGTATAATTTCATAAGGTAACCTCTCTTCCGTCTTCGGTATAATTAAACTTAATAACATGATGATTGTCTGGTAAAAGATCAGAAATGGATTCGCCCCATTCGATAACGATGACATTTTTGGGGTTTTGAAGCGCTTCGGAGAGGTCTTCAGACATAATGCCGGGGTCTTGAATGCGGTAGAAATCATAGTGAATGAGCCGGCCACCGTTTTTTAGGGCGTATTGTTTGGAGATTGTGAAGCTAGGGCTAGTGATAGGTTCGCTAATATCTAATCCTTCGGCTAATCCGCGGGTGAAGGTGGTTTTTCCGGCGCCAACATCGCCAATTAGTTCGAGAACCGTAGCAACGGAATTATCTGGCTCAAGTTGGTGTTTGGCGAAGTCTTTGCCAAAGTTTAGCATTTCTTGTTCTGAACGAATAATCATTGTATAATTATAGCATGAATCTCTATATATCAGGAATATCAGGGACTGGGTTGGGTCCTCTTGCTCTGATGGCAAAACAGGCCGGCTTTAATGTGTGTGGGACGGATTTAACGAAAGGAGCGATATATAATGAACTCATTAAAGCGGGGATAAAAGTAAAGATTGGCTCGCAGGACGGGAGTTTTTTAAATGAAAAAATTAAAACAGGTTTAGATTGGTTTGTATACACGTCGGCTCTTAAAAGTGATCATCCGGAGTTAACGATGGCGCGCGCGAAGGGTGTAAAATGTACAAAACGTGACGAGCTAACGGAGTATTTAGTAGAAAAACTCGGGTTAAAAATGGTAGCGGTAGCGGGAACACACGGAAAAACTACGACTACAGCTATGATAGTATGGGCAGCCTTAAAGTGTGGATTGCCGGTGTCTTATATTGTAGGAACAACACTTGGTTTTGCACCAAGTGGGGCTTATAAGCCTAGTGACAAATATTTTGTATACGAGGCTGATGAATACGATAGAAACTTTTTGAGATATCACCCATGGCTCGCGGTAATTCCGTCGGTTACTTATGATCATCCAGATATTTATCCGACACGGGAAGAATATTTAGAAGCTTTCTCACAGTTTAAATTGCAGAGCAGAAAGGTGGTGGAATACTGTGCGCCTGATGGTATTGTTGAGCAGAATAATGGTGTCGACGGTGAGGCCGTTAAGGGTAAATTTGTTACTAGTGGTATTATTCCAGATGATTTTGCTTTGGCTGGTAAGGCGAGGAGAATCGACGCGTCTTTGGCGGCAACGGCAATTACGGAGATGCTGGCCGAGGAGAAAAAGGCAAATCTAGGAATGAGCGAGGCTAAGTTGGATTTGGGGGGTTTAAAAGCTGAACCTAGGGAAGAGAGCGTACAGTTTGATGAATTTACTAAGGAGCGACTGGTTGGAATTTTAGATGATTTTCCTGGTGTTGGGCGAAGGTTTGAGCGGATTAGCGATAGCGTATATTCTGATTATGCTCATCATCCAGAGGAGATTGCAGCGACGCTCGGAGTAGCTCAGGACGAGAAGCGGCGGTTGGGAAAAAATGGAGTTGTGGTGATATATCAACCACATCAGAACACAAGACAGCATGAAGTGAAAGATGGGTACAAGAAGGCGTTTTTGGGTGCAGATAAGGTATTTTGGCTACCAACTTATTTGACACGCGAAAATGAAAAACTGAAAGTATTGAGACCAGAGGATTTAGTTAGGATTATGGAAAATAATGAGGTTGCGGAGGTAGCAGAGCTTGGTGATGATTTGGAGAAAAAAATGAGGGAATATTTACACGATAATTATATTGTAGTATTGATGACGGCTGGGCCTGCGGACGGATGGCTGAGAGAAAGGTTCGCTAGCTAGGGCGGTTGTTGCTCGTTTGGTCTGAACGGTTTCTGTGTGTAGAATAGGGGGTTGGTAAAGTTTACTATTATTGGCGATAAGATGGAAGTTGAATAATCGCTATATGTTTGCTTGAATTTTTATTGTGCTTATAGTAATATATAGTATATATGGAGGGACAGAAAGAGAAGAAAAAAAGTCTTTGGATGACAGTACTTTTGATTGGGGTGGTGTTTGCAATTGCGTCTTGAGTGGCAGGGATAATTATTTTAAATGTTATAAGGAACAATTCTGAAAAAAATGATGGGGAGAGTGGAGAAGTGGATACGACGGGGCAATTCAACGCCGAACAGATACAATCTGTAATTGAGGAAACAGATAGAGCGTTGTCTGCGGCGAAGACGGATGAGGAAAAATCATCGATTTATACATATAGAGCTGGACAGCTCTTTAATTTATCATATGGTGGTGGAGGATATATTGAAAAGATTTTAGCCGATGCCTATAAGGCGGAAGAACTTGCTCCGACAGCTTATACTGCATATTATATATACGTTTACGAAAATTCTTTTGGTAATAATGAAAAGGCCGAAGAGTATTTAAGAATAGCTCAGTCTCGGGGCTTCATTGATGGAAATGGAGAAGGGTAAAATGGGAAGAAAAAAACACATTCTTGTATTGGTTGGAGTGTTGGCGTGCTTACTGTTTGGCGGTATATGTAGTGGCGAAGTGAAGGCGATGAAATGCGGAGATGCTGGATTAGACAAAATTAACGACTCTATTTTTCTTGCTTGTCAGAAAAGGGGGCAGAATATTCCGATTGGAACATTATGGATTAGTAGTGCGGGGGCGGCAAATGATGTTACTTCCGTAATCGACGTAAACAATAATCAAAGTAGTGGTAATGTGACTGTTTATCTTCATGGTGCTGTTTTCTATACCAATGTAGATGCTTTTGCGAAAGACATCATGTTTATCAAAAGCGATACTGCAATTTTGCGAACTTGGGGGAATAATACCGACTATGCTCCTCTGCAAGTTATACCGGGTCGCCAGTTTCGAAGAAAGGCAAATATAGATCCATTTTCGACGGATATTAGTTCATACGTGACGGCGTTAAATTTGAATCTAGACACACTTATTAATGAAGAAGCTTCGAACTATGTTGATTCTTCGGATGGTAAGCGTACGTATACGGTGAATTTGCAAGCGTTTAGATGCTTTGAGGGAATTTCACAACCGGATGATAGATGCTGGTCTAGTACTTCGGTATTAAAAATCAGGATGTCTATACCGATTTCCTATGTTGGAAAATCTCAGGTTAGTGATGCTGTTGGCTCAAGTGAAACTGGTTTTAATAATTCGAATACGGAAGCAGAATTGTTTTTCAAAGATAATTGCCAGGATGGAAATGGTTGTAGCTTTGTTTTTCGGCACTATTTAAAACGTTATGCAGGAAGTGAAGCAATTCGTTATTCGATAAAGAGAGAAATGAATGGTACGAGCTCGGTAATTAAGACTGGATCAAGCGGAGGGGGTTTGGAAAAAGTTTATGAGGGGACCGTGACTGGTTTGCGGCCAGGAGAGATGGTATGTCAGACGTTAACTTTTAAGCCGAGGGGCGATTATGATTCTAGAAGTGTTGATGTGAAGGCCTGTGCTTTGGCTGGTGGGACGTTAAGGTCTAGTTTGGATACAAAAGTAAAGAAGACGACAGACGCAAACTATATGAGTGAAATCTGGGTTAAGCCACACGATAAGTATGGTTTTAAAGTGACATATAACCCGGCGGTTCAGAGTGTATATAATTTGATTCCGAGTAAGTTTGCCCTTGAAACTAGCCAGACACTTCTTCCGAGTGGCGTAAACACCGAATTAACTTTGGGGAAAATGTTTGATAATTCTAGGACTGACAAAATGGGTACTTGGAAAAATGGGCTCCTCCTTTCTTCTGCGATTTGCGGTAACAATCTAAGCAATTGTATTAAAAGGTACAATAGTGGTGACAGTGGGAAAAAGGAAGAACCGAGCAATCCGGAATCTGCTCAGAATCAAAAAGAAGTGAAACAGAGCGATGTTGGAAGTTCAATTAAGGGAGAGGCTAAAACAATAAAATGGGACGATAATAATAGCATTAATGATAAACTTGCTACGACGCCCACGAAGGCTACAGTTGGAAAATTCGATAGCTCAAAGAATAATGGAGTAGTGATTTTTGAATCCCTGCTTGGAGGTAGTTTGGTTCTGGATGTGAGTGGCGGCATTTCGAATGCAACATCTGGCACAAATGTTCAAGTCTATAACAGAAATGACACCAATGCGCAAAAATGGGTTTTAAAGAAGGATAGTGGGTACGGAAATGGAAAATATTACATCATTAGGAATTATGGGAACCAAAACCTTGTGCTTGGGTTTAATAGTAGAGATTTTAGAAATGGGTCCAATGTGCAAGTTCAGACGTATAATGCTGGGAGAGACTGTGCGCAATTTTGGGACGTTCGTGCAAATACTTATAGGAATTCACAGGGTAATGCTGTGCCGGATGGGACATACGCAATTATTAGTGCGTGTGGTAAGGTGAAGGGTGGAGATGGGCGAGAGGTTGAGATGGCGCTTGATGTTTCTGGAGGGTCGGCAGTGAGTGGCACTAATTTGCAAATTTATCAAGTGAACGGGACCAATGCTCAGAAGTGGAATCTCGTAAGGTCGCAAGGAAGCACAATAAAGGTTGGCATTGAACCAATTTCCTCTTCTGCATACGTAAAGGTGCCTTATAATTTCAATAATAATCGGGTTGCAATTAACAACGAGAGTAATTATTTTATTGAAGGCGGGGATATTTATTATTCTGTTACCGTAGGGGAGAGATATAATGGAACCTTGAATGCCCAATACGCTACATTGGTGAGAGGGGCTCAACATGGAATAGAGTGGTGCAAGGCTGATGAAGTAATGATTGGTGAAAGAGAAGGGGATATTGAGAGCGTGTGTGGAGATAACGTGCTGAATACTAGCCAATCTTCTACTAGTGATACATTTAATCCAGAGAGAAATGATAGTTCCGACAATAAAAGGTCGGCGAAACTAACGGCTGGGTTGGGGGACAACCAACTTGATAATCTAAGGACTGGTGCCGTAATTTGTGTAAGGGCATGGCTGTTTCCGGTGTCGAGCGGGAGTAACGATAAGAAGCTGGATACTAATTGGTCCGGTAGCTATAATACTAATAGTAACGTCGCTTATTCGCCGTGGCAATGTCTTCCGATAGTTGGGAAAGATAATTATTTGCAAGTATGGGGTGGAAACGTTTATTCTAGCGATAGTATCAATGGAAAAGTGGACGAAAAAACGCTTGGTGGCAGTAAACGCTATTTTGGTTCTTTTGGAGAGTTGGGTGTAATTAGTGGAGATATAATTAAAGATTTTGCGAGTGGCGCCGCTTTTGGTTACGCAGAAGCTAACACGAATACAATAACTATTCCAAGATATGACATGGGCGGTAATGAAGATGGCGATGTTTTTGGCGGAGGTAGTACCAATAGTGTCGGTTATTTGAGTTATCAACGTGTAGGTAGCGGTGCTGGAGTCGAAAATAATAAAAACAATATTGTCAAAAATTTCTTGGACGTTTTAGGTAATAAGGGAAGCACGGAACTGGGGGCGGGCTGTATTATAAGTTTTGAAAACAGTGTCTCGTCCTGCAAAAAAGTGGATGGCGAGAATGTGTATATTGTGGATAATGGTGGTAATGAGATTAAGCTAAAAAATATTGAAATTGGTGGTGATAGTGTGTTGGTAATAAGAACGAGGGGCGTAGTAACCATTACGGAAGATATTACGACGATTTACAATGGTGGCAATTATCCTACATTATCTCAAACTCCAAAGGTGATTATATACGCAAGGAACATCAATATAAAGGCTAATGTGGGGAGGATTGATGGTTTATTGATTGCGGATGAAAAGATAAACACTTGTATTGACAGCCAAAATGGTGTTTGTAATAAACAGTTGATTATTAATGGTGCCGTGATAGCAGAGCTGTTTTCGGCGAATCGAATCTATGGGGCTGGCGTGGGAGCACAGTCAATCGTTCCGGCCGAAATCATTAACTTTAATCCTACGTTTTATAAATTGAATTCTGATGGTGGAACTTCTAGTGTTGAAAAAATGAGAACGGTTTATACTACGGAATTGGCGCCAAGGTATTAAAATATCGCAGTTATGGTATATTCATGGCTCATGGGGGGTGTTTGGTAGGATATGGTGTGGTAGAATTATTGCATGAAAGCAAAAAGTCAGTTTGTGTGCCAACAGTGTGGTGCAACTTATTCGAAATGGGTGGGGCAATGCGCAAATTGTAATTCCTGGAACTCTTTAGTGGAGCAGGTGTTTGAACCAACATCTACGAAAAAAACGACTTTAATGAAGGGTCAGGAATCTGGTAAAAAGCTGGATTTTGTAAAAATATCTACTATTGCGCCATCAGATGCGGGAGCTAGGTTGGGGACTGGCTTTCGGGATTTGGATACAGTTTTGGGTGGCGGAATCTTGAAAGGGTCGGTATTACTACTAGCTGGGCAACCAGGTATGGGGAAATCGACAATCTTGATGCAAATTTGTGCGGAAATTGCTAAATCGCATGAGACGCTGTATGTTTCTGGTGAGGAATCGGCTGGGCAGGTAAAACTAAGAGCGGTGCGGCTCGGAGCCGATTCGGATAAACTGAGTTTTGCAGCATCTACTTCGGCGAACGATATCGCAAAAACGATTGAAAGTGGGGAATTCGACTTTGTTGTGGTGGATTCGATTCAGACTTTGGCAATGGAAGAACTATCTTCTGCGCCGGGTACGGTATCACAAGTCACTAATTCCGGGAATCTAATAATTAGAGCAGCAAAAGCTTCTGATACTGCTGTAGTAATTGTGGGCCACGTTACAAAAGAGGGAACATTAGCTGGTCCGAAGATTTTAGAGCACTTGGTAGATGTGGTGTTGAATTTCGAGGGCGATAGATATGGTGGATTTAAAACCGTACGGGCGGTAAAGAATCGTTTTGGTTCCACGAACGAAGTGGCGATATTTGAAATGTTAGGATCTGGACTTTCAGAAGTACAGAATCCTTCAGCGGCATTATTGGCGGAGAGAACCAATACGGATGGTTCTATAATTTTGGCTACCTTAAACGGGAATCGTCCGATATTAGTGGAGATTCAGGCTTTGGCAACGAAATCGAATTACGGATATCCGAAACGGACAGCTTCCGTATTTGATTTAAATCGTTTGAATTTATTAATCGCGGTGCTGGAGAGACGAACAAAATTAAAGCTGTCAGATCAGGATATTTTCATTAACGTGGTTGGGGGAATGAAATTGAGTGATTCGGCGGCAGACTTGGCTGTATGTATGGCGATTGCTTCGGCGGTAGC
>JAEEGL010676070.1_pt1 | contig 12016 bp, 11 predicted proteins | sample 9134231 | NCBI WGS metagenome assembly JAEEGL01 (sample SAMN16246548, study PRJNA631951) | gut metagenome | biome: gut microbiome; feature: rumen; material: fiber-attached | host: Bos | place: Iran: Karaj | collected 2018-10
AAATCTCCGTTGCCTGCCGGGCCATCGTGCGCTCCAGCGTAGCGTTCAGCAGACTTGCGACCTTATGCTGAAGCAGGATGGCGCAGAAACCGAGCACCGCCACCAGCGCCAGGAACTTCAACAGCAGGGAGAGGTAGGGGTCAAACCGGACAAAGCTTTTCGATTCATTTCTCGGGTCCAAGGACTTCAACCCCCTCCATGAGCCAGTTCATCCGCTCCAAGAGCGCGTCGTCGCTGATTGCCTCGCCCTCGCCGCAACGGAGCCGGCCGGTGTTGTCGCGGAGGACGCCGGAGAAAATCAGCCGGTTGTTGATGAGCTCCTGCAGCATCGAGTCCAGACGCACCGCAATATCCGGCGTGACCGCCACCGAGTAGGGAGAAAGCCCGACCGCGCCCTGGTCGATGCCTACCCAGAAATTCCTCGTATGGTTGAGCTCACCCCGGAGGAATCGGTACAGGATGACGGAATAAAACGCGTCCCACCGGGCTACCACGGAGGTCAGGTTGTGCTCCGAATAGCCCTCCAGCGGCGTATGGTAGCCGATGAAGTCGATGCCGTGCGCTTCGGCCACGTCGGCGACATTCGCCTCGTTTTGATGAAACGTCAGGACGTCCGCCCCCGCCTTGATCAGACGTACGGCGTTGGCGTTGGCCTGTTCCGCGTCCTGCCAGCTGCCGGTCCAGGTGACGAGGACCCGCGCCTTGGGATTCACGCGCCGGGCCCCCAAAGTGAACGCATTGATTCCGCGGCAGACCTCGGAATTCTGCATCGCGCCCACATAGCCAAGGATTCCCGTTTTCGACCGCATGGCAGCCAACGCCCCGGACAGATACCGGGCCTGATAGAGCCGCGGGAAATAGGCCGTCATGTTCCGGCTGTGGACTTCGGCGGAAACCGTCGCGAAAGCGATGTTGGGATACTCCGCCGTGAGATCCTGCACCTCGGCGGGATACGCGTAACTCGCCAGGAAGATCATATTCGCCCCGGCCGCCGCCAGTTCCTGCACCGCCTTGCGGCATTGGCCGTTGTTCTCCGCCACCTTGTCCTTCAGCAGGAGCTCGGCGCCCAGCATTTCGCAAGCCTTTTTCATTCCTTCATAATGGGCGGAGTTATAGCCTGGCCGCGTCACGTCCCCGATGATGACGAATCCGATCCTGGGCCGCGCCGTGCCGGAGTTTTCTTCCCCGCGGAACAGCAACCAGAACAAGGCGGCCACCAGAAGCCCGGCGGCCACAATCAGCCCCCATCGCCCCCAGGAAGGCAGTCGAAACGATTCCATGCTGTTTTCCCCCTATCGCTGAACGCCTGTCATTCACGCTTCTGTCCATCAACCGAGGACATAGCTCTCCCCCCCCCGGATTTCCAGACCAGGGGCAGGGAAACGAACTCGCTCTTCGGCATCGCCCGGTTCAGGAAATTCCCCTGGAGAGAATCGACGCCGAACTCGGACAGCACCCGCAAATGTTCCTGCTTGGAAACGCCCTCGGCGGCAATCTGGACGCTGGTGTCCCGGATCATCTGCACCGTGCTGGTGAGAACGGACCGGCCCGTACGACCGCTCAAAGCGTTCCAGAGAATGCTGTGGCTGATCTTGATATCTTCAAAGCCCAGGGAGCAGACGTCCTGGAGGTTCGGATACAACGTGTCGAAACCGTCCATCGCGCAACGGAAGCCCGCTTCCCGCAGAGCCTTGACCGGCCCTTTGAGTCGCGCGAGATTGTTGAATACCATGTTTTCCCTGAACTCGAAGACGACCTGACCGTGGTCGATGCCATGCTGCCGGGCGCAGCTTTTCACCCGGTCGATGAAGTCGGGATGCAGGCATTCGGTGCTGGAAAGGTTCACATGGATATCCCTGAGTCCCATCGAGGCGGGTACGCCGCTGGCAAGGAAATCGCAGACCTCATAGAGCACGAAGACGCCGATGTCGCTCATCATGCCGATCTCTTCCGCCACCGGAATGAAATCACCCGGGGGCACCTCCCCGAGCTCCCTGTCATGCATCCGCACCAGCGCCTCGGCCGACACGATGCGGAAATCCGACCGGCGGTAAATCGGCTGAAAATAGACCTCGAAGCCGTCCTCCATGAGACAGCGCCGGAGCGCCGCCTCGATTTCCCGGCGGCGCTGGATGTAGCGAAGTTCCCGGCCCGCCAGCACGGTGGAGCCGTCGGTCCTGGGCGTCGGACTGTCCACCAGGTACATGACATCCTCTGCCGTCTTCATCTCCCCGGGCACAGCGGCCAGCACCACGACCGCTTCCGTGGTGGCGGCAGTACGGACGCCCTTCCATTTCTCCCGGAAGCGGACCCGGATGGTTTCCGCGATCTTCGCTGCCCGGTCCGCTTCCTTCTCCTCGGAGGTCGTTACCGGGGAAGGGATCAGGACGAACGTGGACCAGTTGGCGTAGTAAACCTCGTGCGGGGAAAGGAGCGACTTCAGGTAGCTGGCCATCTCATGGTGGAAGGCCGCCGTCTCCATCACGCCCATGGTCTGTTGGAAAGCGCCGATATTGAGCAGCCGGACAACGATGACGTGGAAGTTCAGATCCGCGCCGAGGAAAGAAGCCAGATCAAGTTCCAGAGCCCGCCGGTTGAACATCCCGAGCGAGGTGCTCATGCGGTCGTTTTCCGTCTCGATCAGGAGCAGGAGGCCCAACGTTGTCAACGAATCCGTGAATATTTCCAGCTGAATCTCCCGCACCGCCATCTGGAGGACGATGCCGCAGACGACGAGCAGGATGAACAGGGCCATCGCCTTCCGCTTGCGCGGCTCTGACGTCTTCCAGTAAACGTTGAGCTGGCCAAAGCCCAGCCAGACGTAAAAAAAGGCGATCAGGTAAAGGAAATACGAGCCCGATTGGCGCACGTAATGGAAAGCGAAATCGTAATAACAAATCCATCCCAGAAGCGGATTCAGGAAAACAAAGATCTCCGAAATGACGAAGGGAACAGCGTAAAGGAGAAGCCGCAACCCGGAGAATTTCCGGATCACCCCGCAGACGCAGTAAACATAATACGTGAACAGCGGCGGAATCGCGCAATGAAAGATCATATTGAGGAGACGCGTGCCTTCCACCAGTCCCCGCTGTCCGGGAAAAGCCGGGGCGAGCAGGAACCAGCTCTCCGCGATCATCGTCACCGAGGACATGAAAATCGTGCCCAGGAGCAGGCAGAAAGACTGCCCCTGGGAGCGGGACGACCGGCCCCAGAGCACGATGTAGACGAGGCAGGTCACGCTCAGGAGGGCGGCGGCGATATAGAACGATGTCTGATAAACCCAGGGAATGTTGATCATAAGTTCCTCCCCCGTGGCCCTTGCCAATACCCGGGAAGCCCATTCCGCTGCTTTTCTCCGGCAGCCCTTACAGTGTCAGGACCAAAACCCCCGACGGATCGTCCAGGTTCTTTTCCACGTTTTTCACCACGTCGGCCTGGTTCGTGACCACGACCATTGTCGTCAGCGGCTTTCCGGCCGCCAGGACAGCGGCCCGGTCGAACCGCAGCAGCGGCGTCCCCGCTTTTACCCGGTCGCCGGGCTTTACCAGAGCGGTAAAGCCCCTGCCCTTCAACTCGACGGTATCGATGCCGGCGTGGATGAGGATCTCGGCGCCCTGGCTCCTGAGGGCCACGGCGTGTCCCGTCTCCGTCACCACCATGACCTCACCGTCACAGGGAGCGACGACCGCCGACGCGTCCGGCGACGGCTCCACCGCGAAGCCGTCACCCATAACCTTGCCGGCAAAAACGGGATCCCCGACCGCCGTTATGTCCATGATCCGGCCCGCCACCGGCGCGGCCAGGACCAACGTCTTCTTTCCGAATCCAAACATGATGATTCCGTCCTTCCGGCAAAGCGCATGAAAAACGCCCTGCCCTGTTTTTATCAAGCGGCGGCCGTGAATACGAGACGACCGCCGATGATGGTCCGCTGCACTCGGACGGCGCCGTCGAAGATCACGATATCAGCCCGTTTCCCCGGCTCCAGGGAGCCGTATTCCCCGTAGATGCCGAGGTTCTGCGCCGGGACTTTGGACGCGCAGGCCACGGTCTGCGCGAGGCTGGCGCCGGTATTGGCGGCGAAGTTCGCCACCGCCCGGTCCAGGGTCAGTACGCTACCGGCAATCGTGCCGTCCGAAAGCGTCGCCATCGGCCCGGACACCCGGACGATCTGGCCGCCCAGCTCGGATTCGCCGTCGCCGAGCCCACAGGCCCGCATGGAGTCCGTAACGAGGATGATATGACGCTCCTGCTTCATGCGCCAGAGGAATCGCTGCGTCATCGGATGCAGGTGCACGTTGTCGGCGATGATTTCGCAATCCGCCGGCGTATCCAGCGCCGCCCCCGCCAGTCCCGGCCGACGGTGATGGAAGGGGGCCATGCCGTTGAAGAGATGCGTGACGTGATTCACGCCGTATTGCAGGATCGCCTGGCGGGCCGTATTGTAATCGGCGGAGCTGTGGCCGAGAGAGACCGCCATGCCCGCCGCCTGGCACTGCTGTACGAAGGTATAGTCGCCCTTGAGTTCCTCCGGGGCGACGGTGATGAGCCGGATGACACCCTGATAGGCCCGGATGCGATTGAAGTCCGGCGCCGCGATGTTCTCCGCCGCCTGCGCGCCCCGCTGGGCCCGGTTGATGAAAGGGCCTTCCATATTCGCCCCCAGGATGACCGCGCCGTCCCGCTCCGCCCCCATAGCAGCCCGGATTCGGTCCAGGGCCCGGTAGATGGTGGGAAAATCGTAGGTCATCGTGGTGGGCAGCATGGCGGTGACGCCGGTAGATGCCTGATAGCGGGCAATGGCAGGAAGCGCGGCGGGGTCATCGTCCATGACGTCAAACCCCGCCGCGCCGTGAATATGGACATTGATGAAGCCCGGTGAAACGTATGCCCCCTGCGCGTCAAGGATTTCGTCCATCCGGCTCCGTTCTTCCCGGTTGAGCCCCATGCTGGGGATGATGCGCGCAATCCGTTCATCGTAAAGCAGAGCCCGATGCTCCACGACCTGGAACTCACCCCGTTCATCCGGCAGGATCAGCCGCCCGTTGACGATCGCCTTCATTCCCTTCACCTCTGCCCGGCCGGAACCCCTGCCGTTCTGTTTTCCGCCGTCATTTATACTTTTCCGGCAAACGGGCCGCCGCCGACCGATCGGCCAGCACCAGGGCGTTCCGATGAAGCTGGAGCACGGAAGCCGGCGCCTCGGGAGTGATGTCGCCGCAAACCGCCTGCATCAGCGCCCCGGTCTTGCCGGCGCCGCTGGCCAGGAGCAGGATGTTCTGCGCGAACATGATGTCCCGGATGCCCATGCTGATGGCCCAGTGCGGCGTATCCTCCAGCGACTCGAAAAAGCGGGCGTTCGCGGTCCGGGTCGCCTCGGAAAGTTCCACCACGTGCGTCTCGGGCACGAAACTCGGCCCCGGCTCGTTGAAACCGATATGGGCGTTGGGTCCGATGCCCAGGATCATCAGGTCGATGCCGTCCACCGCCTCGATGGCCGCGCCGTAACGGGCGCATTCGGCGGCGACGTCGTCGGCCATGCCGTCGGGCGCCAGCACGTGGTCCTCATGGATGTTCACATGGTCGAAGAGATTGTGCTGCAGATAGAAATGGAAGCTCTGGGGATGCTCCGGGGGCAGGCCGATGTATTCGTCCAGCCCGAAGGTGCGCACCCGGGCGAAGTTCACCGTGCCGGCGGCGCAGGCTTCCCCCAGCTTCTGATAAAGCAGGAGCGGCGTTGCGCCGGCCGCCAGCCCGATAACGCTGTCCGGCTTGTGCCGTATCTGGTCGATGACGAACTCCGCCGCCGCCTCGCTCATATCCTCGTATGTATCCGTGATCCGGACCTTCATTGGAATCGCCTCCCAATCGCGAAAAGCGCTTTGTGATCGTTGTATGGTTGTCCGGCGCCGCAGCCGCGTCAGCCGGAAAGCGGCGCGGGCGGCTGCCCGGAAATCTTCTGTCGCAGGCAATACAGTGCCCCGATGAGCCCGGCGTCGTTGCCCAGGCGGGCAAACGCGAACCGGGTCCCTGCCAGGAGGGGCGGCAGGAGCCTTTCCCGCAGAGCCTCCCGCAGGATGGGCAGCAGGTAATCCGCCTGGGCGGCGATGCCGCCGCCGATGACCACGGCGGACGGATTGACCGTATAGCAGACGGGGACAAGGCCCGCAGCCAGAGCCGCCATCTGACGCCGGACGGCCGCCGCCGCCACCTCATCGCCGGATTTCGCCCACTGGAAGACACGCTCTCCGGTCACTTCCGGCAAGGGCAGTCCTTTAGCGGCGGCCACGCTGTGCCGGAGCGCCGAAGTCGCGGCCGTTTCCTCCAGCGTCCCGTCCGCCAGCGGGATGAAGCCCACCTCGCCGGCGAAACCGTTGGCGCCGCGCACGACCTTGCCATCGACGATGACGCAGCCGCCGACACCGGTGCCGACCGTCAGGCAGACGAAGGGCGACGCCCCCTGCCCGGCCCCCTGCCAGAACTCGCCGAGGCCGGCGCAAGCCGCGTCGTTCTCTACCGTTACCGGCATCCCGGTTTCCTCCCCCAGGATCTCCGCCAGCCGCGTTCCCGTGTAGCCGGGAAAGCTCTCCGAGACGAAGGCGATACGCCCCGTCCCGTCCACGACGCCGGCGGTGGAGACGCCAGTGCCGATAAGCGCATAGCGGGAAGCATAGGCTCGCAGGCGTTCCCGAAGGAGCGCCAGCATGGCCGCCGGCCCTCGCGCCCGCACCGGGTTTTCCCGCTGCTCTTTCCAGAGGAAGCGTCCGTCCTCATCCGTGACGCCGCATTTGATTGCCGTCCCGCCGATATCGAACAGCGCGCAGGCCGGCATCACCGGCCGCCTCCGTTCCCGAGACCCGACGCGTCAACTGCTCCAGGTGCGGACCGGACTCGTCCCCCTGAGGTGGTCATCGTCATTGGACTCTCCCTTCTTCTTCGTCGGCAGGGGCGGCCCCGCCGTTCCCACGGAATCGATCTTATCGCCGACGCGTCCCAGGAGATCGCCGACCGAGGAGGAAAAGCGCTGATTGTCCACGCGGGAGGCTTTCTCCTTGAAATCCGGCTCGCCGGGTAGCTTTATGCTGTTGATTTTTCGCCGCTCACTGGTGGCGTTCAGAAGGATCTCCGCCAGCCAGTCGCGCTTTTCCAGCTTATCGCCGCCGGATTCGTTTTCGCTCAAGGTATTTCCTCCGATTTCCACGGGCCCGGGCCGCCCGTCCATGCGCCTCCGAAACGTCCCGCCGGCCAGGGTACTTCCCGCCGCCGGTGACGCCATTCCGCAACCGTAATTCCGCGATTATCCGGGAACCGGATCCAATCGCTTCAATGATTGTCATAATAATAAGATATTCGCCGCAGAATCCCCATTTTCCTTTATTTTCCCGTCGGAAATCTTCCGCCGCCCCGTCCCCAAACGCCTCGTAAAAGAAAGCCGCCGGAACGCGCAACAGGCGCGTCAGGCGGCTATCAGCTACTGCACGGCAATATTGAGCTCCAGGATCTGGCCCCCGATATCCATCTTGACCACCAGATACTGGCTGCTGCTGATCTTTATCTTGAAATCCTTGCCCACCGTAAGGCTTGGGGTGGAAATATCCACTTCCAGGCCCATCGCCGCAAGATTCGTAGCGGCATTGGCCGTGAGCATATTGCTCATCTCCGACAGGGCGCTCTGCGCCATATCGTTGAGCTCATCCACCGGCATGCCCATCATCATCTTGGAGGCAATAAACCGGGCCGCCTCGTCACTCATGTTATAGACAACGTTGCCCCGGAGTCCCTTCGTGAAGCCCACGATGATGGAAACGCCAAGACTCGTGCAGGTCTGCTCCTGCACCCCCATCCCGGCCCGTTTGGGGACATCGAAGCCCATCATCGGCAATACAGCGGACAGGGCGTCAATGAAGGGGTTGACTAATTTGGCATCCATTCCTTACTCCCCCTCCGCGAAGCCGATATTCATGCAGATATCCCCGAGGCGGGTTTCCGCCTTGATGCGGAACGATGTCATCTTGAAGTTGGCAACCCGGATGGAGTTTCCGCAAATCGTGCCCGGCGGCGAGATCCGCATCTCCTTCTCCTTGAGATCGTTGACGGTGGAAGCCGCCCGGCCGACGATGATATTCGCCGCTTCCTCCACAGCATCGCTGGCTTCCTCCTCGGAAAGCTCGTCCTCGCTGTCCTTCGACAGGAGCGCGCAGGCGAACTTGCGCATCGTCCCCCGGTTCATATAAACGATAGCGCGCCCCATGGGGCTGCCCGTGAGGCCGATGATGACGGCGATGCCGTCCACGTCGAGGTAGTTGCCCTCAGCCACGTCAAAGCTCACTTTGCTGTGGACGCCGACGAGGCTGAAAAGGCTCTTCTGCAGGACCTTGATGAAGGACTTGACGTAAAGCTCCTTGAGCTCGCCCAGCTGGGCCAGCCGGTCCTGGCAAAGGAACGTCATGGCGTCGATCAGTTCGTTGGGATTGACCGGCTTCTGCAGGAACGAGCTGATGCCGGCCTCCCGGCCCTTGAGCATCAAGGCGGCGTCTTTCATGGCGCTGATCATGACGATGCGGGCCGAGCCGTCCAGGGCGCGGATACGGCGGCTGCACTCGACGCCGTCGGCATCGGGCAGGTTCATATCCATCGTCACCACGTCCGGATGATATGCCTGATACTTCTCCACCGCCTCGCGGGCGCTGTTGGCCATGCCCACCACGTCGAAGTTCGTCTTCGACAGGATGTCGTTCAGCACGGCGCAACTGATACGGGAATCATCTACAATCAAGACTCTAAGGCGTTCCAATCCCTATCACCTGTCTCTCTTATAAAGTTTGCCATGAAGCATGGCGTTCTTCCACTTTGTATATCATATCATAATTTTACCAGAAAAGATTCCCTCTGTGCAAATTTTTCTCACAAAAAGCTGAAGATTCTTTTCCCAAAAGCCAAAAAGTCGAAACAAAACGGGACGGCGACCGGCCGCGTCAGAAGCGCGACAGAATCGTGCGGGCCACGTAGACGCCGGAAGCCGAAGCCTGGGACAGCCCCCGGGTGACGCCGGCCCCGTCGCCGGCGGCGAAAATATTGGGCAGCGGCAGTTCCAGCTGCTTCGTCAGCGAGATACGGGAGCTGTAGAACTTCACCTCGACGCCATAGAGCAGGGTATCGTCGTTGGTCATGCCCGGCGCGATATTGGCCAACGTCTGCACCATCTCCATGATATTGTCGAGGTGGCGCTTCGGCAGTACCAGCCCGAGATCGCCCGGCGTCGCCGCCAAAGTCGGCCGGGTAAAGCTTTTCGACAGGCGATCGGCGTCGGTGCGCCGCCCCTTGACCAGATCGCCCCAGCGCTGGACGAGGACGCCGCCCCCCAGCATATTCGAGAAGGAGGCGATTCGCTTGCCGTACTTGTAGGGCTCGTTGAAAGGCTCGGTGAAATGGTTGCTGACCAGCAACGCGAAGTTCGTGTTCCGGCTCTGGAGCTTCGGATCGCTGTAGGAATGGCCGTTGACGGTGACCACGCCGTCCGTGTTCTCCGCCACCACGTGGCCATGGGGATTCATGCAGAAGGTCCGCACCAGGTCCCCATACCGCTTCGTGCGATATACCAGCTTGGCCTCATAGACCCGGTCGGTGATGTCGCTCCAGACCTCGTCCGGCACCTCCACCCGGACGCCCACGTCCACCTGGTTGTTGAGCAGTTTCACCCCGAGGCGACGGCACTCGTCGCTGAACCACTCCGCCCCGGCCCGGCCCGGCGCGATGACAAGGCAGCGGGCGGAGACCGTCTCGCCGTTATCCAGCACCAGCGTGTTGTCCTCGCCGACGCTGCCGGGCTCTACGTGCTTCACCGGCGTCAGGAAGCGGAATTCCACCTTCTCCTTCAATCCCTCGTACATCTTCTCCAGAAGGCGAAGGTTGTTCTCCGTCCCCAGATGGCGCACGCTGGCGTCCAGGAGGTGCAGGTCATACTGCAGGGCCCGTTTCCCGAGGTCGTTGCCGGCCGTGGTGAAAACCTGGGAGGGCGCCCCCTGCTGCAGGTTGATCTCATCGACGTAGCGGATGAGCGCCATGACCTCCTCGTCTTCCAGGTAATCGTTGAGCCAACCGCCAAAGGCGGTGGTGAAGTTGAACTTGCCGTCGGAAAAAGCCCCGGCCCCGCCAAAGCCGCGCATGATGCTGCACGGATTGCAGCGGACGCAGCTCTTGACCTTGCCGGCAGCAATGGGACAACGCCGATGATAGATATCGTTGCCGCTCTCCAGGACGACGACCCGGAGTTCCGGACGCACCGCCGTCAGCTCGTAGGCAGCGAAGGCCCCGGCCGGCCCCGCCCCGACAATCGCCACATCATAACGCTTCATAGGAAATTCACCTCGCTCTTGATAAAATAACTAAATTTTGTCGAATGAACCCAGCGCTCGTTAGCGCGGGATAAAACCCTTTACCCTGTGTATATCATACCATATTTGCGCCTTTCTTCCAACCGGAAAAAGACGGCCTCCGTCCGTCCCGGAAAACAGCGTCCTCTTCTTTCTTTCTAATTTCCCTCAAAAACATTTGCTTAATTGCTCATATATGTTATTATATATTCTTAAGAAAGCAGACATAAACCGGAAGGAAACGCGGGACAGGGGAAGAACGCCGGCGCAGGCCGGAGAAACGCGCCCCGGAAAGGAACAGACATGGAACGCAAGGCAGAGCCCGGCGTGCCCGCCAGCGAGGCCGCCAAACTGCAGGGGCTTGACGACATCACCAGCCAGAAGGTGTCAGAGATTTTCAAGGTACTGGGGGACATGACGCGGCTCAAGCTGTTGGCGCTCCTGTCCGCGGCGGATATGCGGGTAGGCGACATCGCCGAATCCCTGGGCATGGGGCAGTCGGCCATCTCCCACCAGCTCCGCGTCCTGCGCGGGGCGCGGCTGGTGAAATTCCGCAAGGAAGGCAAGGAAGTCTGGTATTCGCTGGATGACGACCACGTGGTCAAACTGATGTGCCAGGCGCTCGATCATGTCTCCCATGGCTGAGGACGGTTTCGTGAAGCGGATGAAAGCGCCGCTCCTGGCGGGGCTGATCCTTCTCATCGCCGGCGGTACGGCGCTGGCAATGCCGCCCGCCCCTGGTGGCAAGGAGCCGCCCGCACCGTCAGCCGCGGCAACGCCGGCGACGGAAAAACGTCCCGCCGAAACAGGGAGCGGCCGGCCGGCCGAACCGCCGCCGAAAACCGAAGCCGGCACGACAACCGGCGAAACGCCCGCGACGAAACCGGCGAAAAGCGCGGCCGGAAAGCCCCCCACCCCAGGGGACGCCCCGGGCAAGGCGCCGGCTGCGCCCCTGTCGCCAGTCACAGGCAACGAACCCGCCACGCCGGTGGAGGTTCCGGCGGCGCTGCGGGATAGCGGTACGGCCCGGCCGGTGGATTCCAAAGCCGCCGACGGCAGAGCGTCAGGAGAAGAAGCCGGGCCCGCCGCCCCGCCCGCGGAGGAGGTCCGGCCGGCGACGGCGAAAAGCGGGCAAAAGGAGGAAAAAACCACCCCGCCGGCAGCGGAGGACGAAGACGACGACAAAGCGACGCGGAAAAAGGACAAGAAGACGGAGGCCAGGCCGGCGGAGTCCGGGCCGCAGAGCGGGGACGCCGCGGCGAAACCGGCGGCCCGGGTTCCCAACAACGCGCCGTTCCTGCCCCGGGACGTGGCCCCCAAGATCATCGCCACCGGGCGCAAGTACACCGGCGTCCCCTATCGCTTCGGCGGCACAACGCCGAAAGGCTTCGACTGCTCCGGCTTCGTACAGTTCGTATTCCGGCAGCATGGCTACGCCCTGCCCCGGATGGCGGACGAGCAGTACCATCTCGGAAAGAAAGTCAAAAAGCGGAAAGAGCTGGTCCCTGGCGACCTGGTCTTTTTCTCGACTTACGAACCCGGTGCCTCCCACTGCGGCATCTACCTCGGCCAGGACAAATTCCTGCACGTTTCCTCCAGCCGGGGCGTCCGGGTGGACCGTCTCGACGACGAATACTGGAAAC
>JAEEGL011651887.1_pt1 | contig 12016 bp, 7 predicted proteins | sample 9134231 | NCBI WGS metagenome assembly JAEEGL01 (sample SAMN16246548, study PRJNA631951) | gut metagenome | biome: gut microbiome; feature: rumen; material: fiber-attached | host: Bos | place: Iran: Karaj | collected 2018-10
CATTTCGATGTGATCAATTTTCATTTCAAGAAGAATCTCAAGTAGTTCTTTACATACATCAGGATTATTACGCATGACTTTGTAAAAGATAAAATTATTTGCGATTGTGGCGTTCTCCCACTTTTCTTCGGGAGTTTGAATATTGTTATGTATGGACATATAAGTACCTCCATACATTTCATACTTTTTTCTTTAAAAAAATTCGCACAATTTTTGAAAAAAAATTATAAAAAAATGACTCTTATCATTCCCAAAAATACTTTTGAAAATATAAGTACCCATCCGTAAGATAGCCACCAAAACTCCAGCCTTCTTTTCCATCATCAGTTCTGACTTTAACCCAAACAGATTCTATTCTGTCTATTATTTCTTTTTGTCCGACTTCAAGAATCGTTACATTTTCGTATTTTGAAATAAGTCCGATTTTTTCTGCGGCCAGCGATGGAGTCTCCCTTATCTTAAGATTATCTGCTGCCTTATAGCGAAAACCTGCAAAACGTCCATCCAGCAAAAATTCAATTCCATAATCTTTTCGCTCTACCGTTCCATCTATGTAAACAATAAAATAATAATAAATTTCGACACTTTCAAACAATGCCGTATCTGGAAGTAAATAACCTTTTGGAACCAGAAAATCATAAAGCGATGTTCCATTGCAATACAAGGTTAATTTCTTCCAGTTTGTAGAATGAACTTTAGATATTGATGTTATATGACATTTTGTTTTGAACTTAATATTACGAAGGGAATCAGTATTTTCAGTCTTTATTGCTGTATCATATATTTCGTTTACTTCATCAAAAGTAACTTCTTTGAATTGCTTTCTGTCAACTTCGCTGTCATTGATAGTATATATTTTACCGTACGCAGGGTATGTTCTATACTGAGAATAAAAAAAAGAAGCGGCAAATATCGAGAAAAATATAAACATTAATACCTTTTTCATTTACCGCTCCATTTTTTACTCTTCAAAAACCAGGGTTTGTTATTCTTTAAACATCGACTTGATTTCTTTTGCATAAATATCGCCGAGCTTGTAGCGCATGATTTCCTGCTTTGCAGAAAGTTCTTTTCCAACCTCAAACGGCTTTGTAAGGAATGCAAACTTAACGATTTTTTCAAACATTCTGAATCCGTTCTTTGCATTTACAAGTTCCTGAATCTGATCATTTATCATTTTATAAGCTTCAGGTTTTTTAACGAGGTCTTCAAAATCCTTAAACTCGATGTTATTTTCTTTTGCCCAGAGTTCAAGCTCTTCCTGATTAGGAAGGATAAGGGCTCCAAGATTTCTCTGATCCTGACCTACAACAACTGCAGTTGCAATAAATCTTGATTCATGAATCTTTGCTTCGATTGGAAGAGGTTCAACATTTTCTCCGCCGCTCAAAACGATTGTATCTTTTACACGACCTAAAATCTTTAACTCGCCGTGAACACCTTCGATTGCAAGGTCGCCTGTATCAAGCCATCCGTCACTCGAAAGAACTTTGTCTGTAAGATCCTGGCGCTTGTAATAACCTTTCATTACAGTCTTGCCTTTAACCTGGAGAACACCCTTCTTTCCTCGAGGAAGGATATTTCCTTCCATATCAACAATACGTGTACTTACACCGCGAATCGGAGTTCCGATACAGCTGAACACAGGCGCATCAATCGGACGAACAGCAACAACCGGAGCTGTTTCTGTCATTCCATATCCTTCTACAACTTTAATTCCAAGTGCCCAGAAATATTCATCAATAACTTTTGAATAAGCACCACCACCTGCAACACCAGAACGGAATGCATTACCAAGCATTGCACGCACTTTTTTAAACACGAGAAGGTTTCCGAGTGCTTTAAATGGAGTAAGCAATATAAACGGAATGATTAAAGTAATCCAGCTTAATACGATAAAATCATATCTGGTTCTAAAGTTCTGTCTTAAAAGTCTTCTTTTAATTCTGCTGTGTAAAATTGCAACGCGTACAAAAAATTTATACATCATTTCAACAATTCCACCGGTACGACGCATCTTCTTTTCGATACCTTCGTATACAGCTTCAAATACACGCGGAACTGCAGGTAAAATCTGCGGATTTAATTCTGCAATATCAGGAAGAAGAACACTTCCCATCGGTTTTGAATAACAAAGTGCTGCACCCTGATTTAAAATTACATATTCACACAATCTCTGGAAAACATGCCATACAGGAAGAACACAAACTGCTTTATCACCAGGGAAAAGATAAATTCTTTCATTAAGTTCATCAAGCTGTGTAATAAAGTTTCCGTGTGTGAGCATTACACCTTTTGGAGTTCCCGTTGTTCCGGAAGTAAAAATAATTCCTGCAATATCATCCCATTCGCCTTTATCGATTTCTGCATCAACAGCTTCAGGATTCTTTTCATTAAATTCTATTCCGGCTTTAACAACATCATTAAATTTTAAAACTTCAACACCGGCTTTTTTACAAAGTTCAATTGTTTCATCATCAAAATCATCAAACGAAATAAATTTTTCGAGAGTCGGAATTTCTGATTTAACGCTTATAATTTTTTTTGCCTGCGAAGAATTTTCTGCAATACAGATTTTTACTTCTGTAAAAGAAAGAATATATTTTAAATCATTTGCGCTTGCATCACATCCACGCGGAACATCACATGCACCGATGCTAAGGATTCCTAAATCTGCCTGCTGCCATTCTTTTCTGTCGTCAGAAATAAATCCGATTTTTTCACCACGGACAACACCGAGCGACAAAAGGCCTGCTGCAAAATTTTTTGCTGCTGTAAACATCTGACTGAACGTTACAGGTTCAAACGGCGCCTTTTTATCCGGCCTTGAGTACTGTGCAGGTACATCAGGGTTTCTGGCGCTTACATCACGAAGAATCCTTGGTAGTGTTTTTTCCATACACCGTTTCCTTTTTTATCTGTCATTTCGGGCATTGAGTTAAATTCAACTTATAAGCGGAATTTAAAAAAATACCGCCTGGCTGCTTTAATATGTCAAAATGACAAACTTTGAGAATTTGTAAAATAGACACTTTAATTATATTCAAATTCAGCGTTGTTGTCTATTGCGCAAAAGTGTATAATGACTTTCGTGAACTTACTTTCCATCAATAATCTTGCAAAAATCGGGCGCGAAAAGCCGCTGTTTACAGAAGTTTCATTCGGCATCCAGGAAGGCCAGAAGGCTGCCCTCATCGGACGCAACGGGACCGGAAAATCGACCCTCCTTGCAACCATAGCAGGCGTCCTCACTCCCGACGAAGGCACAGTCGTATTAAACAAAGAAGCAGGGATTTCTTATCTTCCGCAGACTCCTTCATTTAACGGCGACGACACGATCCGCGAACACATATTTAAAAGCAGTTCTCCCAAGCTGAACATAATCCGCGAGTACCACGAAATCTGCAGCGCGATGGGGGACGGCGAACAGTCAGAAAGCCTTCGAAAGCGCTACGACCAGAGCATGCTCAAAATGGAACAAAACGATTTGTGGAACTACGAATCACAGATAAGCTCGATTTTAAGTACGCTCGGCATCTCGGATATGACCAGAAAGATGGGCTCACTTTCTGGCGGAATGTGTAAAAAAGTTGCACTTGCACAGGTTCTTGTAGAAGATACAAAGCTTCTTCTTCTGGACGAACCGACAAACCATCTTGATATAAAGACAATCTACTGGCTCCAGAATTATCTTTTCGAGACAAAACGCGCAGTCCTCATGGTAACTCACGACAGATGGTTTTTAGATGCAGTCTGCCACAACATCTACGAGCTTGCACGAAATCATATAAAGCTCTACGAAGGAAACTACAGCCAGTATCTCGAAAAAAAAGAAACCGAAGCAGAAATAGAAGCCAACACAGAACGCCGCATCGAATCTGTACTTCGTTTTGAACGCGACTGGCTCTTACGCGGTCCTTGCGCACGCGGAACAAAAATAAAAGCCAGAATTCAGCGTGACATGCAGCTCATAAATCGCGAAAAATTTAAGGCAGATAAAATCTTTTCGTTCGAAGTAAAAGAGCAGCGTCTCGGCGGAAAAGTTCTCGAGCTTCATAACATTTCAAAAAATTATCCAAAAGGTTATGTCGGAGATGCCGCTTCTTCTAAACCCTGCGCAGAAAACGGATTTGTTCCTGTCATAAAAGATTTTTCATATAAATTTACTGCGGGACAAAAAATCGGAATTTTCGGTGACAACGGTTCTGGAAAATCTACGCTCCTTAACATCATCACAGGAAATCTTAAACCCGACACAGGAAGCGTCGACATAGGCGTTAATACAAAATTCGGTTATTACACTCAGAATCCGGTATTTAAAGATACAAGCCTCACAGTTCTTGAATACATAAAAGAAGCAGCAGAAAATGTCGTAATGAATAACGGTAAAGCATATTCTGCTGCCCGCTTTCTTGAAGAGTTTGGCTTTGAAGGAAAAATTCAGTACTCACCTGTTTCGACTTTGTCGGGTGGTGAACGAAAAAGACTTTATCTTGTAAGACTTTTAATTTCAAATCCAAACTTTTTAATACTCGACGAACCGACAAATGATTTTGATATCTTTACAATGAACATACTCGAACAATTCTTAATGGATTTTAAAGGCTGTCTTTTAGTCGTAAGTCACGACAGATATTTTATGGATAAAGTTGCAGACACACTTTTTATCCTCGAAGAAGACGGCGACGTCTCGGGCTTTGTAGGAAAATGTTCTGAATACATAGAATATCTTGCAGAAAAAAAAGCAGAAGAAAAGAAAAACGAAAAGACAGCAAAAGCAGAATTAAAAACAGACGAAAGTGCAAATAAAGAAACAGCATCAAATTCAAACGAAAAACCAAAAAAACTTTCGTTTAAAGAACAGCGCGAATTTGAACAGCTCGAAAAAGATATCGAACTTTTAGAAAACCGTAAGAGCGAACTTGAATCCCTTATGTCAGGTCCTGATTACACAAAGCTTGCTGAATACACAAAAGAATATCAGACAGTAAGCAGTGAACTCGAACAAAAATATTCGCGTTGGGAAGAGCTTGCTTAATTTACGCCAGACAGAATTTTAAACGCGACAAGAACGATAATAAAAATAACGTTTACAAGAGTAAAAATTTTTATAAACTTTCCGCCTTGAGCACCTTCTGTATTTGCATAAAGCTTATATGAAATTAAACTTGCAAGCGATGCAACAAGAGTTCCAAGCCCTCCAAGATCTACTGCAATCAAAAGTTCTTTTAAATCAAGCGCAAAAGGAGATAAGAGCAGAGTTGCAGGAACATTGCTTATAACCTGGCTTGCAAGAATTCCGCACAAAAACTCATGGCCTGCAACAGCCTTTTCAAGCATCGCTTTTATAAAAGGAATGTTCTGTATGTTCCCCGAGAAAATAAAAAAACAGACGAATGTTAAAAGAAGAATGTAATCGACTTTTAAAAGAATTTCACGCTGAACAATCAAAATTACCACCGCGATTATACATGCAAGAACAAAGCTCGAAATAAAATCAAATACGCAGAGAATACATAAAACAAAAAGTGCGATATAAACCACAGTCCTGAATTTCGTAACAGGGATTCCCTTTGTAGAAGATTTTGCATTTACAAAATCCTTTGCTTCAAAAAAATCAGAGCGCTCTTTATTGTTTTCAAAAAGCGGTTTAGACGGTAAAACAAAACATGCGCCAAGAAGACAGACAGCACTTACTATGCTGTAAGGAAGAAGAATAAGACAAAACTCTGCAACGCCCGCATTCATAAGTGAAAACAAAAAAAGGTTCTGCGGATTTCCCATCGGAGTAACCATCGAACCAAGATTTGCTGCAACAGTTTCAAGAACGACCGTATAAACGATATGTTTTTTCTGAGAACATTTTACAAGAAGCAGAATCGTAAACGGAACAAAAGTAAGAAGCGCAACGTCATTCGTAATAAACATACTGAATACAAAACACATAAAGACAAGCGCGATTCCTAAAGAACGTACAGTCGAAGTAAGACGGCATAAAGCCCGCGCACACGTATCAAAAACTCCGCAGAATCTTAAGCCTGCAACAACCGCCATAAAAGAAAACAAAAGAAAAAGTACATTTACATTTATATATTTAAGATACTCAGCAGACGGCTTAACAAAAAAACAGCTCAAAACTGCAAGTGCAAACGAAATTACAAAAACGATTTCTTTACGTACAAAGGCAATAATTTTATTCATATTAAACAATACTAATTCTTTATCAATTTATGCACAATATGTTATAATCAGACGCATGATTACAGACGTATCGGTTATCGTAAAGCCAGACGAAGAAAAAAACAGCCAGATTATAGCAAAAAAAGCTGCAGAAGAACTCTTTCGAAAAAACATCAGGGCAAAACCTGCCGAGATAAAATTTAACGTATTAAAAAAATCAATCGATGCCAGACACAGGCAGATTAAAATCGTTCTTCAGCTTAAAGTTTTCATAAACGAAGATCCTTCTGTTATTGCTGAACAAAGCCAGGCCCTCCCCGTCTGGAAAAACGCCGCCTCGGGGAAAACCGTAGCCATCATCGGCTCAGGGCCGGCAGGCCTTTTCGGCGCCTTAAAGCTTCTCGAAGAGGGCATCAAACCTGTAATCATAGAACGCGGTAAAGACACCTCTTCGAGAAAGTATGATATTGCGACAATCTCTACAAAAAACATCGTCGATAAAAATTCAAATTACTGCTTTGGAGAAGGCGGCGCCGGAACATTTTCTGATGGTAAGCTCTACACTCGCAGCAATAAACGTGGCGACATCGGAACGATTTTAAGAATCTTCAATCATTTCGGAGCCGACGAAAAGATTTTAACCGACGCTCATCCACATATCGGCACAGATAAACTTTCGGGCATAATAAACGCAATGAGAGAAAAAATAATTTCCCTCGGCGGCGAGTTTTACTTTAACACGCTCTGCACGGATTTTATAATCGATTCAGATACAATAAAGGGCGTTACCGTAAAAAATCTTGCAACAGGCGAAAGCCAAAATATAACTTCTGATGCGGTGCTTCTTGCAACAGGACATTCGGCAACCGACATTTACAGCCTTCTTGCCCGCAAATGCCCGCATGCTCTGGAACCAAAAACATTTGCAGCAGGAGTGCGCGTTGAACATCCGCGTGAATTAATTGATTCGATTCAGTATCACGGACAAAACTTAAAAGAAAATCTCCCGTCTGCAGAATATAAAGTAACGACACAGGTAGAAGCGCGCGGAGTTTATTCATTCTGCATGTGCCCGGGAGGATTCGTAGTTCCTTCGAGCAGCGGGCCGGATGAAATAGTCGTCAACGGAATGTCTGCTGCAAAACGAAATTCAAAATGGTCAAACGCTGCAATCGTCGTAGAAATAAGACCCGACGACATACCAGAAGAATTTAAAGAGCGAGCAGAAAAAGACGGTTGCCCCGCACTTGCAGGACTCTATTTCAGGACACACATCGAACGCCTTACAAAAGAAAACGGTTCAGGACAGGCAGCTCCTGCTCAGCGTCTTACAGATTTTCTTTCTCACAAAAAAAGCGAAACGCTCCCAGCTTCGAGTTATACACCAGGGCTTGTATCAAGCAGACTGGACCAGTGGCTTCCTTCTCACATCGAACGCCGGCTCGAACAGGGCTTTAAAGATTTTGAAAAAACAAAAAAAGGATTTATATGTGACGAGGCAGTTTTAATTGCAAGCGAAACAAGAACTTCAACTCCGGTAAGAATTGTCCGCGAAAAAGAAACATATGAATGCGTTGCAATAAAAAAACTTTATCCTGCAGGAGAAGGCTCCGGTTACGCCGGCGGAATCGTTTCAAGTGCAATGGATGGAGAAAACTGCGCAGAGGCAATACGCCGCGCGCTTCGCAGTTAAAAAAAGTGCGCAGTTAAAAACCTGCGCACTTCTCAGTTAATAATAATTTATTCTTTTTTTGATTCAAACAAAAATCTCTTGTTCTCATCAAAGAATGCATATGAACTTACCGGCTTACCAAAAAGATAACCCTGGTATTTATCTGCCTTTAACGGAGCAAGAACTTCGATATCACTTTCTGACTCAACACCTTCAAGACAAACGTTCATACCTAAATCATGCGCCATATCAATGATGTACTGAATTACCTTGCGTTCAGATTCGCCATCACGGTCAAGAACAGCTTTATGAACAAAAGAATAATCAAGCTTTAAAGTATTTGCATGAAGATTCTGAATGTATCTCAAGTTAGAATAACCTGTTCCAAAGTCGTCAATATCAACACGAATTTTCATCTTGTGAAATTCATCAAGGATTTTCTGAAGTTCAATATGATCGATATAACCACTTTCTGTAATTTCAAGGATAATATTTTCTGGTTTTACCTTTGACTTTTCAAGCGCCATCTGAACATCAAGAAGAATATCACTGCGTTCAAACTGCATGTAAGAAAGGTTTACACTCATATGAAAATTGCTGTCGTATTCATTCCACATCTTGCACTGTGTAAAAGTCTTTATCAAAATCCAGCGTCCAACAGGTGCAATCAATCCGCTTTCTTCAAGAATCGGAACAATCTGATTGGCACCAAGCATTCCCATTTCCGGACAAGACCATCTTAAAAGAGCTTCTGCACCAACAACGTGCACACCCTGCAGCTGATTGCTTGAGTTTACGATTTCTGACGCATCAACGACAGGCTGGTAATACATTTCAAAGCCTTTAAAATCATTCTTTACAGAATCACGAAGCTTTTCTCGAAGATAAAGTTTGTTGATGTGTTTTGTATATTCAGTTGAATTAAACAAATAAAGATTATGCTTTCCAGATTTCTTACCCATGCTTAAAGAGAAATCTGCTTTTTTAAGAAGATCCTTTGGCTCACTCGAATCATTGATAAACGAAACGACACCAGAAGAAATTGTAAATACGGCAGCATAATCAAGATTATATTCAATCTCAGAAACCTTTCTCTTTAATGCTGAATAAAGTTCCTGCGCGTCATGTGCGTTCTTACCAGAAACATTCATCAATGCGATTTTGTTTCCGCTTATTCTGTAAATATAAGTATGCTCATCACGAACAGCAAGACAAGCCTTTGCAACAAGTGCAAAAATTTTGTCACCTACATCAAGGCCAAAGTTTTCGTTAATTCGTTCAAGACCTTCGATACGAACGGCAAGAATAAAGCCGGATACACTTCCGTTTTCCTTTACGAGATCGTTATAATCCTGTACCATCTGGATTTCAAGCGGAAGTCCTGTAATATCGTCACGATGAGTTGCTTTTAAAGTAATGATACCGGCAAGAACACGGTCATTCTTTTTAGGAGAAAGAAGCTTTCCCCTTATCATTACAGGGATATAATTATCCTTTTCGTTTTTAAAGCGGTATTCAGCAATAAAGTCAGATTCTCCGCCGTTTTTAATGCGTTCAATTCCCTTTTCAAAAAGCTCTTTATCATCAGGATGAACAAGTTCGCTCATAACTTCGAAGGCATTATCAAATTCGCGGTCAGGAATAGACAGAACCTTTACGACGTCTTCGCTAAGAGAAATTACATTTTTATCGAGGTTTAATACAAATACAAAATCATCGGAGCCGGCTGCCTTAACAAAAGCTTTAAAGTCGGACTTCTCGGCACTTTTTTTATCTAGCATACTTTTATATCATTTTATCAGAGAAAAGGCAGGAATTCAAGGAAAATTCGTACTTTTTTACCATTCCTGCCCCCCTCATTATCTTATCCCTGGAAAATTTATAATGCGAATAAGTTCAATATATGGTAAAATATGTATGTCATTGTAAGATATTGGAGATAGTTATGACTGATGAATCTTTTTTTACTTTTAATCTTGGAGAAGGCTCTTTTGCACTTCCGGTTAAATTTGTACGGGAAGTTTTAAATTATGAGCCTATAACGGCCGTTCCAAAAGCAATGCCGTATTTAAAAGGCGTAATGAACATAAGAGGCTCAGTCGTAACTGTCGTAGACTTCAGGGAGATGTTTGGTTTTAAATCTGACAGAAGCCTTGAAAAATGTTCAATAATCGTCCTTGAAATTGAACAGAAAGATGAACAGCCGATGGTACTTGGAATGATTGTAGATTCTGTCGATGTAGTTACACGACTTGAAATGGTTGTTTCTGAAAACTATGATTTTGGAACACTGCCGGGACGCAGAGATTTTATTTCGAATGTCGCAAAAAAAGGCGATTCATTCATTCTCGTTCTTGATCTTCCTAAAATTTTTGAATCTATTGAAAAAGAAATCGGCGTATAACCGGAATTTAACATGAACAGAAAAATTTATTACTACGTTTGTTCAGCATTGATTTTGCTGAGCTGTCTTTTTGCTTTTACAACTGCAGATAAAAAAATCTGCGACCTTTTTTTACAGAATAAAAATCCTGTCGATAAAGAAACAGATATTTTTCGCATTAAAAACGGCGGCGTAATGCAGGATGATAAAATCGGAATAAACATTAACCGCGAAATGTATGCAGAATCAGTTTTGATTCTTCGTGAACTTGGTGCAAATGTAATCTGCATTGACGATGATTTTTCTCATCAGGGCACGCAGAATATTTTCTTTGACGAAGATGAATATCTTGCAAACTGCATCAAAGCATGCAGAAATGTTGTAATTCCGTTCAGATTGACAAATGAACAGGGAAAGAAAAAAGAAGAAATAGAATTTGCAAAAAATAAATTTGAACTAAAAAATGTTTCTGCAGGCAATGATAAAGTTACTCCTGTATTTACTTCGATCGAACCATGCATTGACTGCCTCTCGCGTTCGTGCGAAAAATCCGGCTTTATGAACATAAGTCCTGACAAGGATGGAAAGATAAGACGTGTTCATCTGATTGCAAAGTGTGACGAAAAATATTATGCAAGTGAAATTTTGATTTCGCTTTTAAATGTTCTTGATAATCCGAAAATTCATATTTACAACAGCAGAATTGTTCTTGAAAGCAGCGCCCCCTCAAAAAAGATAACGATTCCCCGTGACTCAACAGGCGCTGTCGTTTTAAAATATACGGCAGATGATTTTTCACAGTCAAAAGAAACTGACATCGAAACACTTTATGAGATAAAACTTCTGGAAAATGAGCTCGTAAAAAATATTCTTGAAATGGAAGACGACGGATTTTTTGATTATACATCAGAAGATTTATCTCCGGATATTTCATGCCAGAAATTTATTGACAGAAAAGAATACCTTTTTAACATCCTCGATAAAAAACCGGACATGATTGACAGCGCCTTTAAAGAGTATGTTATTGCAAAGGAAGATTTTATAGAAAACGTCGGACTTTATGTTTCGAGCGCAGCCGAAGAAATCCTTACAGAAATTGCAGAAGAACGCAAAAGAAACACTGACACAATTAAAAAACATTTTGCAGAACTTACAAAGCAGTACAACGAATACAGCGGACTGAGAAATCAAATAAAGCAGGATGCAGAAAATGCAGTTTGTCTCGTAGGAAATAATGAAGAACAGTTTGCACTTTCGCAGATGATTCTTTATCCATATCTTGCAGATGGCGAAACCGGAAAATACAACAGTTATTTTGTTAAAGTTATGCCTTGGTGGGTATCCCTCGTTCTTGCGCTAATCATTTGTGCCGGATTTATTTTTATGTTTGAGCGTGTTGATACTCTTGCAAAAAAGATTACAATGGGCGTTCTTTTTGCTTACTTTAGCATTTTTGTTCCTTACGCAGTTTATAATTTTACAGGGATTTTCGTTGGTGCAGTCATTCCGCTTGTATCGATTTATCTTGTAGTAATAACCTGCGTCCTCATGTACGTAATCTCTGAACGCCTTGCAGAATACAATGCAATCCAGAGAATAGGCAGACTGAACTCAAAAAAAGTAGTACAGGGCTATCTGGCAACCAGAAATGAAGGTGCAAAAAAGCGATGGATGTCCGTGCTTGTTACCGACGTTAAGGCGTTTAAAAAAATCGAAAATCATTTTAAAGAACCTGCAGAGTTCGTAAGCGTTCTTAACCGATATTACGAGTTTATTTCTGA
>JAEEGL011729277.1_pt1 | contig 12016 bp, 10 predicted proteins | sample 9134231 | NCBI WGS metagenome assembly JAEEGL01 (sample SAMN16246548, study PRJNA631951) | gut metagenome | biome: gut microbiome; feature: rumen; material: fiber-attached | host: Bos | place: Iran: Karaj | collected 2018-10
GAGATTGGGACCAGTTCCATACTCCGGAGAATCTGGCAAAATCAATTTCGATTGAAGCAGGCGAACTTCTGGAATGTTTTCAGTGGGGACCTGAAGCGGATGAAGAACATCTGAAAGAAGAACTCGCTGATGTAATGAACTATTGTATACAGATGGCTCAGAAAAAGGGATTTGATATCTGTGAGATCCTTAATAGTAAGATTGATAAGAATGCAATTAAGTATCCTTTAGAGAAAAGTAAAGGTAGCAGCGCGAAATATGATAGATTATAGGTTTGGAAAAAGGGTTTCCTACAGATGAGTGTATTAAAGGTAAGCTGTAATAAAAGGAACAGGTGAAATTAAACATGAGCCAGATATGGGAAATACTGCACAAACCGGAGACTGTAGTCTTCTTTGATATAGATGGGACTTTGACAAGCTATAACTATGGTGAGCATCACGCTCATCATGAACTTGATTACACGCCGGAGTTCAGAGATGTAAATATCTATGCTGACTGTAAAAGGCTGAAGCCAATCTATGATTATATAATTGGGCATGATGTAAGCAGGCTCTACTGCATTTCAAGAGAACCACATGGCCATGAGGCGTGGTAATCAGAAATGGTGGAGAGACTATATGGGATACCTGCTTCACACTGCGTTTACACATTGGATGCCAGCAAGAAACCACAGATAGTCATTGACAAAGTAAAAGAGCTGTTTCCGGATATAGACCCAAAGTTAGTAGTCCTCATGGATGACAACGATGAGACCCTGGGGCTTTACATGAAGGAAACACCATTCTGTACAGCTCATCCAATGATATTTATGGAAAATCTTTGATCATGCAATCAAGTATCCTATGCACATAATTGAATATTTAAAACAACTATTATCACTATAACCGACTGAGCTGTGGCACCTTGCATTAGAAAACATTGAGATACCTACTCTTAAACGATGATGATTACATATGATGGAGGTTTGAGCTAGTGGCAAGTAGAGAGAGCGTTAACAACTTACTGAAAATGAACCTGGATATTCCGGATTATCAGCGCCCGTATAAATGGACGATCCAAAATATCACCGATCTGCTTGGAGATATAATTAATGCAATATCTGATTGGGAGCGGTATCAGCACAATTTCAAATATCGTATAGGTTCTATCATTATCCATAATGATGAAAATGGGGTAGCGAATGTTGTTGATGGGCAGCAGCGAATAATATCGCTAACCCTCTTAAAATTATGCATTGAGCCAGGCTTTACGAGTAACATTACAGAAAAAGAGTTCTCTAACAAGATAACGCAATCCAATATGCACAATAACTACAATTGTATCAGGGAATGGTTCTCTTTGAAGAATGAGGAGACAAAGAAAAGCTTTATAACGGCTTTCGAAGATATACTTGAGGTGGTAGTTATAAATGTTGATAAGGTAGAAGAAGCATTCCAGTTATTCGATTCCCAGAATACAAGGGGAAAGGAGCTGGATCCGCACGATCTGTTAAAAGCATACCATCTTCGTGAGATGAAAAAGTACCCCTATGAGATGGTACATGCTGTTACCAAATGGGAGGCAAAAGATACATCTGAGATAAAAAATCTTTTTGAACTGTATCTCTACCCTATTTGGAACTGGTCGCGAAGCATAAAGACTGGAACTTTCACTGTCAAAGAAATCGACACATATAAGGGAATAGAAGAAAGCTCTGCATATTCATATGCAAGGAGAGCTAGCAGGGCTATGCCTTATTTCCAGATAACAGAACCATTTATTGCAGGAAACGACTTCTTTGAAATGGTTGAGCATTATATGAATCTGCTGCGCGACGTAATGGAAGAGATAAAGAATAACAAATCCTTTGCTATGATAAAGAGTGTCGTTGATTCTGATGAAAAATCTGCTGGATTTAGATATACGAAGAATCTTTTTTACTGTGCGCTGCTGTGTTATTACGATAAGTTCCACAATTTTGATGAAATGGCTGTAAAAAAACTGTTTACTTGGGCATTTATGTTACGCGTTGATATGGAGAATCTTGGCTTTGACAGTATCAATAAGTATGCAATTTGTGATGAAAAGAATCAGAGCTACTCAAATACAATACCAATGTTTGCAAAGATTAGTTTTGCCAGGCTGCACACAGAAATATCCGGACTTCAGATAACGGTCAAAAGAGATAAGGATGATAAACCTGCGAGTGAAAAATGGAAGTCTCTTTATATCAAACTGAAGGAAATGAATGGGATAATGTGACAAAGGAGGTGTCAGATGACTGATAATAAGACTAATTATGTGGCTGAACTCAAAGTATTAGAAGAAGATTGTAATCTATTTGATACCGAAATGAATTATATTATACCCCTATATCAGCGCGCTTACGCGTGGGGAGATAAGCAACTCATCCAACTTATTGAGGATATATCAGATATTTCTGGTGATACGAATTATTATATTGGGGCTTTGGTCGTTTCAAAACAGGATAACGGATATGAGGTTGTTGACGGACAGCAGAGGCTTACATCACTTTATCTCTTGATGAGCTGCCTTGGACTGAAAGTTAAAAATACTCTCAGATTTGCATGTAGAGAAAAATCGAATAATACTCTTGAGAAAATAGAATATTTGCTGCAGGATGACAGGAGCAAATTTGATATGAATTCCATTGAGTCCGGAATCAATAATGGAATTAAAATACTTACAGAATTGATTAGTAAAGCTGATTTTGACAAAAATAGCTTTTTGGAAAAGCTTAGAAAAGTGGTTATCTATCGCATTGAAGTGCCTGAAAACACAGATCTTAATCGTTATTTTGAGATAATGAATACGCGAGGTGAGCAGCTGGAGCAGCATGATATTCTAAAAGCTACCCTCATGAGGTCTCTTCCTGATTCGGAAAAAAACGCATTTGCGAAAATTTGGGATGCTTGTAGTGATATGACTGGCTATGTGCAGATGCATTTTGTCAGCAAGGATAATGAAGTGAGGGAAAAACTCTTTGGCAGCAGTTGGGATAATATGCCTTCTGATGAATGGAACACTCTTGTGAAATGCATTAATACGGAGTCCGAGACTGGGAGCCCTCATAAGATAACTGACATAATTGATATAGATTTTAAGGTGAATAAAGATGATGGATATCTGGATAATGATGTAAGAGTTAGGTTTGAGAGCATAATTGAGTTTCCGTATTTCCTGCTTCATACGCTAAAAGTTCTTATATATAATAGAAATATTAAACATGAGGATGGAACTTCTGAGATTGTAGCAGAACAATTGGATGACAAGAAACTGATAGATTGTTTTAAACAAGTGATTGATCATGGTGTGGTCGATACAAAACGAATATCTGATGATAAATCCCAGTTTACAAGGGATTTTATAACTTGTTTGTTAAGGACGAGATATCTTTTTGATAAATATATCGTTAAGCGTGAATACGCTAATGACAATTCTGATGGAGAGTGGAGTATTAAAAGTCTGCATGTTTCAGGTCAGAAATCAGCAAAAAAGCCCTATTATCGCAACACCAAATTTACACAAAGCGGGAAATGGGATAGTACTAACAACTTGCGCTGTGATGAAAATATAATGTTACAGTCCGCACTCCGAGTTTCATATACATCACCGAAAGTAATGCACTGGATAACTAAGTTGCTGCTATGGTTATCAGAGGATGGTTACAAACATACATGTGAAAAAGATATAGTAGAAGAGTTCTGCAATGAAACTGAGAAAATTGCAAAGGCTGCCGTTTGTATGAATTTTTTCGATGAATGCAAAGATGGTTCATTTGCAATGGGCGTAAACACACCGCATATAGTATTCAATTATCTTGATTTCCTTATTTGGAAATCAAACCGAAAAAAGTATGATGATTTCACTTTTGAGTTCAGAAATTCTGTGGAGCATTGGTATCCTCAGAACCCATCAGAAGGATCATTTGATCGGTGGAAAGATGGATTGGATCATTTTGGCAATCTCTGTATTGTCCAGAGAAAGATCAATTCAAGATTTTCGAATATGTCACCGGAGGCAAAGAAGACCACATTTATAAAAATGATATCCAAGGGAAGCCTCAAATTGCGGATCATGAGTGAGTTAACAGAAGAGCATGGAGATAAAAAAGCCAGTTCTTATTGGAAGGAGACGGCGTATAAAGAGCACGAAAAGGCCATGATTGCCATACTGTCTACTGCATGCGGAGTTAGTACTTCTGCAGTGTTTCCCGACGAGAGCAAATAACTAACAGAGTTATGCGCAAGTAATCAGGTAGGCACATCGATAAATGTTACTGTGATAATGCATGAGTGGGCAAAAGAAAAGCTAGAACCTATACCATTGCAGCATTACTATCCGGAATGAGTGACGAAATATATGAAATATAACGAAGTTGTTTTTCATCAATCCCGTTTTCATCCAACCACTGCTTAGCGGTCTGATTCTCGGGACGTTCATGACATTTGCGAACAATTTCAGCCCACTGGGCTGTACGAACATCATGTGTGATCTGATCCATGTTTGGCCTCCTTTAAAAAACTAATTAGTTTTTTCAGTTTTTTAAAGTAAACCATAGGGGCGGATCAATTCATAGGCGGATTATTTGACGCTTACGTTGTTAGAAATGCCCAAAATGAATTAGCAAACCGTAGTGAAAAAGAGGGCGAAAAAGTATCTCTTTATGTCTGTGATACATGGCTCAATGGGAATCAGATAAATCTCTCGACATACTGGCAGGGACACCTTTATATTACATGATGCCCCTGATTTTTCATCACGAATTCTTTGAACTTGCAATCAAGTGACTAATACAATTGAAGCAGCCGTCATTACAGTTTGACGGCTGCTTTTTGTCAAAAGAAGATATAGAAAGCAATCCAACCAAATATTCCAATAAAAGTCATTACAACAATGAAAAAGAATATAAACTTAGAAGTGTCCCACTCATCATTATCTGGATTGACATGATTAAAACTACTGGGTTTTGTAGAATTAATTGAAGAACTACCAGGTATATATGTTTGAGGATTTATAGTGACAGGTGCGGGCTTATGCGAAGCGGCCCTGGCTTGAATTCTTAATAGGGATAACGGATCTTGTTGTTGCAATATGCGGTTATAGAAATCTTTCAAGAATTCTACGTCTTTTGTCTGGTAATCATCGGTACTGTAGGATGGATCGTGAACCATGGCATTACGAATATGTCTGACTCTTTTTAAATTTTCTAAATCTCTGTCCCAGTTAGGGATATTGTTTGAAGAAGATCTGGGAGTATTACCCATTTCATCAATATACTGAGTAATACCATGTTGCTGATCGAATATTTCACTGCAAATCTTTTCTAAATGCTTATATGCGTCTAAAAAATCGTTCATAGTTCTTTTTCCAATATTATTTGAAGAATCATGTTCTAAATACAGTATCTACCGTGTAAATTGATTATAACACGCTGATTTCTATTGTCATTTATTACGAGCAATATTGTAAAATAGAATATAGGTTAACAGGAGGCTGAATATTAGTGAATCGATATAAAGAATGCATTATTTCAAATGCTCGTTTAATGGCAGAATGGGATTGGGAAGAAAATGAAAAACGTGGATTGGATCCCAATAAGCTTACATTAGGGAGCGGAAAGAAAGCTGGATGGATTTGCTCTAAAGGGCATCATTGGGATACAGCAATTGATCACAGAACTACACGAGGATCTAATTGTCCATACTGTTCAAACCGAAAAATACTTCCTGGATATAATGATTTGAAGTCACAGCGACCAGAACTAATGACAGAGTGGAATTTTGAGACTAATACAATTGATCCATCCACAGTAGCTGTTAAATCCAACAAGCCTGCTAATTGGATTTGTCCAAAGGGACATAGATATACAAAGCTAATATATATTAGAACAAAGGGATCTGGTTGCCCTATGTGCACGCAAGCAATGAGCACATCTTTTCCGGAACAATGCTTTTTTTATTATACTAAGAAGGTTTTTCCCGACGCGATCAGTAGATTCAAAGACTTGTTTGATAATCAAATGGAGTTGGATATCTATATTCCGTCTATTAAAACCGGAATAGAATATGATGGTTTCTTTTGGCATGACGACAAGGCAGCTGCTAATGAACAAAAGAAATATCAAATTTGTAAAAAGAATCATATTCGTCTTTTTAGGATAAAAGAGGGAAAATTTAATGGCTATAGTCCTGTTGCGGATAGGATATGGTATATACAACGGAAATGTAGCAATAAGAAGTTGAGCTACTATATTCTAGAGTACTTGAAGTCTCTAAATAATGAAAATGTGATTTTGCCTGAAGTAGATGTAGAAAAGGATAAGGCAGAAATTCTAGAGTATAAAACTTTAAAGTTGGAAGATTCACTGCTATTCATTAATCCTGAAGTTGCACAAGAATGGCATCCTACTAAAAATGAGAAACTTACTCCAGATATGTTTTCTCCTGGAAGCAGTGAAGATGTGTGGTGGTTGTGTCCTAAATGTGGAAACGAGTGGCGTACAACAATTGCCAATCGGACAAAAGGGCATGGATGTGATGTATGCGTCGATCCCAAAAGACGGGAAACACACCGAAACACGCTATTGGCAAAGAGAAAACCGATTGATAAAGAATTATGTTTACTTGATTGGGATTATGAATTAAATGAATTTGGACCGGAGCATTATACCAAGGGAAGTGGGGAGAGAGTAAACTGGCGATGTCATAAATGTGGATATAAGTGGAAAGCTGCAATTTGTGATCGCACTAGGGACTATAAAGATGGATGTCCGCTATGTTCTGGAAAAGTGATTGTTAAAGGTATCAATGATCTTAGTACTGTACGTCCTGAGTTAATGCAAGAATGGGACTATGATAAGAATGCATCTGTAGATCCAACTACACAGGGTGTTGGAAGTAGACTATATGTATCTTGGATTTGTCAGAAATGCGGCTATGGATGGGAAGCTCAGATTTATAATAGAGCTAATGGGAAAGGCTGCCCTTGCTGTGCCAATAGAGTTGTTGTTCCGGAGATAAATGATTTGGCAACTACAGACCCTGGCTTGGCCGCAGAATGGCATCCCACTTTAAATACATTGAAACCTACAGAAGTTACGCGTGGGCAGGCTAAGCATATATATTGGCTATGTCCAAAATGCGGGAATGAGTGGCAGGATACACTAAACCATAGGTCTCAGGGCAGAGGATGTAGTAAATGTAAGAAAGCTGAGCGTTGATGTATGCTAGGTTAAGCTGCAAAAGAGGAACAGGTGAAATTAGAACATGAGTCAGATATGGGAAATACTGCATAAGCCTGAGACTGTGGTCTTCTTTGATATAGATGGGACTTTGACAAGCTATAACTATGGTGAGCATCACGCTCATCATGAGCTTGATTACACGCCTGAGTTCAGAAATGTAAATATCTATGCTGACTGTAAAAGGCTGAAGCCAATCTATGATTATATAAAGGGGCATGATGTAAGCAGGCTTTACTGCATCTCAAGAGAACCGCATGGTCATGAGGCGTGGAAATCAGAGATGGTGGAGAGACTTTACGGAATCCCTGCTTCACATTGCTTTTATACGTTGGATGCTGACAAGAAACCGCAGATAGTCATTGACAAGGTAAAAGAGCTGTTTCCAGATATAGACCCAAAGTCAGTAGTACTCATGGATGACAACGATGAGACCCTGGGGCTTTACATGAAGGAAACACCGTTCTGTACAGCTCATCCAATGATATTTATGGAAAACGTTTGATCATTTCCTATTTAGTTTATATGGAATAGAGTAGTTGAGCGATGCGCAAAAATACGCGCATCGCTTTTGTTATCTTGCAAATATAAGGACAGAAAATTGTTACTAAGAAAGCATCAATAATCATAAAATAAGTATTAAAACTGCAAAATAGTGAACAAAAAACAATATTAGAAAGCTAAAATAGGAGTGTAGCCATGGATGAAAACTATGAAACATTGCTGGAAAGATATAAAGCGCTAAAGGATAAGGTAATTGATCGGAAGCTTGATTTTGCCAAACTAATGGATTTTGTTGAGAATGAGACATCCTACATGACCTGCCCGGCTTCAACTCATTATCATCTTTGTAAGGGACGTGGGCTTCTGGAACATAGCATAAATGTTGCAGAGAATCTTATAAAAATCAAGAATGTACTTGCGCCTGAAATATCTGATGAAAGCTGTGTGATTGTTGCACTGATGCATGATCTGGGCAAAGCAGGCGTTCCAGGTAGTCCTCTGTACATAAAGAACGAAGATAAGAATAAACCATGGCCACCATATAAGTTCAACACGGATCTTGTATATATGAGTGTTCCTGTAAGAAGTCTTTATCTAATTGGGAAACTATTCCCGCTTACAGAGGAAGAAGCTCAGGCTATCGTTTATCATGATGGTCAGTATGTAGAAGATAACAGGAGTGTTGCTGCTAAAGAAGAACCGTTGACATTATTACTACAGTATGCAGATAACTGGAGTGGATTTGTACAGGAGGTTAAACGCAGTGAGAAAAGTGCCATTTGATGAGAAAATTAAAACAATTATGGGTAATAACTTAGACGTCGATATTCCAAGAGGAAGTTGTAGGGGCAAGCAGTACAACCACGTTTGCAATGATCTTTCGGCAAATTTCATAGATGGTCAGGTTCTTGATTATAGAAATATAAAAGGAAATCTATGTAATACAGAGATTAAGTATCATACACTTGCAAAGCATTTAAACTCCTCGCAGGTTATGTGTATAAGCTTCTTTAAGAAGTTTTTTGAAACAGAAAAAAGCGAACAAATTTTGCTAGATTCCCTTAGTCAATGTGGAGTAAGAATAGAGCCAGAGGCTTCAATTGAAAATGCCATTTTTGAATTTGTACAATGTGATAAGGAACGAACGAACTTTGACTTTTATATGAGTTTGTCAGATGGTAATAGGCTCTTTTTTGAAATTAAATACACTGAGAAAGAATTTGGTAGTGTATCAAAAGACAAGAAATATCCCGATAGATATGTCAGAACATGGAATGAAATTCATCGACAATTAGTTAGTGAATGTCCGTTTTTGAATTGCTCTCATGAAGAGTTCTATAGTACTTATCTATATCAGATAAATAGAAATATAGTAAATGCAAAAGCAAATGACCAAGTTATATTTCTGACCCCACGAGCTAACGATGCAAAAGGAATTGTCAAAGGAAGAGATTATATTGATAGGATTCATAGGGAGTATCCTGAAATAATGAATCTGTATTGGGAAGATATCTACAAGGCAGTACATGACAGGATTGATGATGAAGACTTTAAGAAGTATTATGTAAAGTTCGGAGAAAAGTATATAGATATCCTTGATCAGCAATAAGTTGCTAATTGCGGTTTTGGGTTGATTTCTATAATAAAGAGAAGCAGTCGTCATGAAAGTATGGCGACTGCTTTTGGCCAAAAGAGAAGATATGGAAAGCGGTCCAAGAGAATAGTTATGTGTATATCTCAATGTTATTGTCTTCTTTACTGTTTAAAAAAACTACCAGAAAAACTATCAAGATTCAAATAGTTAGGAATGTTCGTTGTATGCCCGTTTCCTAATAGGATTATAGGATCATTTCCGAAGAATATTAGAGAATACCAACCTGCACCATCATCTACTTGTATAGTGACACCCGTTGGCCCATAAGAGTCTTTATTCATTGACCAAGTACATTCCATATCACTGATACTTGCATCGCCATTCTCTTTTAGTTCAAAAAAACAGTTTTGATCTTTTGAGGAAACCCACAATCCAATTAAATCTTCTTCTGTTACGTTTATACTATTAGACACTATTTCATTCTCGAGACGAGGCACTCGTTTCCAAACTGCTTTTATAGCACCACCATAGTCTTCACTATTCATGGCTTCAATAATATCCGAGTATTCTTCATATTCTCTCAGCTTTGATTCTAGATTGATGTTTTCAGTCTTTAGCTGTTCTAATTCACTTGCTAGCGAGTCGTATTCCGACTTTAAAACCATTTTATCAGGTTCTTGTTCTGGAATTTTTTCCTTCTCATTACTACCACATCCCAAAAGCATAAGCCCAAGCACTAGCGAAATAATAACATATCTAGTCTCCTTCATTAAAACACCCCTCTGCATTACCGCGTATAATCTTCTTTTGTCCTGCATGACTCATATTAATTATTCTATCAATCGATTGATAATATTTCGTAAACTTGTCAATAAAAAAATATAAAGTTAATTTCATGTGAGCGCTATTATAAAGTTGACCAGCTCGATGATTTCTATTGTCATTTATCTAGAATGATATTGTAAAATGGAATATATACAACGACAGGGCAGCTAAGATTACTGTAAGAGGACGCTATATGAACCAAATAAGGCTGGGACAAGCTCTTTTAACCATATGTTGTGTATTCTATCTAATCTGGTGGAGCGTGGCTTTTCATCCAAATCATGGCGACAACCACACTTCAGGTCTTGACGGTATTCTTTTGCTTATCACGATGGCATTTGGTTTGGCAGGTTTGACATTTAACATGCTTGGAATACTCAAAACTCCGCCCGAAAGTGGATTGGTGTCTGGAATTGTGATCCTGGTGGCCGGAGTAGTGACATATGTGGCGTTGCTGTATGCATCCCGGATTCTTCTGCACAGGCAGGTGACGACAGAGCTCTTTTTAATAGTCGGATGGGCTATGCTGGAAGTTGCCTCCATTAACCGGGCTTTTGCATGGGATAGGGTGACGACGGAAAAGGCTGTTGCTTTCCTGATAATCGTTGCGGTGGCAGCAGTGCTGAGTCTGTATTTCTATCTGCAGTATTACAAGGTTAAGCCAATGACCGGGTATATCTACGGGATGGTTCCGCTTGTTACGGAAGCGATATGCATGGGGATATTTGAGATTTTTACGAAATAGGTGGTTGGGGAAATAATATTATGCAAAATAGAAGGGGCATCGTTACTTGATGCCCCTGATTCTTTATCACGAATTAGAAGATACCTTGATTTTGCCGTCTTTCAAGGTTGTTATTGCCTTATCTTTAAACAAGGATACATTTTGAGAAATGTTTAGTGAGCTTAAGAAGTCTGTAGCAATCTCTGCTCCTGAAGAAACAGTTGAAGGAACAAAGGTTTCAAATCCATCTTCGCCCTTGATTTCCAGGATCATTTCTTTCCCAACCTGATATCCGACTGAAGCAAGCATTGCTCCGGCCATGCTGCCTGCCATGTAGGAAAAAGGAATAAAGGGGAACAACGCAACCATCAGCGCACCTGTGGCTTGAGAGGCAAGCGCTATTACTATGTCCTGGGTCATCAGATCGGCATATTCTTCTTTTGTAATCTGACCAGTAGAAAGCTGGTAACCAAATCTGATAGCGTCGATAGTAAGAACTGTTAATGTGCCTACTGTCTCCGGGGCTATGTTGACATAGTTTGGACCGAACTTACCGGCTTGGCAGGCTATAACTATAGCACTGCTGACAGAGCCTTCAACAAATCCTTCGGATCCTGCTAAGACTCCTTCGATTCCAGTTTCTTTAAGCTTTGATTCATCGATCTTTCCGTTCTTGGCTGCATCTACGATTATTTCATAAATATCAGGCCCAATGGCAAATGCTGTACTGATAATAGCGGATTGCGCTCCGGCATTAATAGATTGTTTGAGTATGTATCTTGTGGTAATCAATTGTGAGGGTGTTATACCAAAGTCTGCTGGATCAAACTCCCCGTCTCTACACAATTGAACTATGGCTTTTGCCTCATCTTCGCTAAGCGGACGGGAATGTGTGCCATCTGAAGCGTCTATTCTGTCAGCCAAACTGTCCAGAGTTTCTTGTAATGCAGGAGACAGTGATTGTCTCTGAACACTATCGCTGGCCTGCATTTTTGCATTTCGTTTGGTTAAGTAAGCCTTAGCATCAGCAAGTTGATCGCTTGGTATAATACGTCCCTGTGTTGAATACAATGAATCATAGAGGGCGTCTAATGACTTTCCGTACTGAGCGAGGTATTCTTCA
>JAEEGL011832104.1_pt1 | contig 12016 bp, 14 predicted proteins | sample 9134231 | NCBI WGS metagenome assembly JAEEGL01 (sample SAMN16246548, study PRJNA631951) | gut metagenome | biome: gut microbiome; feature: rumen; material: fiber-attached | host: Bos | place: Iran: Karaj | collected 2018-10
GAGTATCATTTTGTCTCTGATGATGAGTTCAAGTATATGGATGACAGGGCACAGTTCATCTCCACGAATTTCTACAGGATAGGTTGGTATGGAGTGTCTTATGATGAACTCCTGAACTCTGATGTGGCAATCCTTTCTCCTGCCAATGTGAAAGATGTATTTACATTATTCCCAGAGTTAAGAGACAGATTTACAATCATTTACCTTGATATTCCAGAGGATGTCAGGAGGAAGAGACTTGCCAACAGGTACACTAACAAGGTGGGTGATGACAATGAAGTCAGACTGAAAAATGATGACAGGGACTTCAAGGATTTCTGTATCTGGGACTTAAGGTTTGAGAGTGAAAAACAGGTGGATGAATACATAAATAATTTATCCCCTAAGATGTAATTTTAAGTTTAATTTTTAATTATTTTTTAGGATGAAAAAACTAAATCCTTGTGTTACAGGGAGTACCAAAGTTTGGACACTTGATGGTGTAAAAACCTTTGGTGAACTGGCGGAAGCCAATGAAGATGTGAAGGTATATTGCCTTGATGGTGATGGTAATGTAAAGGTGTCAAAGATGTTCCACCCAAGGATAACAGGGTACAACATCGAACTTGTCAAAATAACTCTTGATGACGGGACTGTACTGGACACCACATTCAATCACCGTTTTTTGACGACGGATGGATATACCGCAGCAGAGGACTTGTTTGAGGGTGACCAACTCATCACTTTGAAGAAAGACATCACCCTTCCTGCCGACATTGATGAGAAGGATATTGAATTTACTGAATGCACCGGAACCAAGAAGGGGACAGTCATCAAGAAATGTGAGGTCTCCGGGGAAGAGTTCGAATGTGTTTGGGATGAAAGAGAGGTCTGCACCAGGGAAGGATATGAGGTGGATCTCTATAATCTTAAAAGTAATGTAACAACTAAATCAGATAATTATGAATACAAGACAGTTGCAAAGGTTGAGTTTCCAGTCGAGAGAGAGAATGTCTATAATGGGACTGTCGCAGTGTACCATAATTATTTCACAGTAGATGACAATACAGGCACCATAATTAACCAGCTTAATTGTGGTGAATAAGATATATAATAAAATTAATTTGGTACAATGAAGATTATAAAAAGTAGTGGTGAAGAAGCAGTCTTTAATAAAAATAATATTGTAAAGGCTGTTCAATCTGCAAATATGAGAGTATCTCTTGACAAAAGATTTTCAGATGCAGATATTAAGGATATTGCTAAATGTGTTGAGGATAAATGTAAGAGTGGTTCTCATACATTAAGTACAAGTGATATTCAAGTTCTTGTTGAAAATGAAATTATGTCAAGGGAAAAATTTGATGTTGCCCGTGAGTATATTACTTATAGGTATCAGAAGGCTCTTGACCAGAGAAAGAATACAACAGACAATGCCATTCTTGCTCTTTTAAGTGATGCCAATGAAGAGTTGAAACAGGAAAATGCAAATAAGAATCCTACCATTATCAATGTCCAGAGAGATTATATGGCAGGAGAAATGTCAAAGGATATTGCAGAAAGGTATCTCATACCTGAAGACATTTGGAAAGCGCATAAAGAAGGTATCATTCATTTTCATGACACTGATTATTTTGCAAATCCAGAACATAACTGTGATCTTGTGAATCTTGAGGATATGTTACAGAATGGTACAGTTGTATCAGGTTTCCATATTGATAAACCTCACAGATTTTCCGTCGCAGCAACAATTGCTTCACAGATTGCACAACAGGTATCATCTTCACAGTATGGTGGTCAGACTATGTATATTTCCCATCTTTCTCCATTTGTTGAAGAAACAAGAAAGTCATTTAGAAAGAGATTGGTTGAGATGGGTATTGATCCAAAGAATCCTGAATTTGAAAGCATTGTTGAGAAGGCAACAATGATTGATGTTGAAGATGGTGTACAAACATTTATGTATCAGTTGAATACAATGTCAGGTACAAATGGTCAGGCACCATTTATTTCATTGTATATGTATTTGGATGATGTTCCTGAAGGAAAGGAAAGAGATGACCTTGCAATGGTTTGTAGGAAGATATTTGAACAGAGAATTGTTGGTTTGAAAAATTCATCTGGTGCATATGTTTCTCCTGCATTTCCTAAACTTCTTTATGTACTTGATGAAGATAATATACATGAAGACAGTAAGTATTGGGATTTAACTGTTTTGGCAGCAACCTGTACATCAAAAAGAATGGTTCCTGATTATATTTCTGCAAAGATTATGAGGGAACTTAAAGATGGTAATGTTTATGCATGTATGGGTTGTAGGTCTTTCCTTACAGTTGGATATGTTGATAAGAAAGATCCTTGGAAGATGTCAACAAAGAAAAAAGGTGTTCCAAAGTTCCCTGGAAGATTTAATCAGGGTGTGGTAACTATTAATCTTCCAGATGTTGCATTATCTTCAAAAGGAGATATTGAAAAGTTCTGGTATATTCTTGATGAAAGACTTGAACTTTGTCATAGGGCATTGAGACTTAGACATGAACACTTGAGAGGTGTAAGATCAGATGTTGCTCCAATCCTTTGGCAGAATGGTGCTATTGCAAGACTTAAACCAGGTGAAACTATTGATAATCTTCTTTATAATGGTTATTCAACAATATCTTTGGGATATGTAGGTCTTTATGAATGTGTAAAGTATTTGACAGGTAAAGACCATTGGCTTCCTGAAGAAGAAGGTGGAGCTCTTGAATTTGCAGAACAGGTAATGCAGAGATTGAATGACAAATGTAAACAGTGGAAAGAGATTGAGCATATAGATTATTCTGTATATGGTACCCCAGAAGAATCAACCACATATAAATTTGCAAAGAGTCTTCAGAAGAGATTTGGAAATATCAAGGGTATTACAGATAAGAATTATGTAACCAACAGTTATCATATTCCTGTATTTGTTGATATTGATGCATTTAGTAAGCTTTCTTATGAAGCAAGATTACAGAGGTTGAGTCCTGGTGGAGCAATTTCTTATATAGAAGCACCAAATATGGAAAACAATGTTGATGGTGTTCTCGCAATCATAAAACATATCTATGATACAATAATGTATGCTGAAATAAACCTGAAACTTGATCATTGTAATGCTTGTGGATATGATGGAAAATTTGACATAAAAGAGATTGATGGAAAACTCCAGTTTGTTTGTCCTAGTTGTGGTGAAAAAGAATTTGATCACACACCTACTAAATTGAGACCTTGTAGAAGAGTTTGTGGATATATTTCATCAAATCAGATGAATCAAGGTAGGATGGCAGATATTAAAGACAGAGTAGAACATATTTAAATATTGAATTAATAATGTAGGACAGGTTGGTTTCTTATATTTCCAACTTGATTATTCCACTGCCAATGGATAATCTAACTACATTATTTTTTTTTTTCATAAATATAGTATACGAATTGGCAGTTCGTATTAAAACAAAATAAAATATAAGGTTATGAATGATTCTAAAAGAGATGCTTTCATTCTGAAAGCAAGGAAAGTACATGGTGATAAATATGATTATTCCAAAGTTGATTATAGAGGTAATAAAATAAAAATATGTATTATCTGTCCAGAACATGGAGAATTTTGGCAAACTCCTAATAATCATTTGAGAAATCATGGGTGTCCATATTGTTTTGGTAATAAGAAAATGAATAACAAAGAGTTTATTACAAAAGCAAATATGGTTCATAATTTCAAATATGATTATTCTAAAGTAAATTATGTAAATAATAGAACACCTGTAGAAATTATATGCTCTCAACATGGTTCATTTTTTCAAACTCCAGATGTTCATTTAAGAGGTTTTGGTTGTCCATCTTGTAGTGGAAATAAAAGATTGAATAATGAGGATTTTATTCAAAGAAGTAAAATAATACATAATGATTTTTATGATTATTCAAAAGTTGAGTGTATTAATAATCATGCAAAGGTATGTATAATATGTCCAATACATGGAGAATTTTTACAAAATCCAAGTCATCATTTGCAGGGGTGTGGCTGTCCTAAATGTAATAAATCAAAACTGGAAATTGAAATTGAAAAGAATTTCCCACAATTAGAACAACAAAAAAGTTTTGAGTGGCTAAAAAATAAATCTGAAATGTTTTTGGATTTTTATGATGAAGAAACAAATATTGCAATAGAATGTCAAGGTGAACAACATTTTTATGTTAATCCAACATCAAGATTTGGTAGATTTGGAAAATTTGAAAGTATTTGTTATAGAGATAAATTAAAATATAAACAATGTAAAGAACATAATGTAAATATTATATATTATTTTCCAGAAGAATTTTTGAAATATAATGTAGAATTTTATAAAGACAAATTATGCTTTCATAATATAGATGATATAAAAAAATATTTGTTATCTTTAAAGTATGTCAAGAATAGTTAGAATAGATACATTACATAGTGGAGATAGGCATTCATGTGCTGCAAATGGTGATGGAATCAGAGTTGTCGTTTGGTGGCTTGGGTGCTCTCACAGATGTCCAGGTTGTCATAATCAGGAATATCTTAATTTTGATGATGATAGGTTTCCAGAGTTTTCTGAAGAACATATCAATCAAGTAATAGAGGAAACTCACAAATATGAAAAAATCTATACAGGATTGTCAATTCTTGGTGGAGAACCTTTTGATTATAGAAACATAAAAGATGTTATTACTTTATGTGAAAAATATAAGTCAGAATTTCCTCAAAAGAATATTTGGATTTGGTCTGGTGATACTTATGAACATTTAAAAGAGCAGGAAGGTGAATATGGTTCAGATGTGAATAAACTGTTATTGTTGTGTGATTATTTGGTGGATGGACCATTTATTCTTAAACAGAGAAATATATCATTAAAATTCAGAGGAAGTTCAAACCAAAGAATCATAGACTTGAAAGAAGAAAAAGAGATACAATTATAGTATCTCTTTTTTGTTATCTTTAAAAGTATGAAGGAATTGAACAGGATATATAATGAGGATTGTCTTGTGGGTATGAAAGATATACCTGACAAGTCTATTCATTGTATCATAACATCACCACCTTATAATGTTGGTCTTGATTATGATGAGTATAAAGACAATAAACCATATGAGGATTATCTTCATTGGATTAAAAACATATTCATAGAATCATACAGGGTGTTGACAGAAGATGGTAGGATGTGTGTGAATGTGGGTGATGCAAAGAATGGTTCAATACCAACACACTCTGATTTTATACAAATTGCCAAAGAAGTGGGATTCCATATATTAACTATAATAATATGGAATAAGAATACTACCAGTAACAGATGTGCCTGGGGTAGTTTTATGAGTCCTTCTTCTCCTTCCTTTCCAAGATGTTTTGAATATATATTGGTATTTTGTAAATCACCAAAACTCATTCATAAGGGGAAGATAACCATTGAGAAAAAAGAATTCATAGATTGGAGTAATGGTATGTGGAGTTTCAATTGTGAGAACTTGAAAAAGATAGGTCACCCTGCCGCATATCCTGTTGAACTCCCAAAAAGATGTATAAGGTTATTTACATATGAGGATGATGTGATTTTGGATCCATTTATTGGAAGTGGTACAACTGCGATTGCCGCAATTATGGAAAACAGGAGATTCATAGGTTTTGAAATGAGTGAGGATTATTATAAGATTGCAAAGGTAAGGATTGAGCGTGAGAAGATGGAATATGATTCCAGATTGTTTTAATGATGGAACTTAATAAGGTATATAATATGGATTGTCTTGTAGGGATGAAAGAAATCCCTGACAAGTCCATTGACTGTATCATCTGTGATCTCCCTTATGGGTCAACTTCCATACCTTGGGATGTGATTATACCTTTTGATAAATTGTGGGAGCAGTATGAAAGAATCATCAAGGATAATGGTGCAATCATTCTCTTTGGTACAGAACCTTTCAGTAGTATGTTGAGAATGAGTAACCTGAAGTGGTACAAGTATGATCTGATTTGGAAGAAGTCAAAGTCTGGTTCTGCCTTTTGTGCCAAGTACAGACCCATTGCCAAGCATGAGAACATCAGTATCTTCTCCAGGAATGGTGAGAGGACTGTCTATAATCCGCAGATGAAACCAGGTGAACCTTACAAGAGGACACACAAGATTTCAGAGGTTGACATCAATAACCACCAGATAGGATTCAACAGGAAGGAAGTGGTCAGTGTCAATGAAGGATTCAGATACCCTGACAGTGTTCTTGAGTTCCAACAGAAGTGGAGAAGACAGGACCAGGTTCATCCAACACAGAAACCGGTTGAACTGATTGAGTGGTTGATAAAGACCTATTCCAATGAAGGTGACACTATATTGGATAATTGTGTAGGTTCAGGAACTACTGCGATTGCGGCAATTAGAACTGGTAGAAACTTCATAGGGTTTGAGACAGATGAAGGATATTATAAAATATGTCTGGAAAGGATTGAAAAAGAGAAGAATGATTTGTAAAAGTCATTCTTTTTTGTTATCTTTGTATTATGAAGATGGATTATAGTCTCATACATCTTATCAACAATTATAAGACTGATGGTTCTGCCAAGTATGATTATGTTGGTAGTACCATCTGGTTCAGTAAGCAGGAACTGTGTGATGAGGTAAGTGAATTCCTGGGTATTGATATTCCGCTTGAGAGAAGGGTGGATGTGACCAAAGAACAGATGGAGAATGTTCATAAGTTGTTGTTAGATGGGAAGAGAAGTCTCATTGGAATGTATGGTGATGATTTTTTGAATGATTGGTAATATGAAAATATATATTTTACATTATACCTGTGGTAGTTTAGATGAAAGAGTAACTTGTTATCACCAAGCATGTGACCTTTGTAATATTCATAATGAAACATTTTATGAAGAAAAAGAAGTGAACAAGGATGAACTGTATGATTTATTGAACTTATATGAATCAAAGAATGGAAATTATATTCATATCAGTACAGTAAAACCTGAAGGTTGGAAAAGTGAAAAAGAATATTTTGGATTAAAATGATGGAAGAAAAGAAATTAAAAATAGTTGCAATATCTGATACACACGGGTTGTTACCTGAACTCCCGGAGTGTGATGTTGTCTGCTGTGCGGGTGACATCAGTCCTCTTGAATACCAGGGAGACCAGACACAGATGGTGTCCTGGTTCTGTCTTGAGTTCCTTCCTTGGGTGGAGAAACTTCCTTGTAAAAAGTTTGTTATGATCTCAGGCAATCATGACTTCTTTTTACAGAATATCCACAGGAGATTAATAGATGAATCTGATGGATATAGGAGATATACCTGGAGAAGTGCATCCGATGTTATGAAGAAACTCCTTCCTGGTAACTTGAAGGGTAAGTATAACAAGTTGGTGTATCTGTGTGATTCTTCTTATGAGTATGAGGGTCACAGGTTCTATGGTACTCCTTGGATCAGGGACTTGGATAGGTGGGCATTTTATCAGGATGATGTCAGTCTTATGAGAAAGTACGAGAATATTCCTAAACAGTGTGATGTGATTATCACCCATATGCCTCCGAGGATAGAAGGACTTGGTGAGGTCATCCAGGGTGGTTGTTTCAATACAGGTGCAAACTATGGTTCTCCTGAACTGGCAGAGGTGTTGAAGACCAGGGACTTCAAGTATGCTCTGTGCGGGCATGTTCATTCAGGTCAGCATCTTCCTGTTGAACTTGATGGGAAGAAGTTGGTGAATGTGTCATTGAAGAATGAAGATTATAAAGAAATGTATTATCCTTTTGAATTTGAGATATGAGTAAATTGAAAACCAAGCTGGCCAGTATGTTTTTCAATCTGGCAGAAAAGATGGACAGTAAGTTTGTTAAAGATCAAACTACTATGCCTACTGCACAATTACATTTCCTGGATAGTAATCCTATTATAATGTATGACCAGTATCATGTGGATAAGATTCATGCCCAGCATCAAATTGCAAATGCAACTCTTGATTCATATAAACAGTGTGCTAATATAAATGTAGATGATGTTATTTGCAGGAAATTGACAGAGGCAATTGCTGATGAGATAATCAAGAACTATGCTGGTGACATCAAGAAAACCCAGATGGCAGACAGTCCATATAATGAATCAACATTATATACTTTGGATGTGTATATGTGTAAGCCAACAAAAAAAGAGACATCATTTTGATGTCTCTTTTTTTATAATTCTATATATTCACAGTTTTCTATTTTATCATTATCATCATAAGAATCTGTTAAAATAATAATAACACCTCTGAAAAATACTGACCTTTTTTCTATAGATGTTTTTTTATCAGGAACTATTTCTGAACAAAATTTTCCTGATTCAGGTGTTGCATTATTAAGAATATATTGACAATATTTATTTTTTAAATAAGATGGTTCGCAATCATTAAACACAACACACCGATTATTACCTCTAAGTACATATTGAAAGAATTTTTCTTCATTTAAGAATTTACCAGATATCCATAAATTTTCAATCTTAAGCTCTTCCAATGCTTCTTTAATCAAATGAGAATGATTTCTAATATTCTTAATTACTAAAACATTTTTTATTTTTTCATTATAAGGTTTTCCTGATAAGAATTTTTCATATTCCTTCATTAATGGTAATATTTTTTCCTTAAATATCTTATTTGTTTTTTCATCAATCTTATGTTCCTCATTAAGAAATTGATTAAATGTTTTTAATTGTGCCATAATATATAATTTAATATTTAATATATTATATTTATGTAAGCCCAAAAAAAGGAGACCGTTTAGTCTCCTTTTTATTTTATATCAAAACCTAATCTTAATGTCCATACATCATCAGCACAGTCATTGGACAAGTCTATCAACCAGGCATCATCAAGATTTGCAAATAAATCTTTTAAGAACTCTGAATAATTTTTCCAGTTTCCAGGACCATTCTCACCACCATAGATATATGCAATGTAATGGTCATTTGCCTTGAAGATGTCAGTAATCGCAGGTTGTCTGTTTTCACCACTGTTGAATTTTTGTCTTGGGAGTCTTGAAGAAAGGTATCCATATGATGGGTCATCTTTTTCTACCTTCTCCCAGTGTTCATCAAAATCTACACCTGGATCTTCATCAAACATATGTGCATCCAATGATTCCTTGATGTATTTCTTAAAGTCAGTGTATTCTTTATATTCAAGTAATGTGTTCATATTATTTTAATGGTTTGAATTTATTTACCTTCAAGAATTCCTTTATATTACCTAATTCAAAGAATTGATCTGGTCCGATATTGTAATGAAGGATGTCATTCCTTGTTTTGTTATCCATATCATTGACCATCTTCCATCCTTTGAAGTATGTGGTCATAGGTTCTCCGGATTTAATTGAACAATCTTTATTCCTTCTCCTTGGTCTCATCACTGTCTTGAATGCAGTGTAGTCTGTCATTCCTGGAGCTTTCTTCTTCACCCAGTCAAAGAGGTCACAGAAGTCCATCTCAAACATAAGATAAGATATACAGGTCTTCATTGCAATATTGAACATCACATTGTCCTTCTTGTGTTTCACTTTGTTTAATGAGTTCCACACAGCCAGACCTTCATCATAAGTTGAACTACTTTGTGTTCCATAGGCAAACAACCAGAGACCTGTTTCCTTTCCATAGAACCTTCTTCCGACATGTCCCTTTATTTCATGGGCAATGAGTCCTTCAATGTCTTCATCAGAGAACTTTGAAGTCTTGTTGATGTTGACCCTTCCCATCTTGACATTCATCCTTGGGAGCATACCTGTATCAATTTGTACATCAAAGTCATATCCAAGTTCATCAAGAGCATCTTCTATTGCTTCAAGGACATCATCACTGTCATTGGTTCTGTCATCTTTGAAATCAGGTTTCTTGTATGGGTTGTCCTTTATTACCTGGAGTGCTTCCTTATAGAGTTCCTTGTCAACAGGATTCTCACCTGGTTCATAAGTACCGTCTTCCAGTTTCTGTCTCTGTTCAAGTGACAGTCTCATTGAATGAAGTTTTTCAATATAGAACTTCGCCACATAACACTTGTCCTTTATCTTTTCAAACTCTTCCTTGAGTTTTCCCATATCATCATAGATTTTCATATCCACATCAGAGTTCTTGATTTCAAGTTGTGGATAATACTTCTGACCAAGGTTTCTGGCATTCATAAACTTGTCAAACTCTTCCTTGATGTTGGATACAGTCTGTGCCACATATTTAGTCCTGAACTTCTCAATGAGTTTATGGTACTTCTCATCCAACTTCAACAGTGTGGATTTAGTATCAGGATCCAATAGATATATACTCTTGGATTCAAGGATATAGTTATCAAAATCAAGTAAATTGTTCATATTATTATTTATGGGTAGTCATAAATATTCTATATAGTATTTTGTTATGAAATTTGAATTAGATCATAGGACAGGTATGATGAGACCCAAGAAGGATGAGGAAATTTATTTTGCCCAGTCCCAGGGTGGTGGTCTCATTGTAGATGACAAGAAGAACAATATCAAGTATGTCATTCAAAGGGATGGCAGAATAACTAAACTCTTCGGTAGTTTTGACAAGGACAATCTCAATCTCTATGATATGAGGGATGCCAGGATTATTGCGGACAGGGTAAGGAGACTACTTGGTGTTGACCACAAGTACACAGACTTCCATTATTTCTTGAGAGGATATCATATGAGTGAGAGTGTAATTAGGAACTGTTCTGATTTTCTTGGTGAATCTATCTGGTCTGACATACAGGACAGGAGTTCGGGTGAAACCATTAAAAAGGAAGAAGGTAGAATCATAGGTAAACTTGAAGATGGTACAAGGCTTGTTATTTCCAATGATGCATTTGCTGATGGTAATCTTGTTGAATTTGATGAAGGTAACATCTATACATTGAAAGAATCATCTGATGAAGAGTTATATATCGCAGTTATAAATGAGGGTGATAAAGATGTATATTACATGTATGATGAAGATTCTGAAGATGTTGTAAATATGGTAAGGTGCTTTGAGGCAGAAGATACATTGAGGACAGACAATGACTTTGGTATGTTGAGGGCATTGATAAGTCAGGATGAATGGGATAATGGTTATCTTGATGGTCTGGAAGTTAGTATCAATAAATATCATACAGATTTTGAATTTGGTCATTATAATTTTACAATCTATGATGATAGGAATAAGGCAATAGATGATGCAATTGAGATGGAAGAAGATTTACTTGATTCAACTTCTTTCACAAAGGGTGTTGTCGAACAATTCAGAAATACATTTGGTGATGATTTTTTAAATAGTGATCAAATGAAGGAAGACCTTAAGGAAAGTCAGGAGTCTTATTATGATGATTTGGATGAAGAAGATGCCATTGATGAATTGTTGAGAAGGGAAATCATTGAAGACACTGAAGATTATTTTGAGGTGGATGAAGATGGAGATGTGGATCATACTCTTCCAAAATTTGATTATGGTGATTACAAAGATAAATATGTTGAAAAATATATTGATGATATAGGTGATTATGTTGATGAATATATTTTTAATTTTGGATATGATGGTATAGAATCATATATTGATACAAGAAAACTTGCAGAAAAGATTATAGAAGCAGATGGTCCAGAAAATGAAATAGCATCATTTGACAATGTTGAGAGGGAAGAGAGAATAGATTATATCACATATTATATATACAGAAAGGAATAATATGATACTGGATTTTGGATGTTTTGTAATAAATGAAGCCAGCTTAAAGAAACTGAAGAAGAATTTACATGGTGTTCTCAATATGTCAGCCAGGAAAAGGATGAGAAAAGAACTCCGTGACAATATCATTACCTTCAAGTTCAAGAAAAGGGATGGTACAATCAGGACTGCACATGGAACTCTTCATCCAGATTATCTACCAAAGTTGAGAGGCGGAGCACCAAGACCTGAACACCAGATGGTTTATTATGACCTGGACAAGGAAGGATGGAGAAGTTTCAGGTCTTATAGTTTCATAAAGATATTGAACATCAAACCTGTGACCAGTAAA
>JAEEGL012722282.1_pt1 | contig 12016 bp, 8 predicted proteins | sample 9134231 | NCBI WGS metagenome assembly JAEEGL01 (sample SAMN16246548, study PRJNA631951) | gut metagenome | biome: gut microbiome; feature: rumen; material: fiber-attached | host: Bos | place: Iran: Karaj | collected 2018-10
TAGTAAGAGTACATGCCTGATACATAAGTCTAAATTTACTTGCTAGTATTGCAATTATTTTTATAGGTTCTTCATTTATTTTAAGTAGTTCTCTATATGTTTTAATTGCATCTTTTTTATTTTTATTAATAATATCATCTACAAATTTAAATATATCTACATTAATATTTTCAGTACATATATCATTAATATCTTCTTTAGTAATAATTTTATTATCTAGTTTATATAGTTTTAATTTATCTATTTCACTACTAATTATTTCTAGATTACTACCTACTCTATTTATAAAATAATCTAAAGTACTAGAATCTATTTTATAATCATTAAACATTTCTTTTACTGTAGTATTAATATTTTTAAGAGGATTAAATTCTTTTATTACTCCATTATTCTTAATACTTTTAACTATTTTTTTAATACTATCTATATTTTCTTGTCTATCTATGAATACTATAGTAGTATCTTTATTACTATTTTGTAAGTATTCTTCTAAAAGTTCTATATTATCTATTTTTTTAGTAGTTCTTGAAAATACAAATGCATTATCTACTATTATTAGTTTATTAGAATCAAAAAGAGATATTGTGTTAGCATCATCAATAATATTACTTAATAAATCGTTTTCTAAATCATAACGAGATATACTAATATCATCGAATTTGCCATTATTTATTATATTTTTTATCTCTTTATCTATAAAGAAATTTTCAAGTCCATATAATAAATAATTCACAATATCACTTCCTTATTTAAGTTCTTCTAATTTAACACTAACAAGTTTAGATACACCAGATTCTTGCATTGTAATACCATATAGTATATCAGCAAACTCCATAGTTTTTTTCTTATGTGTGATTAAGATAAATTGTGTTTTATCTTTCAATTTTTTAATATATTCACCAAATGCGTTAACATTAACTTCATCAAGTGCGGCTTCAACCTCATCTAGTATAGCAAAAGGTACACTTCTTGATTTAAGTATTGCGAAAAGTAAACTTATTGCAGTAAATGTTTTTTCTCCACCAGAAAGTAAACTACTCCTCTTTAATGTTTTTCCTGGAGGACAAGCTTCTATTTCAATACCTGTTTCAAGAACATTTGATGGATCTGTAAGAGTTAGTTTAGCAGTACCACCTTTAAATAATTCTTTGAATGTTTCTTCAAAGTTTACTTGAATTACTTTAAACGTCTTAACAAATTCATCTTTCATTACAGTATCCATTTCATTAATAATTTCAAGTAATGTATTTTCAGCACCTTGTAAGTCTTCTTGTTGATGAATTAAGAATTCATAACGAGTACTTACTTTATCATATTCTTCAGGCGCAAGTGTATTTACAGGTCCTAATTCTCTAATCTTACGTTTTAATCCATTTACTTTATTACGAGCTATATTAGGTTCAATATCAAGCTTATATAAACTTGCAGCATGTTCATATGTCATTTGATATGTTTCACTTAAAATATTAAGTAAATTATCAAGTTTAACATCAGCTCTATTTACTTCTATTTCAAGTTCGTGAAGTAAATTATTCTTTTCATTATATTCAGCATTATCTTTCTTAATACTAAATTCAAAGTTTTCTAACTCACTTTGATATTTACCTTTTTCATTATTAAGAATTTCTAATTGTGTTTCTACTTTATCTTTTTCATTTAAAACTTCATAGTATTCATTTAATATACTATTTTCTTTTTCATCTATTTTATTTAATTTACTATCATTAGAATTAATACTATCATTAAGTTCAGTAATCTTATTATTTAATTCTTTAATAGAACTATTTTTAGATTCTATAAAACTATTAATATTAATTTTATCTTTATTAAATAGATATAATTTATCTTCAAGAGCTTTTAAATCATAATCTACTTTATTAATATTATTTTCTATATCTTTTTGCTTATCAATATATTTATTTAACTCATTAATAGTATTTTCTAATTCATATTTATCTAGGATAATATTTCTAACTTTAATAGAACCACCAGTAAGCGAACCACCTACATTAAGTACTTCACCATCTATAGTAACTATTCTATATTTATAGTTAATCTTTCTACTAACTATATTAGCATTATCTATATTATCTATTACTATTACATTACCTAGTAAATTCTCTATTATGCTTTCATATTTCATGTCATAATTAACTAAGTTACTAGCAATATCTATAAAACCATTTTCTCTTTTAATAATATTTAATGTATCGTTATCTATAGTTTTAGGTTTAATGATATTTAAAGGATAGAAAGTAACTCTACCAAGATTATTTTCTTTTAAGTAATTAATAGCTTCTTTAGCACTTTCTTCTGTATCTACTACTACATTAGATATATTAGCTCCTAGTGCGATAGATATAGATTTAGAATATTTTTCTTCTACTTCAATTAAGGAACCAATAGAATTATGTATACCCCTTAATTTTGGATTTTCAAGCACATTTTTAACGGATTGAGGAACAGAACTATTGTTGTCTATATTTTTCCTTAATTCGTCAATTTTGGCATTTGTAACGTTAATATTACGTATTGTAGCATTAAGATTATCAATTAAATCACTCTTATTACCTTTAATACGTATAATACTACTTTCTACTCCATCAATTTCTCTATTAATATTATTTAGTTCTTTATTTTTGATTTCAATATCGTTATTAATAGTATTAATTTCATTTTTAGTATGTAGTAAATCTTCTTTAGATTTAACTATAGATTCATGAAGTTTAACATCATCAACTTCAAACTTCTTTCTTTCAAGAATTAATTGTTTTCTAGCATTTAATTTTTCTACATTAGATACTATTTCAAATAAATTATTTTGTACTTTCTTAATTTCATTATCTATATTAGCAATCTTATTTTTAAGATCAACTGATTTAGTTTCATTAGTTGTATTAAGAGTACTTAAACTAATTAATTCTTTATTAAGTTCTTCTATTTTATTTTTATTCTCTTGATATTTAAAATTTATTTCTGTTATATCGTGAGCTACTAAAGATATCTCTAGTTCTTTTAATTCATCATTTAAACTAAGATATTCAAGTGCTTTTACTTTTTGTTCTCTTAAAGGTTCAATTTGTACTTCTAACTCACTTATAATATCGTTTACTCTATTCATATTATCATGAGTTTTATCTAATTTACGAAGAGCTTCTTCCTTACGTTTTTTATATTTAAGTACTCCAGCAGCTTCTTCAAATATAACACGTCTTGCTTCAGGCTTACTAGATAATATATCATCTATTTTACCTTGACCAATTATATTAAAACTTTCTTTAGCAATACCACTATCCATAAGTAAATCAGAAACATCTTTAAGTCTACATTTTTCATCATTTATAAAGAATTCGTTAGTACCATCTTTATATAAACGACGTCTTATTGCAACTTCATTATAAGCTACATTTAGATAGTTATCACTATTATCAAAAACTAGTGTAACACTAGCTACATTCATAGGATTTCTACTTTTAGATCCAGCAAATATAACATCAGTCATAGAGTCGCTACCACGTAGTGATTTAACTGATTGTTCACCTAGAACCCATCTTACTGCATCTACTACATTACTTTTACCAGATCCATTAGGTCCTACTATACCTGCTATATTATTACTTAAATCTATTACTGTATTATCTGCAAATGATTTAAAACCACTAGCAATAATCTTCTTCAAGTACATATTCTCACCTTACTAACAACATTAATATTATATCAATAAAATCGTTTAAATACAAGAAAAAAACACATATAAATGTGTTATTTACCTGCTAGAGTATCTTTATATACTTGTACTAATTTTTCACCAGCTACTTTAACATCATAGTTTTGTGCAAGTTTATATCCCTCTTCAGTTAAATCTGGTAATTTACCTTCAATTATTTTTCTAGCTAAATCCTCAAATTCATCGATATTTTTAGCTTTATATACGTTCTTTTTATCTTCTAGCCATCCTTCAAATACTCCAATATCACTTATTAAAGCCTTACACTTACAAGCACATGCTTCCATAATTGGAATACCTTCTGTTTCTTCATGTGTTGGGAATAGATATAAATCTGCTCCACTCATTGCACTCTTTATCATTATTGGTTCAACATAACCAGGGAATTGAATATTACTTGGTGCATGTTTAACAGCTTTATTTATTTTTCTTGGTACTAAACCTTTATATGGTCTACCAAACCAAATAAATTTATATTCAGGCATTCTTTTAGCTAGTTCAATAAAATCAAGAATACCTTTTCTTTCAAGATATAATCCTATACCAACAATAACTTTATCATCTTTAGTAAATCCATAAGTTTTTCTAAAGTTTTCTCCACACTTTTCATCTCTTACAAAGAACTTAGTATCAATACCATTAGTTATAGCAGTTATTGGTTGAGTAAACTTTCCATAACTTTCAAGTAATCTTTTAGAGTAAGGTGTTGGAGTTATAATATGGTCTCCAAGCTTATAACACTTACATATCCACCATTTAAATAAAGGTGCGATTAAATTAGAAAACTTAAATGAATTCATAAAATCTTCTTTAGTTGAATGTGCGTGATATACAACTTTAATTCCTTTTTTCTTACACTTCTTTGCTAATCTATAAGATTTTAAAGCAAAGAAATTAATGTGAGCAATATCATAATCATCTTTTGGATCTAAAGTATAAGGTATATTGTTATCTTCTAACGATCTCATTTGATGTTGAATTGCTTTTCCAAGTCCAGATGTTCCTATTGTTTTTTGCATCTCTGTATATAATAATACTTTCATTAAATCACCATATTTATTATAACATATTTCAAAATAAAAAGGAAATAATTATTATATTCCTTTTTTAATCTCATTTTGATCTATCATACTATTTAATAAGTCTTTAACTTTTTCGTTAGGCATATTATTAATTATATATTGCATGCATCCACTAGGTTTACTTATTAAAATACCTTTTATTTCATCATAATACATATCAAATAATTCTGGATAACTTCCAAGTAAATTTATTGCTTTTTGTAATATACGAAGTCTTTTACTGTCTAGTAAATCATTTTCTTTTTCAAAATATTTTAACAAATTTTCAAGCATTAATAATGGATCAGTTGTAATTAACATTTCCTCTACGTACTCACACCATCTTTTTTCAATGCCATCTCCACCATTTTTCACATGTTCGTTAATAATAGATTCATTAGTCTTTTCCATATCACTAAGTGTTTTCATGGTACCATCAGGATTTACGATGAGTTGTAATATAGAATCTTTTCTTATTTTTTTATTTGCCTTTCTAAATGCATAGCTTTCTAGGTATATACCAAGCAAATCTCGATTTCCATATTTATCCAAAATATTGTATCCAGCTTCAGTTATGTAAGTTGTATAAAAATGTTTAGTTTCATCTTTAGAATACTTTCTTTCTGTGAAACTTTCAAATTTTTCAATTGCTTCTTTCATAGAATCGTTTTTGATAAAATAATCGTGTTCTCTTGGGTCTTCACCATCAATTACCCATTCTTTTTCATGTAATGGCGTAAAATAATACATTGCATCATGTATGTATTCACCTTGATTAAATTTAGTATCTTTCATATGCATTATATTACGAAAACGATATGCTTCATAAAATATAGTAATTAATAGTTCTTCTGATGATAGATTTCGAAGTTCTCTCGATAAGAATACTATACTATTGTTATAATCACAGTATGTTTTTTCTGCATCATAGAACATTACTCTAATTTTTTTATATGGATCAAAACCATGACCAGCTTGAATATATTCCATTGCATATCTTGCACCAAAAGATACAAGAACTCTGTATAACATATCACTCTTATTTGAATTATAGTAATTTGCTACTATATTATATGCGTCTTTTATATTATCTCTTTCTCTAAAATCAATTAAATCTCCTCTAAGTATTTTAATAGATTTTATAATTTCTTCAGGCATAATATTTCCCACTCATTTGTGGGTTATATTATAACATATGCGCTTTATTTGTCAAATTGTTTCACTAGTATTACATCTTCCCCTATTTTATTAATATTAATCCATTTTATAGATACTGTATCTTTATTACTTAATATATTTAAAAAGAATTTTCTCTTTTCTATTATTAGTTCTAATATGTAACCTTTCTCATCTAGCACTAAATCAACAATTTTACCTAGATTTTTACCTGTATTTAAATCTACTATAGATTTATTTTGTAAATCAGAAATATTCATATTATATTTTATGTTATATTTTTTTTAATATTATCTAAAGCACTTTTTTCTAAACGAGAAATTTGTGCTTGAGAAATACCTATTTCTTCCGATAATTCCATTTGTGTTTTACCTATAATGTATCTTTCTGTAATAATAAATTTTTCTTTATCTTTAAGTTTATTTATAGCATCTTTAATGGCTACACTATCAATAATATTTTTCATATTACAAGTTTTATCTTCTAATTGATCTGATAAATATATAGTATCTCCACCATCGTTATATATTGGTTCAAATATACTTATAGTTTCTTTCATACTATCTAAAGCATTACAAATTTCATATTCACTAATATTAGTATATTCACTTATTTCCTTTATACTAGGTTCTCTATTTAATAAATTGATTAATTCTTCTTTAGCATTCATTATTCTATATGCAGTATCTTTAACGCTTCTAGCTACTCTAATACTTGTATTATCTCTTAAATATCTTTTTACTTCTCCTAGTATCATTGGTACTGCATATGTAGAAAATTTAACATTAAAACTAGTATCAAAGTTATCTATGGCTTTTATTAGACCTATACATCCTATTTGAAATAAATCATCCATATTATCTACTCTGTTATTATATTTTTTTAATATACTAAGTACAAGTTTTAAATTACCATTTATTAAATCTTCTTTAGCACTCATATCTCCTTCTTTATACTTACTAAATAAATTAATCATTTCTTCATTACTTAAAACACTTAAATTCGCAGTATTCACGCCATTAATCTCAACTTTATGACGTGCCATAATATCTCCTTTCTAAGATATTATGGTCTATTTATATTTTCCTAAACAAAAAAATCAGTAAAAACTGATTTTAAATAAGCTCTCTTTTATGCATTTTTAATACGTATTTTAAATACATTTTTATAGAAAGTTTTAATAATATTTTTTTAATAATATATTTGTAATTAGAATTACATGTAAATTTATATATACCGCATTTTTTTAATTCTTTTTTATATTTATTATATTCATCTTTATTATCTTTAAAGTTATATATTTTTGAAATAGCAGTATTTTCAATATAATACATATATGCATCTTTTTCTTTTTTAGTTATATCTGCACTATATATAATACTTTTTAATTTGTTATAGTGTTTAATTACATCATAAGCACGCTTTTTAATTTTATCTTTTGATGTCATAATACTATTTTCTCTAATTAAATAATAATATGAATAATAATCTAAATAATATATATTCTTAGATTTAATTATTATTTCTAAAATTAAACCAAAATCTTCGTGATATAAACCTTCAGCAAAAGTAAATTTATTTTTTTTATAAAAGTCTAAATTATATATGTAACCACATGCTGTATCAAGAAATTCTAATTTAGTTAGATCATTAAAATTAACGTATCCTGTTTTATTTAATAATTTTTCTTTTCTAACTATTTTGTATTCTTCATTTACTATTACCATATTAGTTTTTAATATATCAACCTTATTCTTTTTTATTACTTTATTTGCTTGTTCTAAATAATCTTTTTCAATATAATCATCACTATCAATAAATAATAAATAATCACCAGTAGTATATTTAATACCAAAGTTTCTCGTACTAGATAAACCACCATTTTCTTTTATATATGATTTAAAACGTTTATCTAATTTAGTATATTTATCAATAATTCTTTGTGAATTATCAGTTGAACCATCATTTACTATAATTACTTCAAAATTATTATATGTTTGATTAAGTATACTATCTAAGGCTTTATCTATATATTTTTCTACATTATATACGGGAACTACTATACTAAATTTCATTCTTTTTACCTTTGATAATATAGATGGTTCTATCTATAAAATCCCTTTTCTTAAGAATAAAATAGTAATAGATAAACGCAAATATAAAGTTAATTAATGTGATTAAGACACCCCAAGCAAACCATATAAATATATTTTTTATATATATTAAACTAGTAAGTTTACTAAATAAGAAACCAAATAATACTATATATATCACATATATAAATGAATCTTTATAGTATTTACCAATATTATCATTAAATACATGTTTGTTTAATATAAATGGTTTAATTAGATATTCACTTACTATATATGCGATTGTGGTTGCTAAAAGAACACCTGTTATTCCTATATAATGTACTAATACAAGTGATAAAGATAGATTAATTACTATTTCAAGAATTACGCATATAATTGTTTCTTTGAATAGTCCTGCTGCATTAGTATATATATTTAAATTGTTTCTAATGATACTATAGAATACTAAGAATATAAATAATAATACAGTTATAGTATCAAGTACATATTTAGATCCATAAACAAGTCCTACAAATTGTGACATTACTGAATATAAAGGAACACATACTAAAGTTGCTAAAAAGAATACAAATGCATTATACTCAATAAATGTTTCAAATACTTTCTTATTCTTTTTACCTTTATTTTCAACTATTAAGTTTCCTATACCTGATTGTGTTGATGGATTAATTTTAGATATTATCATAGTTAGTGTATTTACTATATACATGTATGATGTATACGCAACTACTTCTGTTAAGCCAAGAACAGTAGATATTATTACTACGTCTATGTTGTTTGCGATTAGTACCCCTATTCTATGAGGGATAAGAGCTTTTGTCTTTTTAACAAAAGAATAATCTTTTTCTTCATTAAGAGATAACCATTTATGATCTTTTTTACACAAGTAGATTATTATTATATTTTGTAGTGATACAAACGCTATAGACATTATCAATATAAATAATAAACTCTTAAATAATAGAACAAATACTACTTCTAATACTACTCTAATTATTGATAATATTTGAGTATATTTTAAATATCTGTATTTATTCTGCTCACTATCAAAAAGTGATGCATAAGGAACTATTACATATGGTAATATACTAGATATCATCATTATAAAGAAACACAATCTAATAAAGGTTACATTTAATGTAGTTTCTTTTATAAATACAGTTATATTAAATGTTAAAACAGTACCTATAATTAGCATAATTATAAATATATAATTGAATACTTTTTTTGTTCCACTTAATATTGCATTAATTCTCTTATGATCTTTATGGAATATAGGTTCATATAAAGAATAAATAACTGCTGTAGTTAGACCTAAATCTGCTAAAGATACGTATGCTAGTAATTGACCAAATAACTGATATACTCCAAGTGTATCATTACCTAATATATCTAATATAACTTTTATTCTAATAAAACCAATTAGTGAGATTAATATTTGTGGTAAGGCATCATATATAAAGTTTAACATTGCCTTCTTGGTTCTCATATTTCACATCCTTTTAATTTAAAAGTGATAACCATTCCTTTTTAACATTTTCTATTAAGTATTTTTGACATTCATTATATCCATTTTCTGAATATTTTTTAAGTTTTTTGTTATCATCTAATAAACTAATTATTTCGTTAGCCATTTTATTTTTATCTCTGTTTTTGATTAAAATGCCAACATCATTTTTAAGTAATTCTTTAGCACCACTTGCACTATCGAATGCAATACATGGTACTTTATAACTCATAGCTTCTATTAAAACAATACCAAAAGATTCAGAATGTGATGTCATAACGTATAATTTAGACATAGTAGCACATTCTTCTATCATTTCTCTAGTACCTAATCCTTTTAATATAATATTCTCTTCTAGTTTAAGTTTTTTAATTTTATTTTCAAGTGATTCTCTTTCTGAACCATCACCTATTAAATATAGTTTTATATTTTTCTTTTTCTTCTTAACTATATCAATAACATCTATTAAATCATCAAAACCTTTTACTCTTTCAAGTCTACCTACTGAATATATAATATCTTTATTAAGTTTTGTTTCCTTATTAGGTAAATTATCTATTGTGTTTGGTATATAAACACATTTAGTACCCCCTACTTTATCTTTATAAAAATCTAAAAGAGTTTTAGATACTAATACGAAGTAATCAAAACCTTTAACAGATTTTATTATATTTTTATAATATTTTTTATTATTGTTGTGATAATTATGTTCAGTCGCTATTTTAATTATTGATTCATTTGCGTATTTACCTACTAATTCACTATGGAATTCTCTTGTTGTAATAATATATTTGCTATGAATCTTTTTAATAGCTTTCTTGTTTAATTTTTTCTTTTTATAAAGGATTATAGCACTTATAATACCTTCTTTAAAAATTTTAATAATATTTTTATTTTTAACTGCTTCTTTAAATTCTTTTTCGTTAGGACCTCTATTTATCAAATATTTGATATTAATCTTTTTATTGAATCTAAATGAAGGTGTATCACTTAATTTATAAGTAGAAATAATATTTATTTTGTAATCATTTTCTAACATTAAACAAAGTGATGATAAGTATTTTTCAATACCACCTGTTCCCATATGTAGAGACATAATAGTTATTTCTTTTTCATTTATTTTAAATGTATAACTATTTTTTAACATGTATATTATAAGTATTATATATACCGATACTGCAGGCGCACTAAAGTTATGGCCTGCTAAGGAAGATATTAAAATGCCTAGACCTAAGAATATAAAATAATAATATGATTCTTGGGTTTTCTTTTTCTTTAAGAAATCTATAAATACATATAGTATTGGTATTAAATATAATATAAATCCAAATAATCCATAGTGGAAATATACATCTAAATAATCTATTTCTATTACTTCATTATCGTATTTACTACAATCATCTTTACCACATTTAGTCCATCCAAGACCAAATAATTTTCCTTGAGTATCTTCATCTAAATACATAACGAAATCATTTAAGAAAGCATCTTCTCTACCATTTAAACTTACTTCTATAAGATGAGCAAGATCTTTATTATGAATATATTCTTCAAGTCTACTATCTCCTAGTTTACTAATTCTTTTTCTATTTTTTTCTAGATTAGAAGGTGCTGGAGAAAAACTACATACAACAAGTAAGATTGTTATAAGTATTGTAGATACAACTATTCCCTTCTTTTTATTATTTATCATATAGAATATTATTATAGCTATAATAGCAAGTATCATACCTAAATAACTAACTTTAGTACCTATAAATGTTATTGAAAATAATATTGGTATAAATAATAATAATTTCTTTTTATTCTTGTCATCAAGCAAGAAATAAGTACTAAGAAGTAATAATATTGTTATAGTTCCTGTTTCATTTGCGGCAAAAAACCATCCATTCTCACCTTTTAAATCTCTACCACTATATGAATTAAATGATGTATTTGTAATAAGTGGAAATAATAATAAGAATGCATATATTAAACTTGTTATAAATAAAACTCTTTTAATAAACTTATTATCTATTTTAAAATCATCAAATATATTTACTACTCCTAATAACATTACTATGAAGTAATAATATTTTAATATAAATGTCATTTCACTAAAGAAGTCTTTAAAGTTCCATATTTCTTGTTTTGAGAGTACAAATAAAATAAAATATACGAATAAAAAGCATAAAAATATCATAGACTTTTTACGCCATTTAGATTTACTAAATCCAAATATATATATTGTACTAACTAACATTGTTAAGCCTTTAACAACCATACCTAAAGATAAACTAAAATTAGTAAATCTTGTTGTTAAAGCAGTAATTACATCAACAAATGGCAACAATAATAAATATATGTATACTATTTTTTGTTTTTTTGTCATATTGTCCTCTTTTCTTATTTATTTTTTAACTTAAATAATAATTTAATTATCCAATATTGTCTTAAATTAATTAAGTGA
>JAEEGL012828656.1_pt1 | contig 12016 bp, 10 predicted proteins | sample 9134231 | NCBI WGS metagenome assembly JAEEGL01 (sample SAMN16246548, study PRJNA631951) | gut metagenome | biome: gut microbiome; feature: rumen; material: fiber-attached | host: Bos | place: Iran: Karaj | collected 2018-10
AACCGAAACCATCGCAATTTCAAGGCAAGTAACGGTTTTGAATATGCTTGTTATCGTATTGCCGCTTTTTTTGCTGTTATTCCTTGTTACACCTGAGCCCTGAGCCCTGGGCCCTGAGCCCTCACAGATAAACTGAAATTTGAAGTATTTTTGTTCCGAGGAGCTTTCCCCGATGAAAAAATATCTGACGCTGTTTCTCACCATGCTGAAAATCGGGCTGTTCACGTTCGGGGGCGGCTACGCCATGATCGCGCTTTTAGAGCACGAGGCGGTGGAGAAAAAGCGCTGGATGACCAAGGAAGAATTCATGGATCTGGCGGCCATCGCGGAATCCACCCCCGGCCCCATCGCCGTGAACGCGGCCACCTATATCGGCTACCGGCAGGCGGGCTTTTTCGGCGCGGCGGCAGCCACCGTGGGGCTGTGCGTACCGTCGTTCGTCATCATTTTCTGCATCTCGCTGGTATTCGACCGGTTTTTGTCCCTGAAGCTCGTAGGGTACGCCTTCCGCGGCGTGCAGATGGGCGCGGTTTACCTGATCTTTTCCGCCGGGCTCAAGCTTTTGAAGGGACTTAAAAAGACGGCGTTCAACATAACGCTGCTGATCGCCGTGGCGGCGGCCATGCTCGCCTGCTCGCTGTTCGCCGTGAAGTTTTCCACCGTGTTCTATATCCTGATTTGCGGCGCGGCGGGCGTGCTCTTCTATTACCTTCGGCGGTTCAGCGCCGGAAAGGAGGGCGCGGCATGATCTTCTGGAAGCTGTTTTACACGTTTTTTGAGATCGGCCTGTTTTCCTTCGGCGGGGGCTACGGCATGATCGCGCTGATCCGCGAGCTGACGCTGGCGGCCGGCTGGCTGACGGAGGCGGAGCTGCTGGACGTGATCGCGCTGGCGGAATCCACCCCCGGGCCCATCGCCGTGAACGCCGCCACCTTTATCGGCACAAAGCAGGCCGGGTTCTTCGGCGCGGTATGCGCCACCGCCGGCGTGGTGCTGCCCGCGTTCCTCATCATTCTGCTGATCGCGGCGCTGCTGAAGAGCCTGATCAGATACAAAGGCGTGCAGGCCTTTCTGGGCGGCGTGCGGCCCGCCGTGGTGGGGCTGATCTTTTCCACGGCCACGGTAATGCTGCTGCGCGGGACGCTGGGTCTGACGGCCGTTTCCGGCGGGATCAAGCCCGATTTCGCCGCGCTGGGCATCTTCGCCGCGCTGGTGCTGATCGCCCTCATCGCGAAAAAGGCGTTCAAAAAAAAGATCCCGCCCATCGTGATGATCCTGATCGCCGCTGTGCTGGGCATGGCGGTTTACGGGATCGCGGCTCCCTAAAAAACAGGATCATTATGGATCCTCCAGAAAAAGTTTTCGATCAAGCCTTTTTCAAAAGGCTTGCGGTTTCCAAAGGCAGAGCCTTTGGTCGCCCGCCGCAGCGGGCGAAACTCTTTACGCTTCCAAAAGCGCAGGAAAGGTTTTAGGAAAACCCTCGCCGGGGGAAGGCTCCCCCGCAGTGCGGGGGAGGTGGCGGCAGAGCCGCCGGAGAGGGACGGGGGCCGTCAGCCCTCTTAAGTGCGGAGCACTTCTGCGTAATGCAAACAATAAAACCGACAGACGCTGCGGCGTCTGTTTTTTTCGGTTGATTTTGTTCTTATTTGCCGTGTGCCAAACACGGCGTTTGTTTTGATGCGGAAATAGAACCGCCGCGGCAAACATTGTTTGTTGACGAAAAAACGCGCAGCGGAGCCCCAAAAAGGCAAAAAGCACTTGCGCGTTTTGTTTTTTTTATGATAGTATAGGACTATATCAGACAAAAAACGGAAGGATCTGCTGTATACCTCGGTATATTTGGCGCAGATGTGACGGATAAGGAGAACGAATGGATAACGCAGTCAAAATGCCCCTGTGGGGCCCGTATTCCAAAAAATACATGGGGCTTTCGCATATCGTCCCCGCGCTGAAGGACGCGGGCGGGCGGTTCGACGTGATCGTGCATCCCACGGTGTGGAACAGCGCCACGCCGGTGCCCAACGTAACGGTGCCGTCGGCTTACCACCTGATGGAATGCCTGCCGGATGACAGCCATTACGCCTACCGCTATGAGCTGATGTGGAAGGACCGGATCTACGCGGACGTTTCCTTTACGAAAATGGACGCGGACGCGTATCTGATGCGCTGCGAATTCGTGAACAATACCGAACTTTCGCAGAACTGCATTCTGAACCTGTTTGCCGCGCTGGAATTCCCCTGCCCCAAAGAGGTGCGCCTGACCCTGCCCGCGGGGGCGCAGGTGAAGAACGCCAACGATTACGAGCGTTACGATTACGCCGTGCCGCGCCCCTGGGACGGCGAGAACCCGGACGGCATGTTCAAGGGCATGTTCCGGGACGGCGATTTTTACCTCGGCTGCGGCCTCGGCGACCGGTGCGAGAACTACCACGTATGGTACCTGAACCTGAAGCCCTTCGGCTGCGAAGCGGGCGACCGCGTGAGCTATAAGCTGGACGCGGGCGAGATCAAGGACCCGGAGCTGCTGCTGCGCTACCGCACCGTGACGCCCGGGGACGCGCGCTTTGCCCTGAACGGGGAAGAGATCGCGCTGCCCGGCAGCGACGCTCTCACCTTCGCGCGGCTGCCCTACCGCGAAAACCCGGATTTCGTCAGCCTGGGCGGCGCCGGCGCGGAATTTGATTTTATCGCCGTGGTGCCCGCCGGGGAGACGGTCGGCGTGACCACGGAAAACCGCGGCTTCGTGCCCGAAGTGACCCAGAAACAGATTGGAGACGCGCATCTGTTTACGCTGGCGTATCCCTACGAGGGCTGCGGCTACACGCTGATGACCCACAGCCCGCACACCCGTCTGAGGAAGCTCGAAAGCGGCTGTCTGGAGGACGCGCTCATCAACCGGCTCTCCAATGCGGACCCCACCTTTGACGACCTGACCGAGACCTATACGGCCAGCTTCGCCCGCAAGCACAGCGACGAGGGCTGCTATATCAATCCGCTTGTAAAATCCATCTTCATCGCGCCCGGGGAAAGGCACGTGGAATACGCCGTGGTTTCCAAAGGCGAGCGCGCGCCGCTGGCCGCCGACGAATACGAGGCGATCTTTGCCGCCGCCAAGGCCCGCGCGGGCACGCCGGGGCTGAACCCCGAAGGCGAAAAATACGCCTTCAGCATCAATATCATGAAGAGCACGCTGCTTACCAACACGGTGTACCCCGCCTACAAGCACGGCGAGAACATCGTCCACCACACGCCGGGCAAGCGCTGGGACAGCTTTTACACCTGGGACAGCGGCTTTATCGGCATGGGCTTATTAGAGTATTCTCCGGAGCTGTGCCGCTACGCACTGGAAAGCTACCTGTGCGACGAAACGAACGAAGACTTCTGTTTTCTGCTGCACGGCTCGCTGGTGCCCACGCAGTTCGCGGAGTATTACGAGCTGCTCAAACGGACGCAGGACAAGCATACGCTGGACGCGCTCTACCCGAAAATGCGGCGCTATTACGAGTTCCTGCGCGGCCGCACCCACGGCTCCACCTTCGCCAAGTTCGGCAACGGCCTGCTGACCGCCTACGATTACTGGTATTCCTGCTCCGGCATGGACGATTACCCGGCGCAGGTGGCCATGATGGAGAATAAGACGGAGGCATATTCCTGCCCCTGCCTCACCTCCGCGCAGGCGATCATCGCGGGCAAGATCTTACGGGCGGCGGCGCTGTACCTTGGCAAAACCGAGGACGCAGACCGCATCACGGCGGATATCGCCGCAACGGAGAAAGCCCTCAACGACCTTGCCTGGGACGAGGAGAGCGGGTATTACGGCTATACGATGTACGACAAGCCCGGCAAACCCTATCTGATGCGCACGAAGGACGGCGAGAACTTCAACAAGGGCTTTGACGGGATCTATCCGCTGATCGCCGGGGCCGCGCCGAAGGACCGCGCCGCGCGGCTCTTAGCGCACTTGAAAAACCCGCGCGAGCTGTGGAGCCCCGCAGGCCTGAGCGCCGTGGATATGACAGCGGGCTATTACTTTGACGACGGCTACTGGAACGGCAACGTATGGATGCCCCACCAGTGGTTCATCTGGAAGGCGATGCTGGATCTGGGCGAGGGCGATTTCGCCTTCGAGATCGCCCGGCGCGCGCTGGATATGTGGAAGGACGAGACCGATTTCTCGTATTACACTTACGAGTGCTTCGGCATCCGGACCCGGCGCGGCGGCTGGTTCCACAATTTCGGCGGGCTTTCCGCGCCCGTGTGCATCTGGGCCAACGCCTACTACCGCCCCGGCACCGTGACCACCGGCTTTGACGTTTGGACCGATTCCCAGCGCTGCGACGCAAACGGCGCTGAGATCCGGCTGAAATACTACGGCAAAAACGAGCGCTATACCGTGCTGGTGACGCTGGGCGAAGCCGAGGGCTTTGCCGCTGCCCTGAACGGCGCGCCCGTAAAATGCGTTTCCCGCACCAAGGGCACGGCGGAGATCGAGCTGCCGGGAGAAGTAAAAGAGGGCGTATTGACAGTAATTAAAAAATAAGAATTAAAAATTAAAAATTATTTTGATTAACAAAAAAGGACCGCGCTACGGTCCTTTTTATTTTTAATTTTTAATTTTTAATTGTAAATATTTAATTCTTAACACTCAACACTCAAAACTCAACACTCAAGCTCCGCTTCCGTGATCTGCTCCGCCGTTTCGGAGCGGCGGGCGTTGAGCTCGGCGTACATGGTATCGCGCGTTTCCTTATCGATCTTATAAGCGAACATGGGCAGAATGCTGAGCAGCGCAAGGAACGCCGGGATCAGCGTGGACATGGCGAAGATCCATTTCTGCGCCCGCTCCGGCTGGGGCCGCAGCTCCTTGTACGCGAGCTGGTCGTAATCGATCCACTGCTTCAGCTTGGGCGTGATCACGTTGTTCAGGCGCAGCGGGATCTTGCACAATATGGTGCTGGCCACGGAGAGGGTGGCCTCGTTGCGCACGCCGTATTTCCACTCGATGTAGTCGTTGCACTCGTTGCGGATCTCGTCGCCGGAGATATTGCCGATGCCCTGGAAGGTGGCGTATACGATCTCCCACACCGCCGTGATGGGAAACATGGGGATGCGGTTCTGGAAGAAACGTTTACCCTCTTTATCCTTTAAGAACATGCCGTACAGGAACACGGGGATGTAGCAGGCCTTGGGCACCGTGTGGCTGGCCATGTACAGAAACCTGGTGGAGAACTTTTCGGAAAGCTGATTGTATTTCGCGAAGCCCAGCGGCTGGAAGAACACGCTGGGGATGCCGGCAAAGGTCTCGAAGGTGGTCATGAACAGCACCCAGCGGTAGTAGTTGTTGGTATAGATGCCGGTGCCGAAGGAGCCCAGGGCGTTGCTGATCATGTACATCAGCAGCGGCTTATTGGTGAACACCACGCGCAGGCTGTCCCGGATCCTGGGGACCTGCACGCTCTGGCGCACGCGCTCCTTGGCCAGCGTTGAATACCACATCACCACAAGGCCGGAAACGATGCCGGTGAACGGGCCTAAAATCATCAGCGTCCATTTGATCATATCCGCGCTGGTGCGCCCGGGCGAGGCCTTGATGAGGCCGTTGGTGATGAAATCCAGCAGAAATTCGATGATCGTGTTGGGCAGGCCCGCGTAGAAGAGATTCAGATACTTCGTGACCGCCAGCAGGCGCCGCCGGTCGCTGGGATAGGGCGTGATGGTGGAAAGATAGCCCGCGGTGGCCACGCCCTTGAAGTTGCTCACGGTCTCCATGAGCAGCTCCAGCGCGATATAGGCGATGAACTTGGGAATATAATCGAAATCGTTGACGTGCTCCTCGCTGAAAAACAGCGGCAACAGCCAGAACAGGCTCACGAACACCGCCAGCGGGATCCCCGTGAAGAAGAAGTAGGGCACGAATTTGCCCCAGCGGGTACGGGTCTTTTCTATGATGCCTCCGATGATGATATCGTCCACCACGTCCCAGATCCCGGCAAATACGTTATACAGCGACTGCTTTGAAAGGCCGATCTGCAGAATGGAATCCACGTAGAGCTCCTTCTGCCCGTCGATATTGAAGCCGGCGCTGCCGTCGAAGAACATGTAGCCGATGGTCTCCTTGCGGCTCACCACGCGCCGGTCCGCCGTGGTCATTTTGCCCAGCAGCCGGGTAACCTCTTCGTCCGTGCCGCTCTCGGCCACGTGCACGGCGTGGTTCAGGTCCAGCTCGCTCATCGGGTCCTCCCCTTTCCGTTTCGGATTCTGTTTTTATTATACTTTCGTTTTTTCGCCATGTCAAGAAACATACTTCTTCACTCTTCATTCTTACCTCTTCACTGGCGGGGCCCTGCCCCGCCTATCCCCCCAAGGGGCTTGCGGAAAGCGCGGTTTTTTTATAAAATGGAAGCAAGAAAAACAAAAGGAGATGTTTTTTATGGCATGTTTTCTGGTTCCCGGAACGGAAGCGGTCATCGTGACCGCGGCGGCGCTGCTGCTCAGAAAATACGAGATGAACAAAGCCCCCGCAAAGGTCGTGGGCGGCGAAAATACCGCGCAGCCCGAAAAGAAGACGGGCTTCGCGCGCAGGCTGTTCTGGCTGGCCGGGCTGCTCTGGGGCGGCGTGGCGCTGCTGGCGTTTGAGCATTTATGGCACGGCGAGGTGATCCCCGTCTTCCCGTTCTTAACGGCGGCCACGGAGGGTCCCGCCGCCGTCAGTGAAATGCTGCACGAAATGGCCACCGTGGGCGTAACGATGGCGATCCTTGTTACGGCGGTATGGGCCGTGATGGTGATTGTTTCCTATGCCATTGAAAAACGGCCCGAAGCGGCAAAAGCGGAGACAAACGCATGACGCTGCTGCTGACCGTATTCGCCGCCGTGATCGCAACGGCGATCTGGTATCAGAAGAACGATATGACGCTGCTGCTGGGCGCGCTGTGCTGGATGTTCTGGGGCGCCTCCCTCATGTGGCTGGTGGACGCGATCTTTGAATACGCGGAGCTGGGCGCGGAATACTTTACCCCCGCCTTGGAGGATATGATCAACGACGCGTTTCTGGGCCTTTCCGTGATCGCGCTGGCACTGGTCATCTGGATCGTGATATTGCTCATCAAGGACCCCAAGGGAACGGTACGGGCGAGGCTCAAGCGGAAATGAGCCTTCAGCCGCCAGCTGTGCCCGGGTTGATTAACGATTAATGATTAAAGAATAATGATTATGGTGGCGGCTAAAGCCGCATCAAAAAAGCAATACTTTCGGATTCATCATATATAATCGGGTAAGGGCAGAGCCCTTCCGAAATCGTAAATCATTCATCGTTAATCATTAATCTCTCAAAACTCATATCTCAACACTCCATACTGAAAAACCGTACGTCCGATCCGGCGTACGGTTTTTGTTATTTAATAAACTGGTCGATGGCCTTTTTGAGCTCCTCCACCGGGGCGGGATCGCCGCACTCGATGGCGTCCACAAGGCAGTGGCCGATGTGGTCCTTGAGGATCAGCTTGCCCGTGCTGGTGATGGCGGATTTCACGGCGGCCAGCTGGATGAGCACCTCGCTGCAGTCCGCGCCGTTTTCCACCATGCTGCGCACCTTGCCCAGATGCCCGCTGAGCCGCGCCAGCCGGTCCAGCACCTCCTTGGTGTTCTCGTGCGGGTGCGTATGCCCGTGGGCGTGGGTATACTCCGAAACGGAGCCGTCCGGCTGCACGTGGACGTGGGGCTCCGGCACGCCCAGCGCCGCCGCCGTCTGCTCGCGCACGGTTTCCAGAACCGGTCCGAAAGCTTCCCTGCCGCGCGGCGTGAATCCGATCCGCTTTCTGCGCGCGTCCGCTTCGTCCGGCTGCAGCTCCAGAATGCCGCCGGAGACGAACTGCCGTACAAGGAGGCTGACCCGCTGCTTGGAGAGCTCCAGCAGCCCGCACAGGGTTTTCTGCGTGCAGCCCGGCAGCCGGTCCGCCGTTTCCAATAACCGGAGCTGCAGCACGCTCAGCCCCGCCGCCCCGGCGGCGTCCTCGTAGATCCGCATGATTTTGTTCCAGCGCGCCCAGAACGCGTCCGTCTGCCCGTTTTGCATCCGTCCGACCTCCATAGTAAAAAACTGATATGCTTATTATAGCGCAAAACAAAAAAACAGTCAATGGATTTGACTGTTTTTGGTGATTCCGTTTTCGTTTTTACTTGTAGCGGGCTAAGATCTCCTCCGCCACGGCGCGGCGGGTGATGCAGCGGTCCATGGCCTGCTTTTCAATATAACGGTGCGCGGCGGGCTCGTCCATGTCCTCTTTTTCGATCAGCAGCCATTTGGCGCGGTTCACCACGCGGATCTCCTCCATTTTTTCTTCCAGCGTCAGGGTCCTGCGCTCGGTTTTGCGGATGCGCTCGCGGGCGGCGGCCATCCAATTGAGGGCCGTTTCCACGGCGGCGACGGACATGGGCCGCGCCAGCGTAAACACCCCGTGGGGCGTAACGCGCTCGGTGACCTCCGCGTACACTTCCGCCCGCACGGTGAGCAGCACCACGGTCTGCCCCGCGGCGCTCAGGTCGATCGCGAAGCGCACGCCCGTATCGTCCGGCAGAGGGGAATTGACGATCACAAAATCGTAGGCGTAATCGGCGCAGGCCCGTTTGGCCGCGCTGATATCCGACGCCGTATCCGTACGGGCGTACTTCGGGCCCGTAAGCAAAGCGGCCAGGGACGAAGTAAACTTCGGCGTACCGGACACGGCCAGCACGCTGTAAGACGGCATGCCCGCGGGCATACGCTTCCCCTCCTTTCCGTAAATTTTGCTTCGTTCAGCGGCTGCAGTAAGCGGAGATCACGCTTTCGGGCAGCACGGCGCGGATAAAATCGCTGGCCAGCGCCTTTTCCCCGGCGGCGGCAAGACTGCCGGGCAGACGCTGATAACCGGAAAGCGTATCCGGATCCGCCGTATACAGATTGAAATCGGCGGGCGCGGGCAGCGGCAGGCCGTTCTGAATGCCGGAGAGCGCCGCGCGGATGAGCAGCGCGAAGGCGAGATAGGGGTTGGCGGAGGGATCCGGCGAACGGAGCTCCATGCGGCGGTACTCGCCCAGCGCCGCCGGAATGCGGATGAGCTGGGAGCGGTTTTCGGCGGACCACGAAATGTAGCCCGGCGCCTTGTTCTGCCCCAGCCGGAGATAGGAATCCTTTGCCGGGTTCAGGAATACGGTCATTTCCGCGATCTTATCCAGCACGCCCGCGATCATGCCGCCGAACACGGCTTCGCTTTTGCAGGGCTGCACGGACAGATTGATATGAAAGCCGTTGCCCGGGAAGTTGGCCAGAGGCTTTGCGGAAAAATCGGCGAAATACCCGTTGCGGTGCGCCACGGTTTTTACAACGGTCTGGAAGATCATGGCCTGATCCGCGGCGGTCAGAGCGTCCGCGTAACGGAAATCGATCTCGTTCTGGCCGGGGCCCTCCTCGTGATGCGAGCTTTCGGGGCGCACGCCCATCTGCTCCAGCGTGAGGCAGATCTCGCGGCGCACGTTCTCTCCCCTGTCCTCCGGCGCGATATCCATATACCCCGCCTCGTCGCAGGGGAGTTTGGTGGGTCTGCCGTCCGCGTCCAGCCGGAACAGATAAAATTCCTGCTCCGCGCCGAAACAGAACTCATAGCCCGCCCTTTTTGCCTCGGCCATGGCCTGCTTCAGAATATGGCGGGGGTCGCTCTCCAGCGGCGTACCGTCCGGATGCGTAACGGACGCGATCATGCGAACCACGCGCCCGTGCTCCGGCCGCCAGGGCAGCACCGTGAGCGTTTCGGGCTCCGGGTGCAGAAGCAGGTCGCTGCGGGATTCGTCCCCGAAGCCGGCGATGGCGGAAGCGTCGAACGCGATCCCGTAACGGAAGGCGCGCGGCAGCTCCTCGGGCATCACCGATATGTTTTTCTGCCTGCCGAATACGTCGCAGAACGCCAACCGGATAAACTTGACGTCCTCTTCCTCCATATACTGCAGGATCTCGTCTTTGGAATATTCCATGGTAAAACCTCCCGGGTCTTTTGCGAAAAGCGCCCACTACGACACTTTCCAAGTATCATAGTGAACGCCTTTGCCCACTGCCGTTATTATACGACGGCACCCCCGCCCGCGTCAAGCGGTTTCAACCAAAAGACCGTTGTGCAAAACCGTTTTTTTTGTGGATTACCGAAAAAAACGGATCCTATATAAAAATAGGGATTGACAATTTTTGCGGCAGGCGTATAATGTTACCCATAAAGGCAAAGGCGTCTTTGGATGATACATCCAAGGGCGTTTTCTCTTTTTATAACAAAAAACGGAAGTAAAAAGGCAACGGCGTCTTTTCCGAAGCGGGGGCTTTCCTCCGCCGGGGAGAGGACGCTTTTTTTGCCGAAGAGGAGGAAACTATGTCTTACGTAGACGACGTGATCGAACGGGTGATCAGGGAAAATCCGAACGAGCCCGAATTCCATCAGGCAGTGCGGGAGGTGCTGCATTCGCTGCGCCCCGTGATCGAGAAAAACGAGGCCGCCTACCGGCGCGACGCGCTTCTGGAGCGGCTGGTGAACCCCGAGCGGCAGATCAAGTTCCGCGTGCCGTGGATCGACGACGCGGGCCAGGTGCAGGTGAACACCGGCTACCGCGTGCAGTTTTCCAGCGCCATCGGCCCGTATAAGGGCGGCCTGCGGCTGCACCCCAGCGTGAATCTGGGCATCATCAAGTTCCTCGGCTTTGAGCAGATCTTCAAAAACAGCCTCACCGGCCTGCCCATCGGCGGCGGCAAGGGCGGCTCGGACTTTGATCCCAAAGGCAAATCGGACCGCGAGGTGATGGCCTTCTGCCAGAGCTTTATGAGCGAGCTGTGCAAATACATCGGCGCGGATACGGATATCCCGGCCGGCGATATCGGCACCGGCGCGCGCGAGATCGGGTATATGTTCGGCGAATACAAAAAGCTGCGCGGCCTGTTCGAGGGCGTGCTCACCGGCAAGGGGCTCTCCTACGGCGGCTCGCTGGCCAGAACGGAGGCCACCGGCTACGGCCTGCTGTATATTGTGGAAGAGATGCTGAAATGCCACGGCTACGACGCGGCGGGCAAGACCGTGACGGTTTCCGGCGCGGGCAACGTGGCGATCTACGCCATTGAAAAGGCGCAGATGCTGGGGGCGAAGGTGCTCACCTGCTCCGATTCCACGGGCTGGATCTACGACCCCGCTGGCATCGACGTGACCGCGCTCAAGGAGATCAAGGAAAAGAACCGGCAGCGCCTGACGGAATATCTGAATTACCGTCCGGACGCGTATTACCGCGAGGGCCGCGGCGTGTGGAGCATTCCCTGCGATATCGCGCTGCCCTGCGCCACGCAGAACGAGCTGACGCTGGAGGACGCCGAAACGCTGGTGCAAAACGGCGTGATCGCGGTGGCTGAAGGCGCGAACATGCCCACCACGGCGCAGGCCACGGCCTACCTGCAGGAGCACGGCGTGCTGTTTTTGCCCGGCAAGGCCTCCAACGCGGGCGGCGTGGCCACCTCGGCGCTGGAGATGAGCCAGAACAGCGAGCGTCTGCACTGGAGCTTTCAGGAGGTGGACGCCCAGTTGAAGGGCATTATGGTGGATCTGTATCACCATATCGACGACGCTGCGAAGCGCTGGGGCAAAGAAGGAAACTACGTGGACGGCGCGAACATCGCCGGATTTGAAAAGGTGCTGGACGCCATGATGCGGCAGGGCATCGTATAAGGAGGAAGAAACATGGAAACCGTAAAAGAATATTTCGGCAGCAAGGTATTTGACGACCGCACGATGAAGGCGATGCTGCCCGCGAAGGTATACGCGTCACTAAGGGAGACGATCGACGGAGGCAAACCGCTGGACGCGGGCGTTGCGGGCGCCGTGGCCGCCGCCATGCGCGACTGGGCCGTGGCGAAGGGCGCCACCCACTATACCCACTGGTTCCAGCCTTTAACGGGCATCACCGCAGAAAAGCACGACGGCTTCATCTCCCCCGCCCCGGACGGCGGCGTGATCAT
>JAEEGL013263538.1_pt1 | contig 12016 bp, 5 predicted proteins | sample 9134231 | NCBI WGS metagenome assembly JAEEGL01 (sample SAMN16246548, study PRJNA631951) | gut metagenome | biome: gut microbiome; feature: rumen; material: fiber-attached | host: Bos | place: Iran: Karaj | collected 2018-10
AGAGGGCGCAGAACTACTTCGACCAGCTCAGGCTCATGATCCAGGATACCAATTCCTGCCTTGACTTCGACACCGCCCACAGCATGGATTCTGCCGGAGCGGGGGCCTACGGCGACAAGTACTCGCACTGCAGAGGCCTCTTTGCCCAGGGGCACTTCCTCTTCGTCCACTCCAACATGAACTGCGCCGAGGAGTTCGTCGACATGGTGCACGGCTTCGGCGTCATCATGAATCCGAAGTACGACGCCGACCAGGAAGAGTACTACCACATGATGGACAACAACAGCATCATCTTCGCGCTGCCCAAGTTCGCGGAGGCCAATGCCCAGGATACCATCGACATCATGGACTACTGGGGCTACGTCTCCTCTCAGACCTCCATGGAAGCCTACTACGAGCTGACGCTGAAGACCAAGAGGGCCAGCGACCCGACCGCGGCCGGAGTGCTCGACACGGTCAAGGCATCCATAGGCTACTCCCTCAGCGAGGTCTATTCCAACGACAAGTACTCGTTCAACATCGGCGACTTCGTCAGCAACTCCTACAGCAGCACCGTCACAAAGGCCTGGGGCTCCTACAAGAGGAATATAGAGAACGCGACCAAAAAGATCCTTTCCGCGCTCGCTGAAGTGGAGTGAGTCCGGCTGCCGGGAACGCGGCGGACGCGCCATATGGACCGAAGAAGCCCGCGACCGCTCCGCAGGCCGCGGGCACGCCGGGTCGCAGACTCCCGCCCGTCCCGCAAGACCGTTTCATGCGATCATTTTACAGTATAATCTTTTTATATCCGGAGGGAATCAGTTTTGAAAAGAACCACTAAAGCGCTGTCGCTGTTTCTTGCGGCGCTGATGCTCCTGGCCATGCTTGCCGCTACCGCCTGCGGCGGCGAGACCGGCCAGAACGAAACCACGACCGGGGGCGGCCCCGCGGTCAACACGTCCGGCGAAGGATCGGAAGGACCCGCGCAGACCGAATACAAGTTCTCCGACAAGAAACACGGAGGAGCCGAATGGGTCATCTATATGCGCCCGCAGAACCTTCTCAATTACGGCAGCAAATACGTCCTTCCCTCGGAGGACGCCAGCGACATCATCAGCCAGCAGTCGGTGATCAGGAACCAGCAGACCGAGGACAGGTTCGACATCAGGATCGTCGGCATCGAATACGATCACCCGGTCAACACCATCCTGCAGGACGTCAAGAGCGGCGGCAAGCCCTACGACGTGATACTCGACCAGCGCCGTTATCTCAGCCCCCTGGGCCTCAGCGGGGCCCTGGTGAACCTCAACGACCTGGACGTCGATTTCAACACCCACTGGTGGGACGGCAAGGCCGCGTACTACTACTCGGCGGCAGGCAAGCTGTTCGTCATCCCCAACGACGCGTCCATCTCCAACCTCGGCGGAGTCCGCTTCTTCTTCTTCAACAAGGAGGTCCTTGAGAACTTCCGCCTCACAAGCCCCTACGAGTACGCCGATAAGAACGAATGGACTCTTGCCACGTTCTTCCAGATGGTCAAGAGCGTCTCGGCCCCCAACTCCGACGGTACTCTCGGCGTCTACGGCCTCGTGAACGAGGAGGGCGCCGTCCGCAACGCCATGCTGGTGGGCGCCGGGATCCCGTGGCTCACCAAGGTCGACGAGAACACCTTCGAGTGCCAGATAGGCACCGCGTACGCCCAGAGGGCCCAGAACTACTTCGACCAGCTCAAACTCATGGTCCAGGACAAGAACTCCTGCATCGATTTCGACACCGCCCACGGTATGGATGCGGCCGGCGCGGGGGCCTACGGAGACAAGTTCTCCCACTGCAGAGGCCTCTTTGCCCAGGGGCACTTCCTCTTCGTCCACTCCATCATGGACGCCGCGAACGAGTTCACGGACATGAAGAAGGGCTTCGGCGTCATCATGAATCCGAAGTACGACGCCGACCAGGAAGAGTACTACCACATGATGGACTACAACAGCATCATCTTCGGCCTTCCCAATTTCGCGGAAGCGAATCCTCAGGACACCATAGAAATAATGGACTACTGGGGCTACGTCGCCTCTCAGACCTCCATGGAGGCCTACTACGAGCTGACGCTGAAGACCAAGAGGGCCAGCGACCCGATCGCGGCCGGAGTGCTCGACACGGTCAAGTCCTCCATAGGCTACTCGCTCTTCGAGGTCTATTCCAACGGAACGTACGCGATCAATATCCCGGACCTCGTCACCAGTGCCTACACCACCAACGTCACCAAGGGCTGGGCATCCTGGAGAAAGAACATAGAAAACTCGATCAAGAAGATAATGGACGCGATCGCTGAAGTGCAGTGAGTCCGGCGACAGGGACCGCGGCCTTCCGGCCGCCCCGGATCGCCAGCCCGGCCGCGGATCCCGCGGCCGGCGAGGTCCGGACGCGGACGTCCGGTCCCGCATTACGCTTGATATGAACAACGCCCCGGGCGCCGATCGGCGCCCGGGGCGTTGTCTTTCCGGCGGCTGTGCCGCCTGATGGAACGTCAGTTCTCGAAGAGCTTGCCGTAGCGGACAAGTCTCTCGTATTTCTCCTTCGCGGCGGTCTCGGCCTTCGCGAAGAGCACCTCGGCCCTCTCGGGGAACTGCTGGGCCAGGCGGCTGTAGCGGGTCTCGCTGGTGATGAAGTCCCTGTAGCTCGCCGAAGGCTCCTTGGAGTCGACGGTGAGAGGATTCTTCCCCTCGGCCTTGAGGGCCGGGTTGTAGCGGAACATCTGCCAGTAGCCGGCATCGACCGCGCGCTTCATCTCGATCTGGCAGTTCTGCATGGTGCCCTTGATGCCGTGCATCTCGCAGGGCGCGTAGCCGATGATGAGCGACGGCCCGTGATAGGCCTCGGCCTCGGTCAGGGCCTTGAGCAGCTGGTTCATATCGGCGCCCATGGCGACCTGCGCGACGTAAACGTAGCCGTAGGACATGGCGATCTCGGCAAGGTTCTTCTTGGAGATGGCCTTTCCGGCGGCCGCGAACTGTGCGACCTGGCCGATCTGGGAGGCCTTGGAGGCCTGTCCGCCGGTGTTGGAGTAGACCTCGGTGTCGAAGACCATGACGTTGACGTCTTCGCCGGAGGCCAGGACGTGGTCGAGGCCGCCGAAGCCGATGTCGTATGCCCAGCCGTCGCCGCCGAAGATCCACACGGACTTCTTGGCGAGGTAATCCCTGGAGGCCAGGATGGCGCGGGCCTCGTCGCAGCCGCACTTCTCGAGCATGGCGATGAGCTCGGCGGTGGCGGCGCCGTTGGTCCTGCCGTCGTCGACGGTCTCGAGGTAGCGGTCGATGACTGCCTTCTTAGCGGCGTCGGCAGTCTTCTCTCCGAGGGCCCTGACGCGGGCTATGGCGCTCTCCCTTACGGTCTTGTGGCCGAGGGCGATGCCGAGGCCGTGCTCGGCGTTGTCCTCGAAGAGGGAGTTGGCCCAGGCGGGTCCCCTGCCGCTCTCGCGGTTGACGGTGTAGGGTGTGGCCGGAGCGGAGCCGCCCCAGATGGAGGAACAGCCGGTGGCGTTGGATATGAACATCCGCTCGCCGAACAGCTGGGTGATTATGCGGGCGTAGGAGGTCTCGGCGCAGCCCGCGCAGGAACCGGAGAACTCGAGCAGAGGCTGCTTGAACTGGCTGCCCCTGACGGTGCTGTTGACGAGCTCGGGCTTCTCGGCCACGCTTGCGACGGCGTAGTCGAAGGCGGCCTGCTGGAAGAGGCCCTTGGCCTGCGGGACCATCTCGATGGCCGATTTCGCGGAGGCGATCTTCGCGGCTTCCTTAGCGGCAGTCTTGGCGTCGTACTCGGGATGCTCGGCCTTGACGGTCTTTGCGGCGTTCTCGACGGCCTTGTTGGTGACGGGGCAGGCCTTCACGCAGAGCGTGCAGCCCATGCAGTCGAGGGCGGAGACGGCCATGGTGAACTTGTAGTTCGTCTTGAGGACCGGTCTGGCGGCAAAGAGGGTGTCGGACGGGGCCTTGGCGGCCTCGGCCTCGGTCATGGCGAAAGGACGGATCGCGGCGTGCGGGCAGACGAACGCGCAGTTGTTGCACTGTACGCAGTTCTCGGGCTTCCAGAGCGGCACGAACACGGCAACGCCGCGCTTCTCATAAGCGGATGCGCCCTGAGGATAGGTGCCGTCAGCGCATTTGCTGAAGACGGAGACGGGCAGACGGTCGCCGCGCATGGCGTCGACGGGCTCCACGACGCTGTTGACGAAGTCGACAAGGTCCTTGCGGGAGCCGGTGGCCAGAGGCTTCGGGGCGTCGTCGGCGCAGTCGGCCCAGGAGGCGGGGACGTCGACCTTCACGAAGGCGTCGGCGCCGGCGTCGATGGCCGCGTAGTTGAGGTCGACGATGGCCTGGCCCTTCTTGATGTAGGACTTGTATGCCATCTTCTTCATATACTCAATGGCGTCGGCCTTAGGCAGGATGTTGGCGAGCGAGAAGAACGCGGACTGGAGCACGGTGTTCTTGACCTTGCCGTTGCCTATGCGCTTGAGAGCGATGCCGGTGCCGTCGATGATGTAGAAGTTGATGCGGTTCTTTGCGATGTACTGCTTTACGGCCGAGGGCAGATGGGCCTCGAGCTCGGCGGGGGCCCATTCGCAGTCGAGCAGGAAGGTCCCGCCCGGCTTGACGTCCTGGACCATGTCGTACTTCGTGAGGTAGGCCTGGTTGTGGCAGGCGACGAAGTCGGCCTTGGTGATGTAGTACGGGCTCTTTATCGGGTTGTCTCCGAAGCGCAGGTGGCTGATGGTTATGCCGCCGGTCTTCTTGGAGTCGTACTGGAAGTAGGCCTGGATGTATTTGTCGGTGTGGTCGCCGATGATCTTGATGGAGTTCTTGTTGGCGCCGACGGTGCCGTCGCCGCCGAGACCCCAGAACTTGCAGGAGATGGTTCCCTTGGCAGCGGTGTCGGGGCACTTCTTCTCCCTGAGAGAGAGCTTGGTTACGTCGTCGACGATGCCGATGGTGAAGCCGTTCTTCGGGTTCTTTGCGGCAAGGTTGTCGTAGACCGCGAAGATGGAGGCCGGGGTGGTGTCCTTGGAGCCGAGGCCGTAGCGTCCGCCGTAGACCCTGATGTCCTGGCGGCCCGTCTGGGCGAGGGCGGCGACGACGTCGAGATAGAGGGGCTCGCCGAGGGAGCCGGGCTCTTTGGTCCTGTCGAGGACGGCGATCTCTCTGACGGTCGCGGGGATGGCGGCGGCCAGATGCTTCGCGGAGAACGGACGGTAGAGGCGGACCTTCACGAGGCCGACCTTCTGGCCGTGGGCGTTGAGGTAGTCGATGACCTCTTCGGCGACGTCGCAGACGGAGCCCATGGCGACGATGACGCGGTCGGCGTCAGGCGCGCCGTAGTAGTTGAAGAGCCTGTAGTCGGTGCCGAGCTTGCGGTTGACCTTCTTCATATAGGCCTCGACGACGGCCGGGAACCTGTCGTAGTAGGGGTTGCAGGCCTCGCGGTGCTGGAAGAAGATGTCGCCGTTCTCGGCGGAGCCGCGGAGGACGGGGTGCTCGGGGTTGAGGGCCCTGGCCCTGAACTCCTCGACGGCCTTCCAGTCGACCATGTCCTTGAGGTCCTCGATGTCCCAGACCTCGATCTTCTGGATCTCGTGCGAGGTCCTGAAGCCGTCGAAGAAGTTGAGAACGGGGACTCTGCCGGAGATGGCGGAGAGGTGGGCGACGGCGCCGAGGTCCATGATCTCCTGCTGGTTGGTCTCGGCAAGCATGGCGTAGCCGGTCTGGCGGCAGGCGTAGACGTCGGAGTGATCGCCGAAGATGTTGAGAGCGTGCGAGGCGACGCAGCGGGCGGAGACATGGATAACGCCGGGAAGGAGCTCGCCGGCCATCTTGTACATGTTGGGGATCATAAGGAGCAGACCCTGCGAGGCGGTATAAGTGGTCGTGAGTGCGCCGGATGCGAGAGAACCGTGAACGGCGCCCGCAGCGCCGGCCTCCGACTGCATTTCCATGACCTTTACCCGTTCGCCGAAGATGTTGCGCGCGGGTTTGCCGAGAACGTTCTTATCGGTCGCCGACCACGTGTCGGTGATCTCGGCCATGGGGGACGAGGGAGTGATGGGGTAGATGGCAGCCACTTCCGTAAAAGCGTACGAGACGTGCGCCGCGGCGGTGTTGCCGTCCATGGAAAGCTTGGTGCGCTTGAGTGCCATGAAGACATTCCTCCGTTTTATAAATTATTAAAACTATCCGATCCGGTCTTTCCGGCTGAGCCGCGCCTGCCCGCGCGCCGGCGCGCGGGACGGGACAACATATAAAACCACTATATATAATAACACTTTTCGGAACGAATGTAAATAGAAAAGGACAAAATGGGGACGGCTCCGGGGGAAGAAATGTTCTCACATCCTTGACAAAAAAGGCCGTCAACTGTAAAATAGACCCGGACGATGATGATGCGCAGCGGGACGGGCCTTCGGGCCGCGGTCCCGGGAAGCGGAAAGGGGAGAGCGCCATGTACGAGACGATGACCGAGGCCGAGTTCAGAAAGTCGGCCGGGTCCGGATTCCGGGGACAGCCGCGGATATTTCTCTTCTACGGCGAGGAGGACTATCTCAAGGCCAACGCGGTGAACGTCGCCAGGGACGCGCTGATCGCCCCGGACGCGGCGGCCTTCGATTTCGTATCGCTCGGCGCGGCCGCGGTGTCAGCCGGAGCGGTCGCCGCCGCGCTGGCCGCCCCTCCCATGTTCGGGGAGAACAAGCTCGTTGCGCTGTCGTTCTCGCCCGACGGCATGAAGCCGTCGGAACTCGGGGACATCCTGGACACGCTCGAGGGGCTCGGCCCCGGCGATCCCAACACCGTCATAATGAACGTGCCCGACGGAGGGCTCGATCCGGGTTACCCCAAGCGCCCGTCGGCCCTGCTGAAGCGGATCGCGGAGTTTGCCCGGCCGGTGCTGTTCGACAGGGTCCCGCAGAACCGTCTGGCGGCCTGGGCGGAACGCCATTACAGGGCAAACGGCGTGAGCGCCGCCCCGGAGGTCTGTTCGTTCACGGTGGGCTACTGCGGCTCCGATATGTACAGGCTCGCCTCCGAGATAGACAAGATATCTTTTTACGTTCTCTCCCGCGGAGCAAGCCGCGTCGGTGAGGACGACGTAAGGGTGGCCGGCTGCCCCACGTCCGGGTTCGACGCCTTTGCACTGTCCAACGCCATGATAGCCGGCAGACACCGCCAGGCGCTGGAGGTGCTGGCCTTCATGCGGTCGCAGAAGGCCGAGCCGGTCCGCGTCATGGCCGACATAATACGCGTCATCTGCGACATGAAGGCCGTCAGCGCCTGCACCGCTAGCGGCATGACCGGCCAGCAGATCAGCGAGGCCACGGGCATCAAGCCCTATCCGCTCGGCAGGTACCTGAAGGCGCTCGAGACCGCGGACGCCGCCGCGGTGAACAGGGCGCTGGAACTGGCACGGGCGGCCGACGAGGGGGTCAAGGGATACGGCGACGGATACGTCGCCATCGAGCGCCTGATCTGCTCCATGTGATTTTTGTGCATCCTGTTGAAATGCAAAAAAATTGTAAACATATTTTTATCCCCGGCCTCCGCGAGTTTTCCACAGGGCGGCCGGAGCGGAAATTCAGCCGGCCGGATCGAAAACGCGCGCCGCGGAGCCCGGTTTTCCGTTAAAGCACGCAAAAACAGGGGAAAAATGCGTTTTTTTCCACAGTTTCAACAGAGTTTTCAACAGATGGGGACGCTTTTCGCTTTTTTGTGCCGTTCAAAATTCTATATGACAAATTGAACAAAGGCATGAAAAAACGCCCTTCCGGGGGCCCCGGTCGGCGGGCCGGAAAGGCCGGCGGCCGCGGCGGACCGGCGCCTGGAAACGGCTTGGGCGGCTGTGAAAAGCGGCCGTCCGCGGAACCGCGGACCGGCCCCGCGGGGCAAAAAAAGAGGCACCCGGCGCTCACTGCGCCGGGTGCCGGTCTTTTGTCTGCGGGCTTCACCAGCCGTGAAGCTGCATGAACTCGTCGTACGGTTTGAGCAGGTATTTCGAGCGGAACGAGGCTATCTGCGCCTCGGAGTAGCCGGCGTTCTCGACCTCGACGCGGTTCTTGCTCGAATCGTTCCAGGTCACGTCGGTGTAGAGCTCGGAACCGTCGGAGAAGACGGTGCGGTTGTATACGTGGTTGCGCTCGACGTTCTCGATGTAGTAGGTCTCGATCCCGCAGTACTGGCACATGAGCTGGAAGAACAGCGAGTAGACCTGGCACACGCCGGTGCCGGTCGTTATGGCGGCATGCATGTCTATGCTGCCGGAGACGTAATCGTAGCGCAACTTGGAGCACAGGTATTCGTTGATGATCCCGATGGCCTCGCGCTGCGTGGTGGAGGTCCCGATGCCGAGCGAGTCGACCGTCCGCGCGATCCAGGCGAAGTCGGAGGCCAGCAGGGCGGCGTCATCCTCGCTGCAGGCGTAGATCCTCATGCCGTTGGTGTTGGAGCCGAAGATGACGTTGCGCATTATGTAGTTGTGTCCGGTCCTGAGGATCGCGTACACCTCGTCGTGCGTGTAGGGCGAGAAGTCCGCGGACTTCCCCGTGACGAGCAGGGCGCAGGGCAGGACGATGTTCAGGGCGTCGACCGGGCCCTCGTGCGGCATGGCCGCCGTAAGGTAGCTCTTCATGCTGCAGAGGTCGGTGTAGGAGGCCTCCGTATGCACCAGCCTGGCCGTCGGGTTCCTGTGCTCGGCGGCGCCGCACTTTACGCAGGTGTAGAGGTCGTAGCCCTCGGACTCGTAGGTCGGGGCGACGGTCCGCGCGAACGCGTAGCTGTGTCCGGTCGCCGGGACGGATTCGCGCACCTCCTCGCCGCAGACGCAGCCGAAGAGCCGCTCCCCGGGGGTCTCGCAGCCGGGCCGGGTCACGCTTATCTCGCGGAACGAGTGGACGTGCCCGGTCTGTTCATCCTCCCGCGACGACTCGGGCGCCGGGTCCGTGCCGCTCTCGGCAACGGAAGGGTCGGCGGCCCCGGCCGCGTCCGTGACCGCCTGCCCTGAGCCGTCTCCGAACAGGTCGGCGGTCTCCAGCGCGGCGCTGAGCTCCGAGAGGAAAGCATCGATGAAGCCGGAGCCGCAGGAGGTGAGCATGAGAGCCGCGCAGAGAAGTATCAGTACGGGGGTCGCGCTTCTTTTCATGGCCGTCAGAACGTCAGTCTATCGACTTGTCTATGTTGAATCTCGTGATCTTTCTGGAGGTGTTCTTCACGAACTCGGTCTTTCTTATCTTGACGAGGCTGACCTTCTTGTAAGAGGCCATGCGGCTGTTGGCCAGCTTGACGTTCTCGTTGAAGTAGGCCTGGATCTGCTCGGCGGTCTCGATGCCGTCTCCGCGGAGCTGTTCGTAGTCGGGGAAGATCTCCGCGACGATGACCTCTCTGCTGGGGTCCTTGCGGCTCTCGCCGGCGTAGGCGACGACCTCGAGCACGCCGCGGATGCGGGACAGCTCGGTCTCGATCTCCTCGGGGTACACGTTCTTTCCGTTGGAGAAGATGATGAGGTTCTTGAGCCGGCCGGTGATGTAGATCCAGCCGTCCTCGTCGAGCTTGCCGTAGTCGCCGGTGTGGAAGTATCCCTCGTCGTCGAACACGGCCCTGGTGGCCTCCTCGTCCTCGAAGTAGCCGAGCATTATGTTCGGGCCCTTGACGCAGATCTCGCCCTCGCCGTTCTCGTCGGGGTCGGCGATCTTCACCTTTTCTCCGATGATGGGGGTGCCGACGGAACCGTTCTTCTGCCACTCGTTGCGGTTGCAGGAGATGAGCGGGGCGGCCTCGGTGATGCCGTAGCCGTTGAGGATGGTCAGGCCGATGGAGTCGAAGAAGTCTATGATGTCCTGGTTGAGCGCGGCGCCGCCGCATATGATCATCTGCAGTCTGCCGCCGAAGGTGGCCAGCACGTCCTTGAACAGCTTGCGGCGCACGTCGATGCCGACCTTGAGCAGCTTGTTGCTGAGCGCCAGGCCCTGCTTCAGCTTCTTGGCCTTTCCGGTCTTTTCGGCCGTAGCCCAGATCTTGCGGTAGAGGGTCTCTATGAACAGCGGGACCAGGATGAGGTGAGTGGGCTTCTGCTCCTGGAGCTCCCTGACGAGGTATTTGACGCCCGAGGTGAGATAGAGCTCGCTGCCCTGGGCAAAATGGCCGACGATGTTGACCGTGGAGCCGAAGGTGTGATGGGGCGGGAGGAGCATGAGGGTCTTCGGCGTGATATCGAAGTTGTACATGCCCTGGGTCATGTCCGAGACGATGTTGGTCTGGGAGAGCATGACGCCCTTGCCCTTGCCCGTGGTGCCCGAGGTGAAGACGATGGTCGCCAGCTTGTCGGGGTCGAGCTCGTAGTCGTAGTAGGAGGTGTCGCCCTCCTCGTAGCGGCGCTTTCCGCTCTCGGCAAGGTCGTTCAGGCGCAGATCGCCGTCGATGGGCTCGCCGTTGATGCATACGTATGTGCCGACCTCGGTCCGGCCGCGGATGGCCTCGACGCGGGCCGCGGCCTCGGCTCCGTAGAACACGGCTGCCGCTCCGACGCGGCGCACGATGTCCGCCAGATCCTCGGGGGCGAGCTCCCTGTCGACGGGAACGGTTACGGCTCCCGCCGCGGTGAGGGCGAAATATGAACAGATCCAGCCGACCGAGGCGGCGCCCATGAGGACGGCCTTCTGCCCGGAGAGCCCCATGGCGTGGAACTCGGTCCCGAGGCCGCGGACGATCTCCCGCGTCTCGGAGTACGTTACGTGGCGGACTTCCTCGTCGGACGGATCGTCCTTATAAGAGAAGGCATACTTTCCGCCGTGTCTCTCGGCGGACTGTTCGACCATGAATCTGAAGTCTGGGAAAACGGTGGTCTCGTAAAGAGGATAATTCTTGTGTCTGTTCATGCTGATCTGATTCCTCCGGAAAAATATATTGAGTTCGCTCTTCGCGGAGGCCGCGGCGGGGCCGCCGGCAGGCGGGCCCGCGGCGCGCGGGAGCTGTCAGAGTCGTACGGAGAAGAGCGGGACCGGCGCCGGGGCGGATCCCGTTCTTTTTATTATATCAAACATATGTGAACGTGCAGTGAACGGGCCGGCGGGCGCGGCGCGCGAGGGGCCGGCCGGCGCGGCAAGGAGGTCTCGGGCGGCTTCGGCGGCCGTCGCGTGAATGCTCCGGCAGGCGCCCCGTCAGTACGAATTGATCTCGGCGTCCATCCAGGCGTATCTGTGGTCGAGGAAGGTGCGCAGGTAGTCGATCTGCCCCTCGTAGGTCTTGATCGTGTAGACGGTCTTTGACTGGTACTGGATGCGCTTGCCGAGCACTCCGGTCCATACGGAGAAGTTCTGCCCGCCGGACAGCAGACAGGCGGCCTTCTGGGTGTTTATCGACGACACCGCGGCCGCGTAGACGTCCTCTTTGACGGCGTTCCAGCGGTCCTTCAGCCGGGTCTTGAACGCTGGGTCGGTAAGGAGGAAGGTGAACCAGTTGTCCCTTATGTATTTGTAGCCCTTCCTTGCCTCGTAGGCGGCCAGCGACGCGGTCTTGCCGAGGCAGATCCACTCCTCGTAAGGGGCGTCGAAGTAGATGTTTCCGAAGGCGTAGTCGAAGTCCCACGGGGCGGCGAAGTATATCTTTCCCTCCGGGCCGCGCGTCTTCAGCAGGAAGTCCGACCGCCTCATGGCGCCGTCGGTGTTGTAGCTGAGCTCGGTGAGGATGAACCAGTCTATGGCGGAGTCGATGTCGATGTAGTTGTCGTAGTCCTTCTTTGCCTTGACGGCCGCGTCGGCCTTCCTGACGTACGCGAATATGTAGTCGAACTGCTCCTTCGTGAGGACGGCGACGTCGGGGTCCTTTATCTCGACGTATATGCAGTACGAGGTGGTGAAGACGTTGCTGCCGCCCCAGGAGGTCTTGGACATCTCGCCGCCGATCTCGAGCAGGTAGTCGGTGTCGGTCTCGGAGGAGTCCTTTTCGGCCTCGATGCGCCCGGAAGCTATCTCGACCTTCTCGGAGAGCGTGTACATCCCGAT
>JAEEGL013402940.1_pt1 | contig 12016 bp, 9 predicted proteins | sample 9134231 | NCBI WGS metagenome assembly JAEEGL01 (sample SAMN16246548, study PRJNA631951) | gut metagenome | biome: gut microbiome; feature: rumen; material: fiber-attached | host: Bos | place: Iran: Karaj | collected 2018-10
CACAGCTCTCACCATCTTTCATCTGAAGAATGGTAAGGCCAAGGATTTCGTGCGCGAACAACTTTTAAATGAGCATTACCCAGACTGGGCAAACAAAAGCTATGCCGACATTCACGACGACTATACCTTTTACTCCACTTGCCCAGGTACTGTCGGCCCAGCCATCATTTGTTTTTTGGATTCAAAGGACTATGTTGACTGCATCAAACTCGCCATTTCCCTCGGTGGCGATGCTGATACTCTTGCTGCCATTGCAGGCCCCATGGCCTATGCCTATTACAAAAAGATGCCCGATGCCTTGGTATACCAGGCATTAAAGAAACTCCCAGAATGGATGGTAGATGTAAGTGAGAGGTTTGATCAGATTATAAATGAGAAGACGTATTGATTAAAGATAAAGAGTTTTGCATTATGAATATATTGAAACTACTACTTAGAAGGTTTAATAATTTAGATGTTGATAGTCTTTTAAATGAGAAAAAGATATTATCAGAAGAAAATGGCAGATATCAGTCACATTGCAAATCATTAACACAGGATAATACTCTATTGAAGGAACAGGTTGATCAAGTAACTTTAGAACTTGTGGGGGAAAAAGAAAAACTTGATCATGAATTATTGGAATCAGACAAACTAAAAAAACGTTTGGATGATGTTTGTAAAGATATACATGACACTAAAGTATTATTAACTGCAAAAGAAAATGAAATACAGAGCTTAATATGCCAGATAGAAAAAAAAGATGAAGAAATCCGTCAATTGAGTGAAAGTCTCTATGACACAAAAGTATTATTGACTGCGAAAAATAATGAGACAAATAGTTTAAATTGTCAGATAGATGATAAAAACGAAGAGATTCAACGATTGAAAGAAAAAGTAGGATCTCCAATAGTCGATGATGAAGTAGAAGACCAAATTGACCAATTGAAAAGAGACAATGCAAGATTACAAGAGGATAACAAAAATAAAGATGCAGAGATTAAGCGACTAAATGGTGAATTGCACAAAAAGGAGTCTACAATAACAGGTAAGGACATAGAAATAAAAGAAAGAGATAAGAAAATTGAAGAACTAAAGTCGAAAGTGGATACCCCTGATACTCCTCCTATTGATTCAGTTCCAGAGGGTGGTGTTCCTTATGATAATCAACCAGAACCATCTATCGTATTAGAAGAAGGTGAAGATGTCGCTTACATTGATGGTATTCCAACTCATATTGGAGATATTGATAAAACAAAACGTACTATAGATACCGTAATAGATATAAAAGAAAACAAAATCATATCTGCCAAATCATTCTTTTCACAGCCCGAGGGTGTTGTATTTAAGGTTAGAACAGAATTAGAGAAGGCCATTTATCTAAAGAAACCTCGCTTTATTTGCAAATATTGTGGACAGGTGGTGAAGATTTCTGGCAGGAAGACCGAAAGAGGGGTTGCACGTTTCTTTTCACATCTGAGAGATAGTAATGAATGTGATTATAAAACAACAACAGGGAAGACCAAAAGGGAAATTGAACGTGCTAAATATGCAAAATGTAATGAAGGGGAACGCCATAAGTTCTTAAAAACTGAAATTGCAAGATACTTAAAAACTACAAAAGGTGTTTCAGAAGTACAACTTGAAAGCACATTCAAGGGCAATCATCCCATTCTTCGCTGGAGACGCCCAGATGTATATGCGAAATACAGAGGACAAGATGTCGTGTTTGAACTTCAGTTAAGTACGACCTTTGTTAGTGTAATTGCTGAGCGTGATTTGTTCTATCGAATGAATAATACGCATATTATATGGATATTTAATTTCGATGAGCAAGCAGAACACGTCGATTTGACTAACATGATGACAAAGGATATTTATTACAACAATCATTTCAATATATTCATTTTCGACAAAGATGCGCAAAATCAAAGTGAAGAACGAGGAGAACTGATATTAAAGTGTAACTGGATTAAACCAGATGGATCCTGGGTATATGAAAATGGTAATACTTCCGATAATTTAGGTGGTGTTTTTATCTCGCTTTCCGATTTGACATTTGATAATGCATATAAGCCATATTATAAAGATGCTGAAAAAGATTTTCTGGCAGAAAATATATTATATGTAAAACAGATTAAGAGTATTGAAGAGAACAATAAAGAAATACTTGATCGATTAGACGAACTATGGAGAATAGAGCAAATAAAAGAAGGAGAAAAGATAAAGAGGACGGAAGAACAAAAACAAGATATTCTTCAGGATTTTGAGGCCTCTGAGAAAAAATCAACGAACAGTTACATCATTGGAGAAAGAAAAGGTAAATGGGGCTTACTTACTTATGATGGCTTAATTCGAATTCCATTCGAATATGAAGATATTAAAGCTCACAGTGGATGGGTCGAAGCCCGAAGAATTGATGGTATAGATGTCTTTAATGCTGAATATAAGTTAGTTATTACAGGAATAAAGAGAATAGAGAAACTTGATAAAAGTCTTTATAAATATGCAGAGATAGTTGATGGAGATTGGTTATGGGGATTAATGGACTCTAATGACTTACCATTATGTAAGGCCATTTATTCTAAAATCGAAATATGGGCTGAAAAGAAATACAAGACAGAGCATAATGGATCTTATAGCATTATTAGCGAGAAAGGTATAGAGATTGCTAAGGATTATGATTATATTGGGAATCTTGACTTAAGCAAGAAAGCGGAAGTCGAAAAAGACGGGTATAAAGGTTTCATTGACGTAAATTGCCATATTATAGGCACAAATGAGCAAAAGCTTGAAGGTGGTTTTTCTAAAATATGTCAAGTTGGACTTTGGGGTATTAAAAATGAAGATGGCTCAATAAAGATTCCATGCAAATACGATGATCTGGGATCGTTTAATGATAGTTTAATAGGACTAAGTGGCACAGATTTCTCAATTGTAGACAAATCATATGGCATTGATTGTCCTGTTAAAGTAGAATATGTCACAAAGAATGAAAGAAAAATGCTTATCTTTAAAGTAGGCAAGAGAGAAGCCTTTATGAATTTACGTCAACAGCAAAAAGCGATTAAGAATGGTTTAAATCCTAAAGAAACAAATGAGATGTATTTCTCGCATGTAAATCCAGAACGTGGCTTGCTATATTTAAGTGCTACCCCAGTGAAAAGACCCGCCTCCAAGAAAACGGTAATTGTTAATGATACGGACATCGCTTTGGGAACTATTATTACAGGTTCCGTCGTTCATACTGACAGAAACTACATAATCATAAAGTCTGAGAATGAACAAACTGCGTATATTCACCGCTCTACGTGGGGTGAGTACTCGATGACAGAGTTCAATAAAGGACAAATGGTTAAAATTGAGAAAATTGGATTTGACACCAAACATAACAAGCATGTCTGGAAGATATTATCTGTATTTTATGCATTGTAAATATCAAAAAAAGAAAAGAACTCATTTATTTCTCAAAATAATAATGTATCTTTGCATAATAAATATAAGAAAACAGGAATAATGGCAAATTGGTCTAAAGAGAGTTTACCAAGAGAGAACGGAGAAATCGTTCAAATGCAGACACCAGAAATTATATCTGCAAGTAGGAGTACAGATATTCCTGCCTTTTATGCTGATTGGTTCTTCCATCGGCTGAAAGTGGGCTATTCTGCATGGACTAATCCATTTAACGGGGTTAAGAGTTATGTATCATATAAGAATACTCGATTTATCGTATTTTGGTCTAAAAATCCGAAACCGTTGCTGAATCATCTTGATTATCTAAAGGAAAGGAAAATTGGCTGTTATATTCAATATACTCTTAATGATTACGAAAAAGAAAAGTTGGAACAAGGTGTACCTCCAATAGGCCAGCGTATAGATTCCTTTAAGAGACTTGTTGACAAATTAGGTGAAGGTGGTGTTATATGGCGCTTTGATCCACTTATTTTGACAGATGACATTTGCATAGATGAGCTTTTGGCAAAGATTGAGAGAATTGGTGACCAATTAAAGGGGTATACGGAAAAGTTGGTATTCAGTTATGCCGACATCATGAGTTACAGAAAGGTAAAAGCTAATCTTGAAAAGAGCAATATACACTATGATGAATGGAAGGATCAGCAAATGCTTGAATTTGCAGAGCGACTATCGGAACTCAACAAGAAATGGAATTATACATTAGCCACATGTGGCGAGAAGGCAGACTTACTTAAATTTGGCATTGAACACAATCATTGTGTAGATGATGCTTTAATTATTCGTCGCGCATACAAGGACAAAGTCCTAATGGACTTTCTTAAAGTTAAGACGTTCCCAATGCCTACAGGAGACCTCTTTGGCAATCCCGAGCCATTGCCAGCAGATGCCATTATTTTACCTAATAACACATATGCAACTCATGGTGATAATCGCGATAAAGGTCAGAGACTCTTTTGTGGCTGCATTGTTAGCAAGGATATTGGGGAATACAATACTTGCCCTCATTTATGTGAATACTGCTATGCCAATTCAAGCAAGGAAATAGCAGTAAGGAACTGGAAGGAACATAAGAAAAATGAATTTGGAGAAACTATTAAAGGTTGAAAAATGAAAATAGATGAAGCGATAAATGAATATCCAAATTGCCTATATTATAATAAACAATGGCATATGTTGGCACAAAATGGTGATATAGACAGCATCGTCAATATCGGAACAGATTTCGCTCGTTGCGAGATGATGGATTATGCTGTTACATGTTGGCAGTATGTAATTGGTAGTGGCAAAGGAACTGCTGAAGCATATTCTAATCTTGGAGTCTCATATTATTATGGTAATGGAGTTATTCAAGACTATAAAAAGGCTGTTCAATATTACCAAAAAGCAGCAGCTAAGAGCCATCCTTTTGGAATGTACAACCTTGCTGTTGCGTGTGAATCTGGTAATGGCACCCCTAAAGATATGAACAAAGCTTTAAAATATTATCGGATGGCAGCAGATAAAGGTGTAAACATGGCCATCGATGCTCTGATAAGATTGGGATTGTATGATGAAATTCACGGATTTGCCAATTATGGACGTAATTTTGAAGACGATTCTTTTACCCCAACTAATAATTATCATTCTTGTATGGATAATGCAAATAGCAAATACAAATTAGCTGTGGCTGAATATGGTACAGTTTTAGGAGAAGTCTTCAAAAATGAAGCAATACAATTTTTTGTGAAGGCAATTTCGTATAATGAGACATCAGAAGCATATTATGGTTTAGCATCTATATATAAGGATTTTAAAGATTATGATAATGCAATCAAATATTACAAGGAAACAATAAGGATTAATCCAACTTCTTTCGAGAGTTACAACGATATGGGTTATTGTTATTATCAAAAGGAAGAAAACATAAATGCTTTAGAGTGTTTCAAAAAATCTTATGACATTAGTCCCAATAGTATGGTACTAAGAAATATGGGTAACTGTTATAAGAACTTAGGAGAAATTGAACAATCTGAGGATTGTTATTATAATGCAGATATGCTTGAGAATGATTTAACTTTTTAAAACTTATTTATTATGGCTGGATATTATTTTAGGTTACCCGCAATTACGCAGTTAACAATACCACAGCAAGCAGCTGTCAACGAGCCAATGCAAATAGCTCTATCTGGCGGTCCTGGAACAGGGAAAAGTGTAGTCTCTTTATGGAGACACATAAGAAACTACCAATCTAATCCTATAAAAAGGAGTTTGTTGCTAACTTATACCACAACATTAAAAGTGTATTTGGCAAACTGCTGTAAAGAAATCCACAATGATAGTTTTCCAGATGCTGGTAAAATTTCGTCTCAAAATGTAGGTACATCACTTAAAAACCTGTCTAGGATTCACAATACTAGGTTTGCTGAAATAATAATTGACGAGGCTCAAGATTTATCTGGCGATTATTATGATGGAATTGTTTCTCCTATTTCGTACGGGGCTGATGATTCTCAGATTCTTTATCCAGATCACTGCTCCCATCAAACTGAACTAAATTCAAAATTCCCACACAACATTAGTTATGTCTTAGATAAGAACTTCCGTAGTACACAACGAATCATGCAATTTTCAAAGCAGGCATTCCCAGATGCAAATATACCTATGTCTTTAATTGCAGGATTATCCCATAATGTAGGAGAAAAGCCTGTATTATTGGTATCTAATGGAAATAGGTATGACCGCAGTAATGAAAAACAAGATAATGCTATAGTGAGAATTATTAATTCATTTCATGCTGATGATCACAATATTGCAGTATTGGTTCCTTGGAAAAAGGATGCTCAGTATTTTGAAGATGTTATAAAGAATGCAAATATTGAACATAGTATTTATTATGAAGATGACAACAGGTTTCCATTAGGTTGTCAAGATATCAAAAATGTTCATGTTACAACATTCAAATCTGCGAAAGGGTTGGAATTTGATACTGTTATTATTCCAAACTTTAACATTATTGTACGAACACCCATTTTGATTCAGAAAAAAGAATCTATGACGGAAGAACAATTGACAACACTAAAGGAAACTATAAATAGACTTGCCCGTTTACAAAAAGATCATGATATTATTTTGTTAGAGGAAGAAAGAACAGATGGTCTAATTGATGTAACATACAAGAAACTGATGTGCTCTTGGGAAGATATATATGTTGCATGTACTCGTGCAAGAAGTAACCTTTATCTGATTAGTAGTTTCTCTTTACCCCAACTTAGTATAGTAACAGAAATAGAAAATTTGTAAGATATGAAAACGTTATTTTTCCCAATTCAATCATCCTCATTGGCTCACTATTTTGGATCAGCTCTAATTAAGCCAGCTAAGTATTTTACTAATAAGCCACATGACATTCAAGACAAATACGATAAATTTCTGTTGTTCACGAACAAGTTCGGAACAACAGAATCAGATTGTTGTTTAGAAATAGTGTTGACAGACGATGAAACAAAGGTCTTAATTGACGTGAATGATGACTGGTTCTTGTTTGATGAAAAGCCATTGCCAATTTCCAGGGTCAAGAAGATTTATTTTTCTGATAAAGAAAAGCAGGAAATCACAATAACCAACATCAGAATGAGTACTGCATATGTTCCTGATTCTTTGGTAGATTTACACTGTTTTGACAACAATTCTTCTGCGTCTATTCAAGTGCCATCTGATTGTAATGGTGTTGACCAAAATGATAAAATTGTAAAATTTGATAAATATTTAGGGGCTTTGGCATTGATGAAAACTGCAGGAGAACCGTATATGAATTATTCTCCGAATTACATAGCAACATTATCTCTTTTCAACTCCTTAATTAAGGAGCAAATAAGCATTCAAAATTATTCTACTTTCAAGAATAGTTATCAGGGAATATTTACCTGTTCAAAGGGGTTCGAAAAAGTTATACCCTATCTTAACAAACATATTGACGAAGAAGCCCTAAATAAGATAGCACGTGAAGAAAATCAAGAGATTAAGAAAGACAAGATAACTCGTGTTATTGATATAAATAGTATAAGTGATAATAGTTGGACTTATACGATTGCAGTTCTAAATGCATATGGCGTTGGCGACGAAGCAAGACGAAAGAGAATTGATGGGCTAATTCAATCACACTTTTCAGAAATAAAAAAAGGAAAATCTGAAGGGGTCGCTTTATGTTATGGTTACAATAGAGGTTATTCTGTTTTCACAAAAGATTATGGAACAGAACAAAAAGTATCATATAAATATAGATTGGAGAGTCAACTGGATTATTATACTATTGAATCTGTATATCAATATGTTTTTAATAAGGGTATAGCCTCTTCTGTTTTCCCCTATTTGGACAACTGGTGTCCCAAACAATCTGTAGAACGACCTAGGAGAAGATCAGACTATGTAATACTTGATGAAATAATCATCGGCAAAAAAAAAGCAAAAGTTTTTTCAGAAGAATGGTGGAATGGCTTATTTCCAAAATTCAATGAATTTGGCCGTTTGTCTAATATTTTGTTTCTTTTTTTCAAGGAAGTGTGCGAAGAAATGAAAGAGGATATAAGAGAAGAGCAAGAAGAAATTATTTCTACATATGAGAATAGAATAAATAAATATATCGAACAAATTGATGGCTTAACGAAAAAGTTGAATCAGCAGACAGATGAATTGAACTTGTCACAACAAACAGTAGGTAATCCAAACAAAACAGATAATAGATTATCAGATAACAAAAATGTTGATTTGAATAAACTAAAATTATCAGATTTAAAAGATTTGGCAAGAAGAAAGGGTTTAAGTATTCCATCAAAAGCCAAAAAAGATGATATAATAAAGTTATTACAAAATATAGAAACTTCTACAAACGACATGTTTTCTCAATCAAATAGCTAAGAAAGATGTTTTCTCAGTTAATCGCCAATAGTAATACAGCCCAATCTTTGAGCATTTTTATCAGCAACAACAGTTTGTTGATTGATGAATTTGTAAACTCGGGCATTGAAAATCAAAGGCAAGAATCACATTTGTTTGAGGAGTTCGTACTACTTGGCTCTAGAGTGCAAATACTTGATTCTTTGGATTTTTCTATAAGCCAGAATAGAGCTTTTATTGCAATCCTCTTCGACTATGCAGAAAGGGTAAATGCATCTGCTGCTATATTGCAATTGTATCAAATAATCAATAGACATAGTCTGGATGTTGGTTCTCGTTTAAAGGCATCTATGCTTTATTTGTTTAACATTCCCAACAATCAAGTATTAGTTAATAGATTTGATGAGATATGTACTCAATTGCTGATTGCTATTGAAGAAGAAGATGATGATGATAGCAAGGCTATTGCAACATTTCTGAATTACTATTCTTCAGTTGTATATAATACAGCTCCTCATGTACAATTCGCGCACGAACTGCAAGCAAAGGCATTGTCTTCAGGTGTTGCATATCCCTTTTTGCGGAACGAAGTTGTCATGGCCTCTCTATCACTTGATATCAGTCAGGTAGAGATGGTATATACAACCATTCAATCAACAATAGACAGATTATTTGGGAAACAAAAAAGACTGTCAGTATCATCGGAAACGGATTTTATTATTGAGTCAGATTCTGATTACTCACAAATGCTAGCTCGGACTTCAAGAAGTTTCGATAGGATTAGACAAATCTCTGTTTCACAGTTAACTGATTTCCCCAATAGAGATGAGATATTCCATTCACTTGGTAGAGGAGTATCCATACTTCAACAAGAAGAACAACTTTATTCATATATGAATAGTTATGGATCAATGCATAAGGCTAAGTTGGTGTCAGCATTCTCCCATTTCCCATTTGAGGAAATAAAAGAAAGCGACATCGAAATCTATGATTGGAGTTGTGGTCAAGGAATAGCGAGTATGGTTTTACTTGAATATTTAAGAGACCATACGATTCAATTAGCAATTAATAGAATTACACTCATTGAACCTTCAGAGATTGCCTTAAAACGGGCATCGCTCCATGTTAAACATTTCGATTCTGAGGTTAAGATTAAAACAGTTTTAAAAGATATTGATTCACTCTCAACTAATGATGTTCGTAGTAAAAACGAATGTATTAAACTCCATCTGTTTTCTAATATACTTGATGTTGAGACATTCTCTATGCAGCACTTGATTGGTTTAATTAGACAGTCTTTTGACGGTTTGAACTATTTCGTTTGTGTGAGTCCCTATATTAATGATGTAAAAACTGCAAGAATCGATTCTTTTGTTACTAATTTTAAACAAAACGATACCTTCAGGCTTATATATCAAGATATCGCAGTTCGAGGCGAGTGGACTAATAATTGGACTAAATTAATTAAAGTATTTAGTGTAACTTTACCATAACTTTAAGAAGATATGGAGAATCATAGAGCGAGTATTGGATTTAAAGTAGTATATCTTTGCTTTGAAAGGATTGAAGATAATGATATCTGAATTTATTAACAAAAAGCCTTGTTCTTTCAAACAAATAGTGTATCTTTGCAGCGATATTTATAACAAATAGCTATGCAGGAACAGGAATATCTGATGATTTCGACTTCAACGGAGATGGTTCGTCTTCGCGAAGAGAATGTTGTCTGCATAACTTCTGATGGCAATTATTCTCATATTTACGCCATTGGTGGTGAGACTTTTATTGTTTCATCGCAGTTAGGACAGATAGAAAGGCTTATTAGCGAACAGTTGCGTTCTTCGTATGGTTATTTTATCCGTATCGGACGTGGTCTTATTATTAATATGCGATATCTTTGCTACATTAATATTACAAGACAGAAACTATATCTGCTGGATTCTTCTGGAAAGAAATATGTTCAAGATGCTTCTCGCGAGGCCTTGATACAATTGAAAAATATGACTGAAAAAAAGAGTGAAAATGGATAGACTGGACAATATAAGCGAAAATGAGATTCGTATTATAGGTGCGAATCTGGAGATGCAGCAGCCAGAGTCACCCAAAAGGAAACCTTGGTATTTGGCGGTGTTAGCATTGGCGGTTCTCATAATTGGGCTGACAACCTATCTTATTCGCGGATGCGGAAGTGAACCATCAACGACAGTAGAGCAAGTGACGGTTGATAATGATAGTGTTAAGATCTCTGCCTATGTGGAGATAGCAGATACTATGATTAATAATGTGAACCTTCATCGCTTTATCCCTGTTAATGCTAAGCCAAAACTTGTACTTGGTCTCATTAAGGAGATACCTGCGAATTATATCTTGGGTGCTATGGCTGCAGACTTTAGTGTGGATAATGGCGTATACAGCGTGACAGGTGCCTTTGTGATTCATGGAGAGATGTTAAGCCATTCAAAGTCGAAGTATGGTTTTTGTGCACTTTTGAAAGACTCTGTAGTGATAGGTAACGACCTCACGACATCATATTTTGAGAGGGCTATTGAGGAAAATGGCGATTTCTTCAGACAGCATGCTCTTGTTCATGAAAGTGAGGTGGTAAATAAGGTCATATCGAAGGTTTGTGCACTTCGTAGGTCTTTATGTAGACTGAATGATGGGCGTCTTTGCATCATTGATACGGATATGAGCGTATCCATGGATGATTTTTCTGAGGCGTTACGACTGTATGGTGTATCAGAAGCCATTGCCCTAATGGGTTCGGGCGCAGCAGTTAGATGGGCTACAGATGAGGCTGGGAGGCGTTACATAGCAGGTGCAGACGAATACGAATTCCCCAATGATGTTGTGAACTATATAGTATGGGAAAGCATTGATTTTGGAGAGAAATAAAAGAAGGCTTTTTCATTTCAAACTTTAAAACGGGCATTTCATACAGAGGCCCGTTTTTTTGTTGCAATCACCTTTTGATTTTATTATTTTTGCACTTGAATAATAAAAACAACGACGATAATGGTGAATGGTCAGATGGAAGATATGGGTTCAAACATGATGGGGCATGTTAATTGCTCTATCATATTAGGTGAGATAAAGGAGATGGTTCGTAAGTTAAGAAGCTATGGTGTTGAGGATGCAGCAATTGAAGCAGTCATGCATGAGAATGAGGTGTTTCCAAATCTGATCATTACCGATAATTATAAAATTCTTATTGGAGAGAATAGGAGGGAGGTTCACATGGAACCCTTGGTGAAGGCTGTATATGTCCTTTTTGTTAAACATCCGGAAGGGATTATATTCAAAGATCTGCCAGACTACCGAATGGAATTAACTTATATCTATAGCAAGATAAGACCATGGGGATTAACAGATAGGTCACTGCATAGTATTGAGGATGTCACTAACCCTCTTCTCAATTCCATCAATGAGAAATGCGCTAGAATCAGGAAAGCATTTATCACCATACTTGGCTCCAAAATTGCAGAGAATTATTATATAAGAGGTACGCGAGGGAAGGTTAAAAGGATCTCCCTTCCTCGCGAATTAGTCATCTGGGAATAATCTTTCATTTCCACAAGCCTTGTGGAGCAAAATTGCTTGGTTGCAAAGAGGTAAAGTCCTATCTTTGCAACCAAGTTTAATTTTGTTGCAGTTATAAGATTATGATATTGATTTATATTATAGTAGG
>JAEEGL014278098.1_pt1 | contig 12016 bp, 14 predicted proteins | sample 9134231 | NCBI WGS metagenome assembly JAEEGL01 (sample SAMN16246548, study PRJNA631951) | gut metagenome | biome: gut microbiome; feature: rumen; material: fiber-attached | host: Bos | place: Iran: Karaj | collected 2018-10
TCAGGCCGGCCCGAAAGTAGACTTCGACGCCTTCACCGAAGACAGCGTCCTGGAGTTTGGTTATTGCACGGAATTCCTCCTGCGGCTGCAGCGCAGCAAAGTGGATCTGGATACCTTTGACGAGCAAGTCATCCACGACTGGCTGGCTTCGCAGGGAGATTCCCTGGTCTTTTTCCGGGACGGCAGCATCATCAAGGTGCACGTGCACACCAAGGATCCCGGTGCCATCCTCACCCGCTGCCGGGAGTGGGGCGAATTCCTCACTATCAAGGTGGAGAATATGACCCTGCAGCACCATGAGAACCATATGGATCAGCGCTTCAAGCGCGCCCGCAAGTCCCTGGGCATCGTTAGCGTAGCCGCCGGCAAGGGCCTCACCGACGCCTTTCTGGAAATGGGCGTGGACCAGGTCATCGAAGGCGGCCAAACCATGAACCCCAGCGTAGAGCGCTTCCTGGAAGCCTTCGACGCGGTGAACGCCGACGTAATCCTGGTCTTCCCCAACAACGGCAACATCATCCTCACCGCCAACCAGGCGGCCGGCCTGTATGCCGATTCCCGCATCGTGGTCATCCCCACCAAAACGCTGGGCGAAGGCTATTATGCCCTGGCCAACCTGGATGCCGAACAGCCGGTTGAACAGATGACCGAGACCCTGAAGGCCGCTGCCGCATCCGTGACTACCGGCCAGGTCTCCCGCGCCATCCGGGACACGGAGCAGGCCCGCACCGGAGAATATATCGGCTTCAGTGGAAAAGACATCCTATGCGCCTCCAAAGACCGCGAAGAGACCGTGCTGGCACTGGCTCAAAAACTGGACGCCGGCACCCGGGACATCCTGGTCCTCTTCTCCGGCCTGGACGCCGCGGCCGACGAAGCCGCTCGCATCAAACAACAACTGGAAAAATCCTGTCCCATGACCGAAGTAATCCTTCTGGACGGCGGACAGCCCGTATACGACTATATACTTGTGCTATGCTAAAGATTTATACCGACACCGACACCGATTTCACTCCGGAACTTGCCGCGGAGTACGGTTATCAGCTCATTTCAATGCCCTACAGCATTGACGCCAAGACCACCTACCCTTACGTGGACTTCAAGACCTTCGACGGACACGCGTTCTACGATGTCCTTCGCGGCGGCGTCCTGCCCACCACCAGCGCCATCTCCAAGGAGCAGTACATGAACTACTTCATCAGGGATTTCGCCGCCGGCAACGAGATTCTGTACGTACATTTCTCCCGTGCCATGACCAACACCTTCGACGCCATGGACCAGGCCATTAAACAGCTGAGAAAGCAGTTCCCGCAGGCCCGCTTCGAGGAAATCGACACCAAAGGCATCACCACCATCAGCTACGCCATCGTGCGCGAGGTAGGAGACCTGGTGAAAGCCGGCAAGACCCTGGACGAGATCCTGGAATGGGCCAAGACGGAAGTGGACAAGTTCGCCATGTATTTCTTTGCCGATGACCTCAAGTTCTTCCGCCGCAGCGGCCGTGTGAGCGGCCTGGCCGCCACCATGGGCACCCTCATCGGCGTGCGTCCTCTTATCCATATGAGCCAGGAAGGCAAGATGGTTTCCGTGGGCACCGCCAAGGGCCGTCAGAACGCCATCCAATACCTGGTGGACAAAGTGGGCGAACTGGGCGACGAAATTGAGAAGCACCGCATCTGCATCGGCCACACCGACGCCCCGGAGATTGCCCATACGGTGGGTGAAATGATCGAGGCCAAGTATGGCAAACAGGATATCGTTTACGTGTATGTGAACCCTACCGCCGGCAGCCACTGCGGCCCCAACGGCGTAGGTGTGTGTTTCCATGCCAAACACCGTTAATTGTCATTCTGAGCAAAGCGAAGAATCTATATGATAGAAATTAAAGAAGTCACTTCCAAGAAGGAGCAGAAAGCCTTCCTGAACTTCCCCCTGGACCTGTACAAGGGGAATATGAACTATGTTCCTGCACTGTACATGGACGAGAAGAAGATATTCAGGGATGACTATGTATACAACACCAGCTGCGACGCCGTGTTTTTCAACGCTTACAAGGATGGCGTGATAGCAGGGCGCGTGGAGGGTATCATCCAGAAAGACGCCAATGCCAAAAACGGGGAACGCCGTGCGCGCTTCACCCGTTTCGAGAGCATCGACGACCCCCAGGTGGCCAAGGCCCTGCTGGATGCGGCCGAGAACTGGGCCCGCAGCAAGGGCATGGACACCATCCATGGTCCCATCGGCTACTCCGACCTGGAAAAGGAGGGACTTCTGATAGAGGGATTCGACGTTCCCGGCAACTTCGAGACCACCTACAATATGCCCTATTACCAGGCATTGATAGAAGGTCTGGGATACAAGAAGGAAGTGGATTACACGGGATCCTTCCTGTACGGGCCGGAATCCGAAGAAACGCTGGAGGAAATGGAGCAGCTGGTGCAGTTCATCTTCAAACGCTACAAACTGCACTTCGGCGAATCCAAGAACGGACGGGACTTCCTGAAAAAGTATGCCGGCGGCATTTTCGAACTGCTGGACAAGTCCTATGAAGGCCTGTACGGCACGGTTCCCTTCACCGACGGCATGCGCCAGCTCATGATTGACAACTTCGGCCTGGTCATCAGTCCCAAGTATTCGGCCATCATCCTGGACCAGGACGAGAAGCCCGTTTGCTTCGGCCTGGCTATCCCCTCCCTCACCCGGGCTTTCCGCGGCACCCGCGGACACATCACCCCGGGCGTGGCCCTACGCTTCGTACAATGCTTAAAGCATCCGGATGCGCTGGACCTCTGCATCATCGGCGTAGATCCCGAATACCTGAACAGGGGCATCTCGGCCGCGCTTTCCCTGGCCATCATGAAAATGCTGCACCAGGATCCCGCACTTAAATACGCCGATACCTGTCTGAACCTGGAGGACAATTACGCCATCCAGAACCAGTGGAAACGCTTCCGCCGCGATACGCCCAAGCGCTACCGTACCTATGTCAAGAGCCTATGATTAAGATATTAGTAGACTGTTTTGGCGGAGACCACTGCCCGCAGGCACCCGTACAAGGCGCCCTGGCCGCAATGGCCAAGAATCCGGAGCTGTACGTGATGCTCACCGGCGACGAAGCAATCCTTCGCAAGGAACTGGAGGGCAAGTCCTACGACGCTTCCCGCCTGGAGATTGTGCACGCGCCGGAGGTGATTGGCTGCGACGAAAAGCCCACCGACGTAGTGCGTCTCAAGCGCAATTCCTCCATGATGAAGGCAATAATCCTGCTGCGGGACCGCGACGACATCGCCGCCCTGGTCTCCACCGGCTCCACGGGAGCCCTGGTGACGGGCGCCCTGGTACGTCTGGGCCGCATTCCCGGCGTCATCCGCCCGGCCTTCTGTCCCCTGTTGCCCACCATGTCCGGCGGCATCGTGGGCGTGTGCGACAGCGGCGCCAACGTAGAGGTGACATCGGCCCATCTGCGCCAGTTCGCCATTATGGCGTCGCTCTACATGGAGAACGTGTACGGCGTGCCCAATCCGCGCGTAGCGCTGCTGAACGTGGGTAAGGAAGCCGAAAAGGGAGACGATATCCGCCGCGAAGCCTATCAGCTGCTGGCCGAAACTCCCGCGCTGAACTTCGTGGGCAATATGGAAAGCCGGGACCTCCTGAGCGGCAGCTACGACGTAGTGGTGGCCGACGGCTTCAGCGGCAACGTTCTGGTCAAGACCACCGAAGGCACGGCCCTGGAGCTGCTGAAAAAGCTGAAGAAGGAAATCTTCAGCAAGACGCTCTACAAGCTGGGCGCCCTGCTGATGAAGCAGATGTTCGCCGACATGAAGGAGTTCATGAACTACCAGAATTACGGCGGCAGCGTGCTGCTGGGTACTTCCAAGACTGTTGTGAAGGGACACGGCTCCTCCAAGGCCGTGGCCGTAGAGAAATGCATCGAGCAGGCCTACCGGATGGAAGTGTCCAAGCTCTCGGAAAAGATTGAAACTGAAATTGCAAAATACGAACATTACGAAGACTGACCTATGTTTGAAAAAGTGCAGACCATCCTGGCGAAGCAGCTTCGTCTGGACCCTTCCAAGATTACGCCGGGCTCCCTCATTAAGAAGGACCTGGGAGCCGACTCCCTGGACATTCTCCAGCTCCTTATGCGCATCGAAGACCAGTACGGCATTGTGATTCCGGACCAGGCGCTGGCCAAGTTCGAAACCGTAGCCGATGTAGTCGCTTATCTGGAACAGCAGGAAATCCAACTGTAAAATGGTACAAGTATATTGTAAGAATACGGGTGAAAGCAAGCGCTTCCCGGAAGGCACTTCCCTGCTGCAGATGCTGCAGGAGTTCGACTGCCACAGGCCTTACCCTATTGTATCGGCCAAAGTGAACAATGTTTCTCAGGGTCTGAAGTTCAAGGTGTACCAGAACAAGGACATCGAGTTCATTGACATCCGGGAGTCCAGCGGCATGCGTGTATACTGCCGTTCCCTCTACTTCCTGCTGTACAAAGCATCGGCCGATGTCTTCCCCGGCAGCCGTCTGTACATCGAGCACCCCATCTCCCACGGCTATTTCTGCCACCTGAGAAAGGCCGATGGCGGCAACCCCACGCCGGAAGACGTGAAACTGCTGGAAGCCCGTATGAAGGAACTGGTAGAGAAGGATATGCCCTTCCACCGCTACGACGTCCAGACCGACCGCGCGCTCAAGGAGTTCCGCAAAGCGGGTTTCGACGACAAAGTGAAGCTGCTGGAAACCAGCGGGGAAGCCTACACGGACTACTACACCCTGGGAGACACCGTAGACTATTATTACGGGAAGCTGGTTCCTTCTACCGGTTACCTCAAGGTCTGGGGCCTGGCCCCCTACCACGACGGTCTGCTCCTGCAGATTCCTTCGCCAGATAACCCTTCCCAGGTGGCTCCCTTCGTTGACCAGCCCCGCACCTTCGAAATCTTCAACGAAGCCCTGCGCTGGAACATCATCATGGGCCTGAGCACCGTGGGAGACGTGAACGAGGCCCTGCTGAACGGCCGCGCCAATGAGCTGATTCAGATAGCGGAAGCCCTCCAGGAAAAGAAGATCGTGAAGATTGCCGAGGAAATCGACCGCCGCCACCGCTGCGAGAACCCGTTGAAGGTGGTGCTCATCACTGGTCCTTCCTCCTCCGGTAAAACCACTTTCTGCAAGCGTCTGGCCATCCAGCTCAAGGCCTGCGGTCTCAAGCCCATCTCCGTGAGCACGGACGACTACTTTGTGAACCGCGTGGAAACGCCCAAATTCCCCGACGGCAGCTACGACTTCGACAATTTCGATACCGTGGACCACGCCCTCATGGAGCAGGACATCATGAAACTCCTGGGCGGCGAGGAAGTATCGGTTCCCGAATACAACTTCGTCACCGGCCTGCGGGAATACAACGGCAAGGTGCTGCATATGGAAGAGGGCAGCCTGCTGCTCATCGAGGGTATCCACGCCTTGAATCCGGCCCTTACCTCCGACATCCCGGAGACCGCCAAGTTCCGCATCTTCATCAACACCATCACCGGCACCCTGCTGGACGACCACAACATGATTCCCACCAGCGACAACCGACTCCTGCGCCGAATCGTGCGTGACTACAATAAAGGAGCGTTCAGCGCACGGGAGTCCATCTCCAACTGGCAGAATGTGCTGGATGCAGAGCAAAAGTGGATCTATCCCTTCCAGGAGATGGCCGACGTCATGTTCAACTCCTCCTACCTTATCGAGTTCGCGGTGCTCAAGAACCACGCCGAGCCCATCCTGCGGTCTGTTCCGCAGAACTGCCCGGAATATGCGGAATCCCACCGTCTGCTTAAATTCATTCACTACTTTACGCCCGTAAGCGACCGTGAAATCCCCGCCACCTCCATGATCCGGGAATTCATCGGCGGATAAAGAAATACATTAACAATCTAAAAATATCAAAACAATGGAAAAGGGACCTATCTCTCAATTTATCCTTCACAACTACCGTCACTTCAATTCCGCAGCGCTGGTAGACGCCGCCAAGGCCTATGAAGACCTGCTGAACAAGGGCGGAAAGATGTTCCTGGCCATGGCCGGTGCCATGAGTACCGCCGAACTGGGCCTTTCCCTGGCCGAAATGATCCGTCAGGACAAGATCTCCTTCGTGTGCTGCAGCGCCAACAACCTGGAAGAGGACATCATGAACCTGGTGGCCCACAACCACTATTACCGTGTTCCCGGCTACCGTGACCTCACCCCGGCTCAGGAGCAGGAGCTCATCAACAACCACTACAACCGTGTAACGGATACCTGCATCCCCGAAGAAGAGGCTTTCCGCCGTCTGGAGAAACACCTGGTAGAGGTGTGGGATAAGGCCAAGGCCGAGGGCAAGCGTTACCTCCCCTACGAGTTTATCTATCAGATGATCCGCAGCGGCGTCCTGGAGCAGTACTATGAAATTGATCCCAAGGACAGCTGGGTAGTAGCCGCCTGTGAGAAGAACATCCCCATCATCTGCCCCGCCTGGGAAGACTGCACCACCGGTAACATCTTCACCGCCCACGTGATCCGCGGTGAGTACGATCCTCACATGGTGATCCAGGGCGTAGAAGTGATGATGTTCCTGGTAGACTGGTACAAGAAGAACGCCCCCGGCGTGGGCTTCTTCCAGATTGGCGGCGGCACCGCCGGAGATTTCCCCATCTGCTGCGTTCCTATGATGGAACAGGATCTGGGCTGGGAAGGCACTCCGCTCTGGGCCTATTTCTGCCAGATCTCGGATTCCACCACTTCCTATGGTTCCTACTCCGGCGCCGTCCCCAACGAGAAAATCACCTGGGGCAAGCTGGCACCGGATACGCCCAAGTTCATCGTAGAGTCGGATGCCACCATCGTCGCACCGCTCATCTTCGCTTATGTCCTGGGCTGGTAAGAAATCCCTTCAAGATTCCTTCAGGAGCCTGTTCAGCAAAAAAGAACAGGCTCCTTCTTTTCCCGTACGCACTGCGTACCAACTGATGCCCCAGACGGTGATCCGCCTGGACAAGCTCATCGACAAATGGGTGGAAGGAAAGGGCTACCGGATGCCCGATAAAAGCATCGAGCAGGCAGCCAAACGCATCGGAACGGATTCCGCCACGCTGTACCGCTATTTTGCCGGACGCGGAGAAGACTTCCGTACTTTCCGCGCCCGGCTGCGTCTGGAAGACGCCAAACAGCAATTGTTACTAGAACCCGAAACCCCCTCGTCCACCATTGGCAAACGAGTGGGTTTCAACGACCGCGCCAATTTCTCGCATCAGTTCAAAGCCTTTACAGGGCTCACCCCCGATGCCTGGCGCAAATCCCAAAAACGGTCTTAGTCCTTCTTGATCCGGATCTTGGCTGCACCGGAGGTAGACTTATCAATATTAGGACAAATCAATCCTCTTGCATCGATATCTCCGGCGCCATTTACGCTGAAGGAAGCATAATCGGCCGAACCGCTGATTTCGGCTTCGCCGGCACCGTTGATGGAGAGATAAAACTTTTCGACCCGCAGTCTGTTGGCCTTCAATTCTCCCGCTCCGTTAATGGTGAAAGTGAGCGTAGGAACGCAAATGTCCTTCAGCTCACATTCGGTGCTGCCGTTTACGGTAATGGTCAGGTCCTGCTTGGCATCAATGCCTTCGAAGGTGGCCTCCGCCGCACCATTCATCGAGACGGTCTTCAACACGGGAGAAGACACGTAGACGTTAAAGGTTTCGGCCATCGGCTGCACTTTGTTCTTGGTTTCCAGAATAAGGACCCCTTTTTCTACCCGGTAATCCAGATACTGGAACACATCTGCGTTAGCCTCTACTTTCACGCTGCAGTCGGTACCTTGGGTGAAAGCCAGATCGGTTGCGCCGTTAATGACAATCTGATCAAAACCGGTGAGATCGAAAGTGCGCAATTCCACATCCCCATTACAGAGGACAATATTCTTGTTATTGCCGATATTGAACGAAAAATTGCAGCTGGTCAACAGAGCAAGGGCCACAAGGGCCATCATCAATTTTTTCATTTTTTATTCCTCTTTAAATACCTTTGCATCCAATCCCAGCAGTTTCATTTTACGCAGGATGGCCGGGACATCCTTGGAGAGAAATTCGGCCCTTTGGGCCTCCATAATCTTTTCACGGGCGTCGGCCGATACGAAATAGCCGATTCCGCGCTTGTTGTAAATGATTTCATCCGCCGTGAGCTTCTCGTAGGTGCGCATCACAGTGTTGGGGTTTACGCCGATGTCGGCCCCGTACTCACGGACGGACGGGATGCGCGCTTCGGCCTGCAGTTTGCCGCACAGGATGTCTTCGCACAGGGCATCGGCAATCTGCAGGTAGATGGGTTTTTCTGCATGAAAGTCCATGGTACTAATGCTTTAAGGTTTTCAGCCGATAGAAGATGCCTCCCGCAAGACCCACCGCAATCAGGCCGGAAACCCACGTGACGGTGTTAAAGATGGAGCGGATAAACAATTCGGCCTCAGCGAAATCGTTTACTTCCACGTTGGTATTGATGTCCAGCAGGGATGCAACGATGGAAAACAGCGACGACACCACGAAAATAATAACGAATGCACTCAGGATCTTGTGCTTCTTGAACAGTATGCCGCACAGCAGGAAGAACAGGTAATTGGCGCAGAAGGCCACAATCATAGAGGGAAGTAAAAAGTGAACAGACCAGGAGGTGTTATACTCTCCATTGATATTGATCAATTGTCCGGAGATATCCCGCATACCATGGCTGAAAGAATACAGCAGGGAATTCCCCACCGTAGGATCCAGTGCCGCCACCAGCGCGTCTGTGGTAAGGGATACCACCAGGAAGAGGACGGGGATCACGATCAAGGTCATCAGGATCATGGAAAGCCACTTCTCAAAGGTGGAAGCCGGCAGCATAAGCCAGGCACTCCCCTTCCGCTTTTCCGTGAGATAGCCGTATGTCCGGGTCTGATAGAGCTGCAGGATTACACTGGCCACATAGAATACCATAAAACGGGCTTTAATGCCAGGACCGGTCCATTCGCCGTTGAACAGCAGGCAGAAGCCTACCACGATCACATAAACGATGAGACCGGAAAGGCCGATGCCGATGGCAGCCCTCATATGGTTCCGGACCATCTGGGTAGCATCATATTTAAAATAGTTCCAAAAACGGGAACCGTTGAAAACTTCGTTCTGCATAGGGCTACTGGAATAAGGCTTTTACAACATCTTTATGGGCATGCACGGCATTGAAGAGGGCTTCCAGGTTCACCTTGGATTCTTCGCCGGTGGTGTTGGGATACACCTGGATGGCGCCGCTGGGCGTGCGTTCCAGGTACAGGGCTTCCGGATGGATTTCCGTGCCATAGTCAAAGAACAGTTTCTCACTGATGGTCTGAAGGCTGGCGTTGAGCAGCACATCTTCCTTGTCCAGGATGACGATAGGATCGATGATCTCTTCCAGATCGCGTACCTGGTGCGTGGAAATGACCACGCAGCTGTCATCGGCCGTATATTTGGTGATGGCTTTGCGGAACTGGGATTTGGACGGGATATCCAGCCCGTTGGTGGGTTCGTCCAGGAAATAATGGCGCGCATTGCAGGCCAGGGCAAAGGCAATCCAGGTTTTCTTGAGCTGGCCGGAGCTCATACTGTCCATACGCTGCTGCTCGTCCACCTCGAATTCCCTGAGCAGGGTGAGGAACTTACCGTGGTCATACTTCGGCCAAAGGGCTCCTGTCTCCACGCCGAATTGGTTGGCCTTGTTGCGCACGGGTGCCACTTCATCGGGCAGATAGAACTGTTCGGCCAGAAGGGACGGTTCCCGGTCGAAGGGGGTGCGTCCATCGGTGTCGATGGTACCGGTGGCGGGTTTCTTCAGGCCGCAGAGCAGGGTGAGCAAGGTGGTTTTTCCCACGCCGTTCTCCCCCAACAGCCCGTAAATGTTACCGCCTTTGAGCTCCATGGAGATGTTCTTGAGAACTCCCTTGGATCCATAGCTGAAGGATAGGTTTTGAATGGTTATCATAACGCTTTACGTGTATTAGTTCATTAGTACACTGCAAAGGTATGAAGAAAAATGTAAAATCCAAATTTTTTTTGAAAAAAAAATAATAGCTCCCGTTCAAAAATAGAACGGGAGCTATCTGTAATCAACTATTAATCAGCTATAATCTGCAGTTAAAAATCAATAGCTTCGGCGGATGTTTTCGGCCATTTCGTGCGCGAGGCGGGCACGGGCTTCGCGGGAATACCAGGCGATGTGCGGAGAAAGCAGCAGGCGCTGGGGATTCCGGCGGGCGGCGTCCATGAGCGGGCTGTCCAGCGGCAGGGGCTCTTTCACGTACACATCCAGGGCGGCGCCGGCAATCAGGCCTTCGTCGATGGCACGCGCCAAATCTGCCTCTACCGCGATGCCTCCCCTGCCGGTGTTCACCAGGATGGCACTTCGCTTCATCTGTTGCAACTGGGCATAGCCGATGAGTCCGGCGGTGCGTTCATTGTACGGTGCGTGGATGGAAATGACATCGGCCCGTTCCAACAGTTCCGCCAGCGACACGCAAGGGTAATCCTTGCAATGGCCGGTACCCGAAGTGGAGTAATAAATGACGTCCATCCCAAAAGCCCGGCCGATGGACGCGACTTTCTGGCCGATAGCCCCCATTCCCACGATTCCCAGCGTTTTGCCGGCGATTTCCGTGAAAGGATGGGCATAATCCACGTGCACCGGATTCTGGCTGTACGCACCGCTTTGGACGAAGTCCTGGTAATGGAAGGCCCGGCCGGACAGGTTGAGGATGTGCATCCAGGCAATCTGGGCCACGGAATCCGTGGAATAGGCCGCCACATTGCGGACAGCAACACCCCGCGCCTCACACAGCTTGACATCGATGTTGTTGATGCCGGTTCCGGCCTCACAGACAAGTTTCAGTTTGGGAGCGGCGTCCAGGAAAGCCTGGTCTACAATTACTTTATTGAGGCACGCGACATCCGCGTCCTTTACCCTTTCGCGGGCTTCTTCTGCAGTGGAACTGGGATAACAAACCAGTTCGCCCAGGGCGGCCATCTCTTCCAGAGAGACATCACCCATGGAAATGGCGTCAAGAAATACAATTTTCATAAAGACAAAAATAAAAAGAAAATTTGTATATTTACGCCTGTTATGGCAAATGCGGCAGAAATACTGGCCCGGATAGACGAAAAAGCCCCGTATGCGATGGTAATCGAAGCCAGCGTGCGGGACTATTGCGTGCTGGCGCTGCAGTTCCTCAAAGGGCAGGCCCAGCCGCAGCAGTATTTCGAAAGCCCCCTGACCAATCCCCTTCCCCGCCTGGACCAGGAAGCATCGGCCCTGAAACACGCCCAGGAGCGCTATTGCCAGCAACTGTACAAGCCTTCAGAGGAGGCCCTGTTGGCCGATGTTATCGCAGATCTGGCCTTCGCTCAGTCCCAGCGCCTTACCTTAGCCACACCGGCCACTCCCCAGGCCGACGACCGCGAGCGCGCCTGCGTATATATTACAGCGGTCTATACCCTATTCGCGCTGGAACTCCAGGGGCGCACAGACTTCGCCGTCCTTTTCCTGGAAGCCTGGGCCAACTTTAACCAGTTTGCCAGCGCCCGCACAGTGCGCATGCACTATGACAGGAGCTGGCAAAGCCGATATAACAGTCTGTTCTATCCGCTGGGTTAGGCACCCAGACGCACTTCCAGACGCTTACGGATTTCCTGCAGGAACTGCAGAGAGGTGAGGCCCTTAGGCGTAATGCCCTCGGAGAGGTTCACCAGGTCCTTGGTCTCCAGACCCTCGTTCAGGGTGTCGAAGCAGGCCTGCTCCAGCTGGTTGGCGTAGTTCACCAGTTCAGGCAGATTGTCCAGTTCGCTACGCTTGCGGAAAGCACCGCTCCAGGCAAAGATGGTGGCCATGGGGTGAGTGGAAGTCTCGTCGCCCTTCAGCTACTTGTAATAGTGACGGGTCACGGTGCCGTGGGCGGCGTCGTACTCGTACTTGCCGTCGGGGCTCACCA
>JAEEGL015033414.1_pt1 | contig 12016 bp, 8 predicted proteins | sample 9134231 | NCBI WGS metagenome assembly JAEEGL01 (sample SAMN16246548, study PRJNA631951) | gut metagenome | biome: gut microbiome; feature: rumen; material: fiber-attached | host: Bos | place: Iran: Karaj | collected 2018-10
AATAAAGAGCGATTTCCTGAGGATTTTTGCTTTCTGCTAACTATGGAAGAAACGAAACTTCTAAGGTCGCAAAATGCGACCTTAGAGAAGGAATCTGCTAATCTGAAGGGAAAACATTCAAAATACCGATCTCTGGCGTTCACGGAACAAGGTATCGCGATGCTCTCATCTGTCCTAAAAAGCGAAACGGCCATTAGAGTGAAATTCCCTCTACCACTGCGCAAGATAGCAGTCGACTGATGCAGGCTTTATACGCACTCAATGAAGAAGCCCACAGGAATGGGACTGCTGGGATGAGCGAAGGGGTTATGCCGTAAGGCTTTTCCCCCTACTTCACCGCGATTTTTACCGCGTGCGCTTGGTTGCCGCTTTCTATGCGCACCAGGTAATTCCCTCTGTTCAAGTGGGCGAGGCTGAAGTTCCTGGAGCCCGAAACGGGTTCTACAAGGGATTCGACCAGGTGGCCTGTCAAGTCGAATACCTGCAGGCGCACCATCGAAAAAGCCGGTAGCGCGACAGTCAGCATGTTGTTTGCATAGCCGAACTTTGCACCGTTCATTGCCACGGTCACGATCTTGTCAGTTTTATTGCCCTTGTCGCCCTTTTCGCTCGCGGGATTCTTGTCGGACTTCGTGGAACTTGAAGAAGGTTTTTCGTCAGAACTGTTCGAGGACTTCGGCTCGCCGGACTTTACGCTGGAGCTAGACTGCTTGGCAGAGTTGCTGGACGACGAGGGTTCTGCGGACTTGTGGACCACTTCAATGGTTACAAAGGCGGTATCGTTGTTTTTGTTGCCATCTGCAATGACCTTCATCGTGTAGGTACCGTCTTCTGCTGTCTTGTCAATGGTACCATTGATGGTAAGCGTGCTTCCATCTTCGCTTGTTCCGTTAAAGTTCCCTGGTGGACCATCTTCCATTCTGACGTTTGTTGCATTAGCCACTGTGAGCACAATCGGCTTAATCGCATCTCCGGCCGCGGCCTTCTGTGTTTCCGTTTCAACAACACGTATAGATGTTACATCTGTGAGGCCTTCTACAGAGATTGTTCCGGATAGGGCGAGTTCCTCGTTATTTGCGTCTTTGACGATAACCTTGTATTCATAATCACCTGCCGCGACATCTTCATCTATAGTACCGGCAATTGTTATTGTGAGTTCGTTTTCGTCGATCTTTTTTACAAGTCCTGCCGGGAGTTCGCTTACTCCCCATGTTTTGATCCCCTCATAGTCAAAGATGATTGGGGTAATGGATTCGCCAACTTTGACACTCTGGTCCGTTTCGCCGCTTTTTTCATTCAAGGTCAATGAAAGCGGTTTTCCTATCACCTCAAATGTGAATTCCGTCAGGGCAGACTTGCCTTCATCATCATCGACCAGGATGTAGGCCTTTATCGTTTGGGTGGTAAGGTTCTTCTTGATTGTCCCCGAAATGGTACAGGCGTTGCCTTCCCAGGACTCCGTCAGGCCCAATTCGGAAAGGCCGCCCGATTTATGCCCTACGATATCACCTTCTTTATCTTCTATAATGGTATACAAAATCCTGGTCGTTTTAATATTGTCGCCCGCATACACGGTCTGGGAAAGACTTCCCGTCAGAACCTGTTGCGCAATCTTGCCCGAAGGCTCGTATGATTCTGCTGCAGCGGTTGTTACAAAGAACAAGGCAAATAACAATGCTAAAAGATTTTTCATATAGCTCTCCTTTTTCCGAGCCCAAACATATTTGGAGTTCTTACGGCTCGCGACCGAGTACGGCTCGGGCCAGCTGGTCGGCGCAGGAGGTGGGCTTGCTGCCGCAAGTGTTGCCCAGGAGCTTTGCCGCGATATCTTCGGCATTCATGCCTTCGCAGAGCTTCGCGATGGCCTTCAGGTTGCCATTGCAGCCGCCTGTGAAGCGGATATTGCGGATTTTGTCGCCATCACGGGTGAACTGGATGGTGGTGGCGCAAGTGCCCTTTGTCTTGAAAGTCTCTTCCATAAGTTACCTCTGGCCCAAATATAATTTGTAAATTATGGCCTATGAAGTTAAATGCGGCTTTCTTTGCATTTGTTTTGGGGCTTTTGTCTTTGGCCCAGGCAGCGGACACTTTGGAAGTGTTCGTGCTGCTGGTGGACTTTAAGGAAGAGCAGCCCGACAACTCGCTGACTACGGGCAACGGCAAGTTCAATTCCGACACCAAGGTGACCTACAAGCTGGACCCCTCGGGGGTTCGCGCCAACCCCAACTATTGGCTTAGGCATTTCGAGTTCGTGAACGCTTTTTACCAGGCGGCCAGCGGTGGCAAGCTCGCGATTCGGGCCCGGGTATTCCCGGAAAATTCCCTGTACACCCTGGACAAGCCCATTATCGGTTACAACAGGACCGGCAAGAGCAAGGGCGAAAAGACTGCGGAATACGACGAGGACCGCAGCAGGCTCTACCTGAACTTTATTTACGATGCGGTGGCCAAGGCCCATTCCTCTAGCGAGTCGCCTTTCAAGGTTCCCCTTTCCAAGAACCCGAATGTGAAGCGCTCTTACATGATTGCCCACGCAGGGGCGAGCCGCCTGCTAGACGGCGGGAGCATGGGCACCCGTAATGCGAATACGCCGGGTGATTTCTTGGACATTTACGTGGATAAGGACGCCTGGATGTACCTGATGCCCGATTCTGCGAAGGTGAAGAGCGTGCAGCCCGTGATGGGCGTGGGCGAGAAGGGCGACACGGTGACCACTGCCCTGGTTCTGAAGGATGCCGCGACGGATACCCTGCGTTCTATTATGGTGGTGTCGGAGACGGCATCCCAGGATGGCCTGAACTGGGGCATCAACGGTATCATCGCGAACCAGGTTGGCCGCGAGCTTGGTCTGCCCAACACATACGATGTGGTGAAGGGCATTAGCCGCCTGGGTTATTATGACCTGATGGATTTTGCGGGCTACAATGCGGGTAACGGATTTTTCCCGGCGTTGCCTGCGGCCTGGGACAGGCTCTATATGGGCTGGGGGAAGGTGAAGGAAGTTCGCCCCACGGCGGGTCACCCGGTGACGGTGGAGATTGCTGCGGCGGGTAGCGGACTTGGTACCGAAATTGTGAAAGTTCCCCTGAACGGTAGCGAATACCTGCTGATCGAGAACCGTCAGCGCAGCTGGAACAAGGACGGCACGGTAGAAGTGGGTCATGTCCGGAATGCCGGTGAGCAGACGGAGGCGGAAAAGATTACAGTTCCGGTGGATAGCATCTCCAAACTTTTTGAAGACAGCGTTTGCGTGAAGGGCAAGTGCAAACCCAATGAAAAGCAGCTGAGCGGATTCATTCTGGCCCCCAGCTCCTTTGACGCGGGCCTGCCTGCTAGCGGTATTGCGGTCTGGAAGGTGAACGACTGGTACCTGCGTGAAACCCTGAAGTACGGCGTGGCGAATTTCTGGGGTGGTGATACCCTGCGTGACCACCAGTTCGGTATTTCTCTCGTAGAGTCCGACGGGATCCTCAGCATAGGAAAGTCCTTCAAGAATGCTCTGGGCGAAGACACCTACGATTACGGCAGCGGTACAGATTTATTGCCTCACCTGCGCATCCCTGCAAAGGATTCCAAGCAGAAGTTCGATACGGTAAAGACCATTGCCCCTACAGGGTACGCCAATACCATGACAACCCAGGGCGGCTACACGGGAATCAAGATAACGGTGAATGTCCCTAAGGATGCCCGCAAGGAAAAGACTTCCAATGCCTTCATGGGCGACAGCGTGGTGAACTATGCCGCTCCCATCATCAGCGTGACCATCAGCATTGACGACGGCAGTATCGAGGGGAGCAAGTTCCCTCGGGAAATAGGCCTGAATTCGGCGGTGCGCGGCGCGGTGTTTATAGATGACCCGGAACATGAGGGTGAAAAGATTATTGTGGTGGGCGCTGAAGACGGAACCCTGCAGGCATTCAACGCCCTGGGCGACACGTTGTTTGTGGCAGACACGGTAATCACGCAGAAGTCCCTGACCCGCGATAGCGCAAAGGTTGAGGTACCGCTGTACCGCGTGGGCCCAAGCAACGGAGCGCTGGTGGGCATGGCCAGCGACGGCAAGGACGTTTACAGCTTGCACAGGAACAAGCTGGTAAAGACCCGCTTTGTAGGTGGCATCCCCATGCAAGATGAAATTGCGGTGGATTCTGCTACGGCAGGGCCTGTCATTCACGACGGAAAAATCTGGATTGCCAGCCGCGAGGGCATGGTAATGTACGATGCGGTCAAGTTTGAAAAGAAGTCGACAATAAACGTTCATGAGTCCAATTCAACGGTGTCAAAAATCTATACCGACATGGCCTATTGCGGGCAGAATGCGGGCAAGGGTATCGAGGATGTTCAGGTATCCAGCGACGGTGAACTTTTCACCACACAGGGTTGGATTAAGCTAAACGGCAAACCGGGCGAGACATTCCGCGTTGCCTGTACCGATATGGATCGCGACAACAAGGTGGATGTTATTGCCGTGGGCAGCCGCGGGACAGTTGTGGCTGTGAATTACGACGAGGCCAAGAAGGGTCTGGTGACCCGCTGGATCAAAAGCTACAAGCGTGGTGCAGCAGGCACAAGCGGCCTGAAGGACGAGACTTCGGGTATTGCCATCGGCGATGTCAATGGGGACAAGTATCCCGAAGTCGTATTCCTGGGAGACAACCTGGTGTATGCCCTGGACCGTACGGGCCTGCCTATTGCAGGATTCCCCGTAAAGATTAGTCGCGGGGCTCCGATTTATGGATTCTTCAGTGACCCGGTTCTTGTAGATGTGAATGGCGATGCCGACCCTGAAATTCTGATACCCAGCAACGACGGCCTGGTCTATGCCTACACCGGCAAGGGCAAGGCCCTGGCTGAAAAGGACGGGTTTCCGCTGGCGGCAGGAAGCTTTGAGTACGTGGAGTCCACAAAGCAGCTGAAGCCCATGAGCATTTTCGTTGCAGATGCCGTTCCTACGGCAAAGTCGGCCGGGCCAGAAATTTATGCCCTGCACCGCAACAAGCTCTCCGCATTCCGTTTGCGGAAGGCCTCTGCAGGGGCGGTTGAATCTCCGGCGGCCTGGACGCTCCCTGCTGGCGGAAACGAGAGGACGGGATTCTTCGACGCTTCCAAGCTTGGTACACCCGAGGCATCCAAGTTGAAAGATGAAATTCGGGAATTCTTCGTGTACCCGAACCCTGTGCGTGGTGGAAACGCCAAGGCCCGCTTTGAAATCGGGAACAATGCCAAGACGGTCACTCTGGAAATTTACGACATTACGGGCTACTGCGTCTATCAGCAGAAAATGTCCGGCGTAGAGGCGGGGCGAAACCAGTTCGAGAACTTGGACTTGAAGGCTTTGGGCAGCGATGTCTATACGGTTCGCTTGCAGGTGAAGTTCAGCTCCGGCAAGACCAAGCAGAAGCTGTACCGCATAGGCGTGGTGAGGTAATATGATTTTACGCAAGCTTGCATTCGGTTTTTTGGCGGCCACCATTCTTGCCGCCTGTTCGGCAAGCGGTGGCGAAGAGACTTTTGCCCCGCAATTCCCTGACGAAGATGCAGATACTGTCAAGTCTTCGGGTAGCAACGGCTCTTCGGATTCTGCTGCTCCTGAATCTTCTAGCGGTGCGGTTGAGGATTCTACGGCCCTTATGAAGTGGGTTGCAATTCCTGCGGCAAGCGTTACACGTGGCACGGCCACCTATTCTATTTCTGGCTTTGAAATAACCACTACCGAAGTGACTCGTGGTGTTTATACCACAGTCATGGGTGATGTTCCCCAGCAGGCAAACGAAGGTGCAGATTTTCCGGTAGAGAACGTGAACTGGTACCAGGCTGTTCTCTTCTGTAACGCCTATTCCAAGCTGCTTGGCCGCGATACGGCCTATGTTTACACTTCTGTCGGCGATGAGTCTTACTTGAATGACCTTTCTATTGATTATGCGGCCAAGGGCGCAATCCGCCTGCCCACCGAAAACGAATGGGAAGTTGCTGCTCGTGGCGGAACCATCAGCACATATTACTGGGGCACGGAAGAGGCGAAAAAATATGCTTATTACGCACAAAGTAAAGGCCCTGTGGCGGTAAGTCAGTACTTGCCCAATGAATACGGCCTCTATGATATGGGCGGAAACGTGGCCGAATGGGTGAATGATTGGTATGGCTCCTACGAGAATAAGGACATGGTGGACCCCACTGGAGCAGAGACTGGAACGAACCGCGTTGTGCGTGGGGGAGGCTGGAGTGACAAGGCCACGGCCTTGGCTTCTGGTGAACGCGAAAAGAAGGCGCCCCTGTATAAGGGCCATACTTTGGGCTTTAGGATAGCTCGTTCTGCAAAATAGTTCGTGTAAAATTTTTAGATTTTAGCCCATGAAGATTTCTAGATGGATTCTCCTGTTTGGGCTGTTTTTGCTTCTTGGTTGCTCCAAGGAGGAAAGCGCCCCTGCGCCCCTGCCACCCCTGAAGAAGATTGAGGTTCCCGAGGGTGTGGTGGGTTTTTATTCAGGACGCCTGCCCTGCGACAATTGCAAAGCGAAAGTTGTCAAAGCACAGCTGAAAGAAGACAGTTCCGTGGTGTTTGTCCAGAGTATCGTCAGGGGCTCTACTCCCGATTCCATTGATACAGATACGTTGTCGGGCCGCTTTACCATGGCAGGTGACAAGATGACCATGGAGCTTTCCGAAGGCAAGATCCGTTACCATTTCCAGCAGGGGTCCTATGGTTCTTTTGCCTTGCTCACAGGAGCGGGCACGGTCTATAAGGATCAGGACGGTTTCAAGGCGGAACTTATCAAGATTTATATCAACCCCATGAGACCGGCCGGCGATACTACGAAAGTTGATTCAGCGAAAGCAGATACGTCAAAGGCGGTAGAGGACAAGTGATGCAGTGTACGGCCCTGATTGTAGATGACGAACCCCTTGCCCGCGTACGCATGCGCTCCCTGCTTGCGCCCTATTCCTCCGAGATTGAAATTGTGGGGGAGGCTTCTTCTGGTGCAGACGCCATCGAGAAAATAGGCCAGCTCTTGCCCGATGTGGTGTTTTTGGATATCCAGCTGAATGACATGGATGCTTTCGAGGCACTGAAATCCCTGGAAGAGGATATGCCCCTGATTGTGTTTACCACGGCCTACGACAATTTTGCTCTGAGGGCCTACGAGGAGAACACGGTAGATTACCTGCTGAAGCCCGTGGAGCCTGCACGCCTGGAGAAGACGGTGGAAAAGTTGCGGAAGCGGCTTGACCAGGTGTCGGAAGAAAGCCAGTTGCCCGAAAACTTCTCCTGGGATGCCTTTAGGCAGATGATGGGTTCTGCAAACAATTACCTGCAGCGCCTTCAGGTGAAGATTGGGGATAGGATTCTGCTGGTGAATGTGGACGAGATTATCCGTTTCCAGAGCGAGGAGAAGTACACCACGGTCTATACCCTAAGTGGCCAGCACGTGATTGACACGCCTCTTGTGGATTTGGAGAAGAAGCTGGACCCGCGGCAGTTTGTGCGGATTCACCGAGCCCACCTGGTAGCTATCGACTACATCGCCGAAATCAGGAAAACCGACATGAGCCGGTTGAATGTGGTGCTGCGGGATAAGGACCATACCCAGTTGTTGGTCAGCAGGAATTTTGTGAAGAAGGTGCGTAGCCTTTAATTGAGTCTTGTATGGAAAATTCACCGAAACAGTTTTCGCCGAAAAAGTTTTTGAAGGGATTGACCCGGGAAATTATAGTCCCGGTGGTGCTTGCACTGATTGTCATCCAGTACGTGATTCAGGCGTTCCAGATTCCCAGCGGTTCTATGGAAGATTCCCTGCGTACGGGGGACTTTTTGCTGGGTCTAAAGTTCACCTACGGCTCGCCTATCCCTTTCAGCAACCAGCACTTCCCGGGCTACACGCTGCCCAAGAAGGGCGACGTGGTGATCTTCCGTTACCCGGGCGAGCCGGAGTATCCGGATAACAATCCCGGCCGTTACACCCATCTGTTTAACGCCCTGATGTTTGGGAATTTCTACTGGGATCACGAGCCCGAAGAGGGCCAGCCCCACCTGATCCACTATGCGGATGGCCCCAAGGACTATATCAAGCGTTGCGTGGGCGTAAGCGGTGACACCCTGGCAGTTCACAAGGGTGTGCTTTACCTGAACGGCGTTCGCCAGGATTCTCTCCCTGGCCATGGCAAGTATACCTCTACGTTCCGGACCAAGTCCCCCAAGGATGAGCGGGAGACCTTCGTGGTTCCGTCGGTAGGGGACGTGTTCTACGTGGATTCCCTGCCCCTTGAAAAGTTGTGGTGGCTCCGCTCTCTGGTGCTGCAAGAAAACCCCGACAGTCATGTGGAACTGGATCTTTCGTTGTGGGTAGATGGCGTAGAGAACAACAATTACGAATTTGAGAATTTCTTTATCCCGGTAGAAAGCGACCGCAGTCTTTTGATAAACGACATGTTGCGTTACAACCGCACGGTTTTGCAGCAGCGCCTGACCCAGGGTGACACGCTCTATGGCATCATGAGCTTTGCCTACTTCAAGGAGCTTTCGAGAATCGGGTTCTTGCCTATGCTGGACCCCCACCAGAAGGGCGGCATGACACGTCCGGTGAGCTACATCGGGTTCGACGCTTCGGTGTTGCGGGATTTGGAAGGAAACGTGGCGCTGCTGAACAATCCGGCGGTTGATACAACGATTGTTACGGATTCTGCTGCAGTCGACACGGCCACAGCTGATACGTTGGCAGCCTCTGCAGAACAGGCCGCCTCGAAGTTCGAGATTCGCCGCCGTATGCTGGTAGATGGCAAGCCTATCGAAAGTTACACTGTCAAGAGCCCGCAGTTCTTTATGATGGGTGACAACCGCGACAATTCTGCCGACAGCCGCTACTGGGGCTTTGTCTCTCTCCGCAACATCCGTGCAAAGGCCTTTGTGATCTACTTCTCCTTTGAAAACGAGGACCAGAAGTTTGCCCTGGGCAATCCTTTCACCTGGTGGCGTATACCTTTCAACATCCGCTGGAGCCGTATCGGCAAGGTGATTCCCCTGATTTGACATGAAGTTTAGGACTGTTGCATATTGCCTCTGGATTATCCTTGCGCTTGTCTGCGCAGGGTTTGTGGCCTGTGCAACCCAGGTGGCACCTGGTGGCGGTCCCGAAGACAAGCTGCCTCCCCGTATTGCGGCGGTCTATCCGGCACCGGGTACCACGAACCACCCCAACGAGCTTTACATCAAGCTGGAATTCGACGAATGGATCAACCCCAGCATTCCGAGAAACGCCGTCTCTATCTCGCCGCCTATTGAAAAGAAGATGCGTTTTGAGGTCAGCGGCAAGACTCTGGAACTCACATCTCGTGGGCTTTTGGATACGGGTACTACCTATACGGTGACCTTTGCCAGCGGCATCAAGGACCTGCACGGTAACGCTCTTGCAAAGCCTTTCCAGGTGGTGTTTTCTACGGGCGCTCATATTGATTCTTTGAAGCTCCCAGGCCGTGTGATGGTTCACGATTCCATGGCGAAGAAAAAGATTTACCCCAGCGTGGGCCTGTTCTTGATGGGCCAGGAACGCGAAGGCTTACGCTACCTGCAAAAGTACAGGGACTCCACCACGAACCTGCTGGATTCTCTCCCCATGCTTGCTAAAGAACCGCCCCTGTATACCACCCTGGTGGACAGCGCCGGCAATTTCGAGTTGACTGGGCTTAAGCCGGGCCGTTACCGCATAGCGGCATTTTTGGATGTGAATGGAAACCAGAAAATCGAACCCTCCGCAGAACCGGTGGGCTTCTGGGAAAAGGACATTGTGTTGACCGAAGCCATGATCGATACCCTGTGGATTCCGCTGGCAGATCAGGATACCAGCTACTTGGAACTGGAATCGGTGACTCAGCCCTTTGCCAATGTGCTGGAGGCGACCTTTACAAGACCGGTTTACTTCGATTCCCTTTTCAAGGATACGTCCAACTGTTCCCTCACTTCCAATGCTGACGGTAAGAAGATGTTCCCCTCCAAGGTATATTTGGGCGCCTCTTCCAAGAAACCCCAGTTCTACTTTAGCGAAAAGCCCAAGAAGGAAACGGTTTACAAGTTCGCCTGCCGTACGGCGAAAGACTCCTTGTTCCGCCCTCTGGATACGCTTCGCAACTATGTGGAATGGGAATGGCAAGAAATGGCGAAGGACACCCTTGCGCCAAGCATAGTGGCCACAAAGTTCACGTCTAAGACCAAGGCGGTGTTCCCCCACGATTCCCTGATCATCTCTTACGACAAGCCCTTCGGGGATACCTTGACGCAGACGTTCTACATCGCCATCAACAAGGATACGGCCCAGATGCAGGTGGTGGCCATCGATCCTATCCGCTTGTTGGTAAAACGTGACGAGGAATGGCCTACCGATGTCGCCATTGAGGTTCTGGAAGGCTATAACGATACCACTCTGGCGGCGGCCGACAGTAACGGTGTGCGCGATACGGTTGTGGCCCTCAAGTACAAACGGCTGAGCCGTGTAGAATCGGTGTCCAAGCTGAAGCTAGCCTCTCTCAAGGGCGCTATCCCGGGAGGTAACGCCCAGGTGGCGGTGCGGCTTACTTCTGCCGAGACGAAGGTGGCCCGGGTGGCCAAGTGCGATGGCGCCGGGAACTTTGCATTCCCTGACCTGGAAGAGGGCGGATTCTTTATCGAGTATTACTACCCTGAAGAGGGCCGCGACACGCCTGACGCGGGCAAGCTTGCGCCTTTCAAGTTCGGGCAGGCCTGGCGCGCCCCCAGCGATACGCTTAAGATTTCCAAGGGTGAGAATGACTTGAACAAGTTGATTCCCGATTTGCCGACATTGTCAAAAAAGTGAGATTCCCATGAACATTCCTACTTTTATTGCCATCGATCTGGAAACCACCGGCCTTGAATTCGATAAAGACGAAATTATCGAAGTGGCCCTGATGCGCTTTCAGGACGGGAGTCCTGCGGAATCCCTTGATCACCTTGTCCGCCCTGCTTCTGTAAAGCTTCGCCCCTTTATCGAAAGCCTTACGGGAATATCCCAGAAAGACCTTGACGAGTCCGAAGACTTTGCGTCCCTTGCCGGAAAGATCCGCAGCTTTATCGGCGATAGCCCTATTGTGGCCCACAATGCAAATTTTGACGCCCGCTTTTTGAAAAGCGCCTTTGCAAAAGTTGGTATCGATTTTGAGAACCACCCCGTATGGGATTCTTTGACCCTTTCGAGAATCGCATTCCAGGATGTTCCCAACCACCGCCTGGATACGCTGGTGGCATCCCTCGGGATTGAGCACAGCCGCGCCCACCGGGCGCTCCCCGATGCCGAGGCCTGCGGCAAGCTTTTCGTGAAGGCCTTCGAGAAGATCGCGGCTATGGATTCCTGGCTCATGGACGCCCTTACCAAAGTCAGCGTCGAAACCCATTGGGAGCGTCTTTTTGGCCCTGCTGCCGGAGTCGCAGAATTCACTCCGTCTTACAAGATTCCAGAGGTTTCTGGTGAACAGGGTGTGCCTTTACCATCGGGTGGTAAGCGGGTCTCCGAATTCTTTGACGAGGGCGGAATCCTTTCTAGGCAGATTCCGGAATTCACCTACCGCAAGAACCAGGCGGAATACGCCTCCATCGCTGAACGCAACATGTACAAGGGCGGCCTCTGCGTCATAGAGGCCCCGACGGGTTCTGGCAAATCTATGGCCTACCTGGTTGCCGCCGCCAACAAGGCGGTGGCAGGGGAGCGTGTGGTTATCAGTACGGCGACCCGCGCACTCCAGGAACAACTTTGGAATCACGATATCCCGCAGATAGCGCCTTTGTTTGACGGCAAGCTGAAGGTGGCTATCTTGAAGGGTCGCGACAACTATTTGTGCCTGCGCAAGTTTGAACAGCTTCTGGAATGCTCCGCCGGTCTTTTGCAGAGCGAGGAACGGGATTCCTTTATGGCGTTGCTCCCCTGGGTAGAACAGACTACGACCGGTGACATCAACGAATGTACCTCCTTCAACCACAACCGCAATCGTATATTGTGGTCCAAGCTTTCTAGCA
>JAEEGL015302883.1_pt1 | contig 12016 bp, 8 predicted proteins | sample 9134231 | NCBI WGS metagenome assembly JAEEGL01 (sample SAMN16246548, study PRJNA631951) | gut metagenome | biome: gut microbiome; feature: rumen; material: fiber-attached | host: Bos | place: Iran: Karaj | collected 2018-10
CTCTCTGCCCAGGAAAGCCAGTCTTCTACGCTTGGAGCAAACTCATAAATATTAAAACGGCTCACAAGGGCTGGGTCCAGCTCGGTAAGCTGATATTCCGCACCGCCGTTTACCGCACTTATAATGCGGCTGCCAGCAGGAAGGCTTTTTCCGGCAAGCTTACGGTTCAAAGTTAAATCCATTACGGTTTGAAGCACTTCCGGGCGGGCACGGTTTAATTCATCCAGAAATAAAACAACAGGCTTTCCGTCTGTAGGAAACCAGTATGGCAGCATAAATTCCGTGCGACCGGTGGCCTCGTCCAGATGGGGCAATCCTATTAAGTCTCCCGGGTCACTCATCTGGCCCAGAAACAAAGTTACAACTTTTTCTTTACGGCCCGCATAATAATCTTCCAAAATGCGGGATTTACCAATTCCGTGCTTTCCCACCAGCATAATATTTTGGCTGGTAGGAGTATGATCCAGAATAAAATACAGCTGTTTTGCGTTAATTGTCATTTCTTATGCCTCTCTACTGTAGTAAATGCAAGAGGATAAAGGCAAATAATAATAAAAAAGATTAAAAAGTATTTTACCAGATGAGAAAAATGTGGGCCCAAGAATGAGAAAATCATACCGCCACATAAATAAATGGCAACTACAATAATGCCACCAATTACCCCGCGTAATACTTTTGTTTTTGCAGAAACATCCAATGAAAAGTTTACAAATCGTCTTTCAAGCAGCCAGCCAAGAAGCATTCCTGTAGTCATTCCGCAGGCAGTATAGCAGTCTGTAATTAAAGGATAAACATTTTCTACCGCATATGGTTTAATCTGCAAAATAATTAAAATAGCAAAAGAAAGAAGGCAGCCTACAACACAAACAAGAATATCTTTATCCTGATGATTGGAAAACCAAAGGACAAATATGTTTAATGAACAAAGCACAATGCCTGCAATAATGACAGCAACTACAACATCTTTTAGTGTATGGCAGCCAAGCCAGTTGCGGGAAAAAGCTGTAAGAAGAATTGTGATGGAAGAGAAAACTATCAGCCACCTGCGTTTTTTCTGCCATACGGCAAGTCCGCCAAATACAGAAGCAGCAGTTACAGAGTGACCGCTAGGAAAAGAAAAACCTGTAGCCCCGCTTTCTGCAATTGGGTCTACATGAAGCCTTGAATCTAAGAGCCAAGGCCGCGGTATACAGGCAATATTTTTTACAGTTTGATTAATTGAATAAGAAAAAACATATCCGAAGCCAATTACAAGGCCGTCATGTTTGCTGAAACACCAGAAAATAATGGCAGTTAGAGCAACACCGCACTTAACAACGACTTCGGAAATAAAAAGAAAAAAATAATTTAGCAGAGCCGGGCACGATTCCCTAAAGCTCTGCAACGCATACAAGTAATCCATTAGGATATTATAGCATACTTTTTTGGAAGTTACTTAATAAATCTAATGTTATCAATATAAAAATGTGATTCTTTTGGATATACAGCCCAGTTGTCGCTTGAAATAGAAATACGGCGAACGTCATTTAAGAATTCGGTGTAATTTGTAATATCAAAAACAACTGTGTGCACACCCTTAGAAATGCTGTAGGTTGGACCCTGGCACCACTTCCAGCTATCTGTAGCCTGAAGAACAGCACAAACATTGTAAGTGTAATCTTCCGGATTATAGAAGTCTACAACAAGATATTTTGCACCGGTAAGGTCGTTGGTACCATCATAAAACCAAACTGCAGATTTAGAAGATTCTTCCGGCATTGCTTCCATGGTAAGCTCCAAAGAGTGACGTCCCTGTGAAGCCCAGTCCATAGAAATATTAGCGCCAGTAGAAATCTTATGAGTTCCGTACTGGTCCCAGTCAAAACCGGCCCAAATCCAATAGTTTCCGTTTTCGAAGCCATCAAAAAGTACAACTGTACCAGATGGAAGATCTTCATCTACCTGAGCAAATGCAAAGGAAGATGCCATTAATATCATTAAAGCAATAAAAATCTTTTTCATACTAACCTCCGACCTACTCTACCTTGAACTTATTCATTGCATCGCGAAGTTTTGCAATACTGTCTACGTTCATTTCTACGCAGTGCTGAGCTTTTTTAGAGAAGTTACTGATTGCGTCAGTTTTTTCTGTCATGTTCTTAACGTTGTTATTAACAGAAGTAGTCATGTTAGCAATAGTATCCATTTCTATAGAAACCTGCTTACTTCCTTCCATCATTTCGTCAGAGTCATTCTTTACGTTTCCAGTAATGTTATTGATTGTGTGCATAAGTTCCAGAACCTGCTCACCGCCCTTGTTCTGCTGCTTCATTGCTTCATCAATAATAAGTTCCTGTTCACTTACAGTCTTTGTAAGATTAAAGATACTGCTGAACTGTTCCTGAACCTGACGTGTAGATTCGCTTACTTCATTAATAAGATTCTGAACATCTTTAAGTTCGTTCTGAATCTTAGTTCCCTGAGAGTTAGATTCCTCGGCAAGTTTTCTAATTTCGCCTGCAACAACAGAGAAGCCCTGTCCGCTTTCTCCGGCGTGGGCAGCTTCAATTGCGGCATTCATAGCAAGAAGGTTTGTCTGGCTTGCAATATTTCTGATAACAGAAGAAGCTTCCTGCAGGTTCTTTGAGCGGTCCTGAATCTTTGCAGAAAGAGCGGCAGTATTATCAATTAAAGACTGACCAAGTTCAGAAGCCTGTTCAAGGGCTGTAATAGAAGTTCTGTTATTTTCAAGAATGCTTGTTACGTTGCGGATATTCTGAGTCATTTCTTCGATAGAAGCAGAAGAATCTGTAACACTAGCGGCCTGAACATCAATGTTTTCATTCAGCTTTTTAATATTCTTTACAATCTGCTCTACTACAGAACGAGCTTCTTCTACACCAGCGGCATGTTCCTGCATCTGATTCTGAATAGATTCAATACTTGCAGTAATATCTACAACAGCGCGGGATGTCTGGGCCATAGAATCATTAAGTTCGTTACCAATTCCGTCCATTTCTTCGCTGGAAACTTTAACGTCTTTAATAGAAGTAGAAAGCTTATCCATTGTTTTGTTGAAGCTTTCGCACATAGCGCCAATTTCGTTAGCCTGGTGAGCGTGCAGACGAACAGTCATATCACCATCACCTTCACTAATGTTCTGAAGAGCCTTTACAGTAATCTTCAAAGGCTTTGTAATTCTTGTTACAACGGCATATACAATTAAAATTACAATTACAATCTGAAGCACAAAGGCAATAATGATGATCCAGATTGTATTCCAGGCGCTCTGGTTAATCTCATTTTCTGGAGTCATAGAAACAAAGTACCAGTAGGCACCCGAGCGATCTACCTGAGTTTTTGCAACAGTAATAAACTGATTGTCCCGTCCAACCTTAGCTGTAAAGGTTACAGTAGAAGGGTCGATTGCCCCAGTCTCTTCGTTAATAGTTTCAAAATACTTTGTATAGTTTGAGAAAAGTGAACTTTTAGAACCAACGTTACTTCCATCGCTGGCAGCAAGAACTGAACCAGAAGAAGTAAGGAACTGACAGGTTGTTCCGTTATAAATAGAAGAACCGTCCATCATACCTTCCAGACCAGAAAGTACGATATCAATTCCGGCAACACCAGTTCTCTGGCCCAAAGAGTTCTGAATTGGAGAGAAAACTTTTGCACTAAGAACCTTTTCTCCGTCCAAAGTAGTAATTGTAGGTTCACTAATAAAAGTGATTCCAGCATTTGTGCTTTCTTCAATCTGCTGAGAAGTAAATTCAGTTACAATATCATTTTTGATACGGCCGTTTTTATCGCGGATATAGTGAATTTTAAACTGACCAAGTGGATTATCAGTTGCATCTGCACGTTTTGCGTCCTTGTGGTCAAACATATTTGGCAGCCAGTATACCCATGCAGAATCTATAGTAGAAGATTTTACCATAGCACGCACAGCCTGCTCTGCAGATGACGAACGTTCTTTTTCAGGGATAGCCCAGGTTCCACCAAGAACACCGGCAAGTGCTTCAGCAGAATAAACCATCTCTGTCATACTCTTTTCAACAGCATCACCCTTCTTTTCGGTGAGCGTAATAATACTTTTTGTGATCTGTTCCTTATTACTATTGAGAACTGTTCTACCAATCATAAGTGTCATTACGATTGAAATAACGACCATTCCCAATCCCAAAGATAGAACCAGACTGGCTCTAATCGACTTAAAAGAAGAATTAGTATTACTCATTCTTTTCTCCATTGTGTAATTAGAATGTCACACCTTTAAAATAATGATTGTACACAATTTTTTCAATCGAACTAAAACGTTTTAATTCATTATGACTGATAAAAAAGTGTTATTTTTTTTTAGTTGTTTTTGTGGAATTCCTGCTTTTGAGTGTACATAAGGCTGTCTACATTCTCTACGGCCTGCTCCAAAGTTAGCGGAGACTGGGACGGAACATTGTAAGTTCCAACGCTGGCAGAAAGATTGTAAGGAAGATGCATTACAGAAACCTTTTGAGCAAGTCGCTCCTTAATTTTTGTACAATAATCTTCACCGTTATAATTACGGCTGTTTCCTATTACTAAGAATTCGTCACCTCCATAACGTATGCAAAGCCAGTTCTTTGGAACAGTTTCCAGCACAGCGGCAGAAACAGTTTTTACGGCAAGGTCTCCGTGCAGGTGACCGAACTGGTCATTTATATGCTTCATCTTGTTGATATCAACAAAGAAGAGAACAGTTGTAAGACCATTTTTTTTGTTCTGGGCATAGAAAGGTTTGGCAAGTTTTTCCAAGCCCTGGCGGTTAAGCATTCCAGACAGTGCATCTTTTGTAGAAAGCTTAAGGTACTGCTGGCTCATCTGCTTGAACATGTTCTTTTTACGGAAGTGTTCAATACCAGTCCCAAAGTTTCTGGTCCACATATAGCCATAGCGGTTATCTATCATAGAAAGGTTGTTCTTTGTTACAAAATATCCGTGAACATAAGAATGATGGTAAATTGGCAGGAAAAGGAAAACATTACTTCCTTCGGTCTTCATTTTTGATGGTACCAGGTCTCTTGAATTTATCATCTCTCGTGGATATTTAATATTATTCTGAACCGAACAGATTGACTGCATCTGGTTTCCGTAAGACCAGTCCTGAGGCAGACTTTCTGCCGAATTGATAAGGACAGAGGTCCAATCAGATTTCATAAAGATACAGAAGTCTGAACCTTCAAAAGTATGAGATTTTGCAAAATATGTTTCTATATTAGTAAGAAGAGTAAATACATCTACTGCTTCTGTAAAAATCTCGCTTACAAGTTCCAGCTGGGTATCAAATTCTTCTTTGCGATTGTTTTCATCCAAAGATTCTAGCATTAAGATATTTGTGTCGTTATTTGAATCTTCTTTTGTACAGCAGGAATCTCTGTAAATTGGCTTGCTGTTAATTTTTAAGTGCTGGGTTTCTTCACTGGCAGACAGGACTCGGTTTACAGCTTCATACCCTACCTGCTCTGTGTTATTGCGAACTGTAGAAATGGATGGACGAATAGCGCGGGTATATGCGATATCATCATAACCAATAATTTTAAGCTCTTCTGGAATTTTTACCCCGTTATCAAGGGCAACTTTTTCTGCAGCAAGGGCAATAAGGTCATTTGCACAGACAAAAACCTGAGGAAGAGGCTTTTTATCTTCAAAATACTTTCTAAAGAAAGACAGTGCACAGTGGTAGTCGCAGGTTGGAATGGAAAAAACTTTATCCATATTTATTTCCAGGCCATTATCCTGCAAGCAGGTTCTGTAAGCCTTGTAGCGTTCTGCAATGTCTATAGAAGTTTCCTTGCCGGCTACATATGAAAAATCTGTAAGTTTGTGTTCTTTTAGAAGATGTTCCATCATCTGGTAAAGGCCAGTGTAGTTATCAACCCTAATACAGCTTAAATCATTCAGGGCCTTGTTAATTGTAATGGCAGGCTTTCCCGCTTTTATAATTTTCTGGCGTTCCTTTTCCAAAATGCGGACATTTCCGATTAAATCAGACAGGACAATCACCCCGTCAAAATCTTCATAGTGAATAAGATTAAAAATTGAAAAGCCGGTGTAGTTTAAAAAACCTGAATATTCGGTGTAGTTGTATGCACAAAATAAGTAGAGGTCAATATCCTTGTCTTTTGTGGCCCGCATCATTCCGTTTATGAACTCTTTTACAAAGTAAGTGCTCCACGCGCAGGCCAAAACTGCTATTTTCTTTTTCATTTTTTATCCTGAAGAATTAGTTTTCTGAGTGCTTCAACACCCACGGTAATTGCAAGTTCTGTGTCGTGAGCCTGTTTATTTTCCAGGCCTTTTTTTGCTCTTTCCTGATTTGCAACAACAAGGAAACATGAGCCTACGCGAACCCGCAGGAACTGTCCCGCTATAAAAAGAGCGGCACTTTCCATTTCGCTTGCAAGGCAGCCCATACGCAGCCATGCCTGCCATTTATTTTCCAGTTCATAGCTTACCGGCATAACTTCCGGTTCATGCTGACCAAAGAAAGAATCTTTACACTGAACAACACCTGTGTGATGAGGTGCTTTAAGGTCTTTTGCAGCCTGTACAAGGGCATTTACACAGTCCAGGTTTGCAACTGCAGGGTATTCAATTGGCGCAAACTCGCGGCTGGTGCCTTCCATACGAACCGCGCCGGTGGCAATAACAATGTCGCCGCCCATTACGTCTTCCTGCATACCGCCGCAGGTTCCCACACGAATAAAAGTATGTGCGCCGCACTTGGCAAGTTCGTCTATTGCGATGGCAGCCGAAGGACCACCAATACCAGTTGATGTAACACTTACTGGAACACCTTCCAGAGTGCCCGTATAAGTTGTATATTCGCGTACATCTGCAACGAGTTTTGGATTATCAAAGTGAGCCGCAATTTTTTCGCAGCGTTTAGGGTCGCCTGGCATGATTACATATTTGCCGATATCCTGTGGGCCAACTCCTGTGTGATACTGTTTTCCTGAACCTTCTGTGTAATCTACCATAGTAAAATCTCCTAATATTCCTTATATATAGAAATTATAGCACAGAAAAAGTGAATTTGCGAAAAAAAAACGGAAAGGCTTAATACCTTCCCGCTTTGTAAAATCTTAAATCTCTTTATCAGATAAAACTATTCTGCGCGAGCCATAGCTTCATCAAAGTCTCTTGTTCCCTTCCAAATTTCTTTTGTATAAGGATTTGTCTTTGTTGCAGCAGCCTTTTTACAGATAGCAGCAAGAACAAGAACGTTGATTGCAAGAGCAAGAACAGCAATAACTCCCTGTGCTTTTGGATCTGCAGTAATTCCCATATCAGCAATAGCCTTCTGAACTTCTGGTCCATTGTTTGCAATTGCAGGGTTGTTGTAGATTGCCATAGAAGCATCGTAGAGAGCCTGAGCACCAGTTCCGTCCTGTGGAGCTCCTGCATATACAGAAGGAAGAACAGAGAATGGTTTTGTCAGCTGGAATGGTACAACCTGAGCGAACATACACCAGATTGAAAGTGTAAAAGCGCGGTTCTGGATCCATCCACCCTTGTTCCAGAAGGTTGCGGCAAATGTAGGAGCAAGAAGAAGAGCAAGACCGCAATACCAAGAGTGTGTAGGAAGGTTCAGATATGTATATTCAAAGTTCCAAACATCATAAGCAAGAATGAACATCCATGTCATATCAGGCCAGAGCATATCCTGCTTTTCAAGTTTTCCCTTCTTTGATGAGTAGATTCCCCACCAGCCGGTCATACAAGCAATGTTAATGATACCAGCGATACCGTTAAGAAGGTTCCACCAACCACCGTAGAGGAATACACCTTCGTTAGATACCCACCAGCCACCTGTAATTCCACCTTTAATAGCAGATTCGAAGTCTGATGCAACAGCGATAAGAATATTAATTCCTACAATAATAAAAGGCCAGCATTTGAACCATTCAGCTTTTCCAAGTGCTGTCCATTTTCTTGCAAGGAAGATAAAACCAATACAACCAATAGTTGCCGCGTATAATTTAGCATAATGGAACCATCCGCCCATATACTTAATTACATACCATTCTGAAGCGAATGAATTCTTACCGGCAGCGGCTACAATAAAATATACTGTTAATGCAGCAGGAACGATGAAGAATACAAGAACTCCACCAAACTTTGTTCGTCCAAGTTCATTCAAAAGAATGAGACCAAGGAAAACCAAACACCAACCGAGCAACTGAGTTGCTACTGTTGAGCCATAAAGTTGAAACAACATTTCTAAAAACCTCCTGTGTAAGTCTGTTGGCGGGTCGTCAGCAGGCTTCTATTTCCTTTATGTTCATTTCATTGCCCTTTTGCAAAACCGTATCTTCGCTCTTGCAAAAAGGACAAATTTTACCATGTTCTACAGTACCGTAGGTCTTTCCGCAGGCATTACAGATTGTAACTGCAGGAAGACTTTCTATTTTGAGGGCGGCATTGGTCATTATGGGCGATTTTTTTACAGCCCACTTCCAGCCGTCTTCCAGAAACTCCGGCACTACTCCACTCACTTCCCCAAGTTCAAGCGTAACGCTTTGAATTGCGGAAAGATTCTGCTCTTGGGCAAGTTTTTCGAGACGCTTGATGATGTGAAAGACAAGTCCTAACTCGTGCATAATATTAAGAAGTAAAGCTAAAAATTGCTTTCGCAATTTTTTTAACGCTTTGCTATTGAACACCGACCGCCAGCGGCCTTACACATCCATAGACGAACGGTTTGGATTCAAAAGAATCTTCACTTCGCGCTTAAGGATATTTGGCAGAATTGCCTTGAGTTTATCCTCACTACGAACCATGCGGCTTGCCTTTGGATGCTCACGGTGGAGTTTGATTGCGTCAAATGCACACTTAGTTGTACAAACGCCACAACCGATACACTTGTTTTCATCAACGATACTCTGACCACAGCTGAGACAACGGGCAGTTTCTTTCTTAATCTGCTCTTCTGTAAAGCAAAGCTTTGTTTCAACAAATTTGCTGTCTACAGTCTTCTTTCCAGGAACCTGGCGTGGTGTATTATCGTATCCTTCAACAAGAATATCTTCTTTATTAAGTTCAATAAATTCGCGCTTATCGCGACCGATTGTCATTGTTGAATGAGGCTGAACAAAACGATGGATAGAAACAGCTGCCTTTTTACCAGCCGCAATTGCGTCAATTGCAAACTTTGGACCAGTGTAAACGTCACCACCAGCAAAAATATCAGGCTCTGCAGTCTGATAAGTTACAGGATCAGCTACAACGCCGTTTCCGCGGCCAAGTTCAACTTTTGAACCAGCAAGCATATCACCCCAGACAATTGCCTGACCAATAGAAAGGTAAACATTGTCACATTCAACAGTAACAGTGTCATTTTCATCATATTTAGGATTAAATCGACCTGTTTCATCTTTTACAGAGACGCACTTCTTAAATACAATGCCCTTTACCTTACCGTTTTCAGTAAGAATTTCTTTTGGACCCCATCCACAGTTAATCTTAATTCCTTCTTCTTCGGCTTCTTCAATTTCTTCTACAGTTGCAGGCATTTCATTTCTCTGCTCAAGACAATATTGAAGAACTTCTGATGAACCACAGCGACCAGCTGTACGGCTTACGTCGATAGCAACGTTACCACCACCGACAACAACAGTCTTTCCGCTTACCTTATAATCGTGATTATCAGCAACAGTGCGCAGGAAGTCTACGGCTGTCATTACACCTTCGGCATCTTCGCCATTAATTCCAGCCTTGCGACCTCCCTGGCATCCGATAGCAATATAGAAGGCCTTGTAGCCCTGTTCACGAAGCTGGGCAATCGTAATGTCTTTTCCAACTTCTACACCAGTCTTAATTTCAACGCCCATTTCCTTCATTACGTCAATTTCTGCGGCAACAACGTCCTTTTCAAGCTTGAAGGCAGGAATACCGTAAACAAGCATACCACCGGCAACCTTATTCTTTTCAAAAACAGTCGGGCGGTAACCTTTTTCTGCAAGGTAGAAGGCACAGGACAATCCAGCAGGACCACCACCGATAATTGCAATCTTCTGGCTGAACTCGCCGCGGTTAGAAGGAATAACCTTCTTTGGAATAAAGCGAACCTTAGCATCCAGGTCTTTCTGGGCAATAAACTTCTTTACTTCATCAATAGCGATTGCCTCGTCGATTGTTCCACGGGTACAAGCTGCTTCGCAGCGCTTATTACAGATGCGTCCGCAAACTGCAGGGAAAGGGTTTTCCTTTTTAATCAGTTCAAGAGCTTCTGTATAGCGGCCCTCGCTTGCCATTTTCAAATAGCCCTGAATACCAATGTGGGCCGGGCAGGCAGTTTTACAAGGAGCGGTACCAGTTGAATAACAGTTTATGCGGGCTGTATCGCGGTAGTTTTCATCCCAGTTTGCTTCTGACCATTTATGATTATCTGGAAGAATATGTTTTGGATAGCGAACCTTACTTCCATCTTTTTTACAGAGCTTCTGACCAAGTTTTACAGCACCTGCAGGACAATATTCTACACAACGTCCGCAGGCAACACACTTGTCGCTTTCGGTTCTGGCAACATAAGCCGAGCGTGACATATTTGGAGTATTGAACAGCTGAGAAGTACGGAGAGCGTAGCAGACATTTACGTTACAGTTACAGATAGCAAAAATCTTGTTTTCACCGTCAATGTTTGTAATCTGATGAACAAAACCGTTGTCTTCGGCGCGCTGTAAAATCTCATAAACCTGTTCGCGGGTAATATAATGACCTCGCTTTGTCTCTACAAGGTAATCTGCCAGGTCGCCTACACCGATACACCAGTCTTCTGGATCATCGGCACAACCTTCTTCGTAGGTACGGCGGCTCAATCGGCATGAACAAGGAGAAGCAGCATATTTTCCATCATATTTATCAAGCCAGTGAGAAATGTGTTCTACACTTACGCTGGCATTTTCTGCTTCAATTGCCTTTTCAACCGGAATAACGTGCATACCAATTCCAGCGCCCCCTTCCGGCACCATAGGAGTTACCTTGGTAAGAGGTTCAAAGGTCATGCGGTCAAAGAAGCGTCCCAGTTTTGGATGTTCTTCCAGCTGTTTCTGATTCATATTTGTGAATTCAGCACTTCCTGGAACGAACATAGGCAGAATATACTGCTTTTCGTGCTTTGGATTTTCCCAGTTATATTCGATAAGACCGGCAATTGCCATGTCCATCATGATTTTTTCAAGATAGTCAGCGTCTTTTCCTGTAAGTTCTACAAGCTGAGGAAGAGTGACTGGCTTACGCACATCCATTTTGAGGGCGACTTCTGCCATCTCATCAGTTACAATTTCGTTCAAGCCCCAATATTCTGGGTCATTTTCATTGATTTTGCGTCCTAGTCGGTCTGTAATTTTTTGTCCCAACTCCAGGATTAAAGGTCTTACTTCTGTTTCTGCCATTTTTGCCGCTCCTATAAAATATTGTGGTTTCAACAAGCTCAACCACCACAGTTGTTTATTTATTATGTTCCTGAACCTCGCTCAAAAGCCACGAAGTCCACTCCGAAACCCCTTCGCCGGTTTTTGCAGAAATCGGGAAGATTTTTACATTTTTATTGATTTTACCAACATACTCTCGTAACTTTTCCATATCAAAATCAAAGTATGGCATTACATCAATTTTATTGATGATTAATGCATCTACTGTTGAAAACATAAGAGGATACTTGAGCGGCTTATCATGACCTTCCGGAACCGAAAGAATCATTACGTTTTTGGCAGCCCCTGTGTCAAACTCTGCAGGACAGATAAGGTTTCCCACATTTTCCAAGACAACAAGGTCCAGGCCGTCGTAATTAAGTTCATTAAGCCCCTGCTCTGTCATAGCAGCATCCAGATGGCACATTCCGCCCGTATGCAGCTGAATAGATTTTACGCCCGCATTTGCCATAGTCTTGGCATCAACATCAGAATCAATATCAGCTTCCATAATTCCAATCTTGATTTTGTCTTTAAGACTTTCTACCGTGCGCAAAAGCGTTGTAGTTTTTCCACTCCCCGGA
>JAEEGL010750388.1_pt1 | contig 12015 bp, 7 predicted proteins | sample 9134231 | NCBI WGS metagenome assembly JAEEGL01 (sample SAMN16246548, study PRJNA631951) | gut metagenome | biome: gut microbiome; feature: rumen; material: fiber-attached | host: Bos | place: Iran: Karaj | collected 2018-10
CAGCCACGTGGAGGAAGAAGTGATCCCGAAGCTGCAGCCGCAAACCAGCGCCTTCCAACAGTTTATTCAGCGCATCGTCGATTTCTTCAATAATATCATCGATTGGTTCCGCAGATTATTCCGGTTCTGATTTCGGCAAACACTTGCAGCCCGCCTTCCGGCGGGCTGTTTCCTTTTTTCGCTTTCCGCTCCCGCGAAACGCCTTTCCGCTCCCGCCGGTATTGAACGGCGCAGAGAATATGGTATATTGAAAACGATCCCATACGGAAAGGTTGGTATAAAAATGAAAAAAATATGTAAAACGATCCTTGCGCTTATGCTGTGCCTGCTGATGGGGCTTTCGGCCTTGCCCGCCTTATGCCTTTCCGCCGCGGCGGAGGAAACGGGCGGCCTCAGGTTGGAGGATTGGCAATACAGCGTATACGATAAAAACGGTACGGTCCGGCTTACCAGATATATCGGCGCGGCAAATACCGTCACCGTGCCCGCCGTTCTGGAGGTGGACGGCAAAGCGTATACCGCGATCCTGTGCGAGCGCGCGTTCGAGTATAACCAAACCCTTACGTCCGTTACGATGAGCGAAGGCGTCCGGTTCAGCCAGTGGATGGATTCGCTTTTCCACGGCTGTTCCGCCCTTACCCACGTGGACGTTTCCGGCGCCGATACCTCCGGCGTTACGGATATGGACCGCATGTTCTCCGGCTGCAGCGCGCTCGAAACGCTGGATCTTTCGTCGTTCGATACGTCTTCGGTTGCCAGTATCGATTCCATGTTCAGCGGGTGTCAGATCCTTTCCGGGCTTACCGGGTATGAAAACTGGGATACGTCTTCTTTGAAAGATATGTCCTTTGCTTTCAGCAGGTTCGTATATGCGGTGGGCTCGAAGGTGCCGGTGACGATCGACCTGAGCCGCTGGGATTTAAGCAAAATCAGAAATTCCTGCGCGTGCTTCCAGAACTGCGGCGCAACGAGGATCCTGCTGCCGGATAACCTTGCGGTGATGAGCGCCTACTTTCTGAACCACGTGGCGCTGCACGAGGGAACCAGCTTCACCATTCCCGCCGGGGTCAAACAGATCGGGTATGCCCATACGCTGTATGATTTCGGCACGAACGCCATGACCGAGTATATTGTGCCCGAGGGCAACACGAACTTCAAAACGGTGGACGGCATCCTTTACTCGGCCGACGGAAAGGAGCTTTTGGCCGTTCCGCGCGCGAAACGGTTCGCGAACCAGGTGTTTGAGATCCCCGAAGGCGTGGAATTCATGGGGGAACTGAGCTTTTCCAGAAACCCGACCTTCTCTAAGGTGATCCTGCCCGACAGCTTTGAGATCAAATACGTTCCCTATGAGGACGAACGGTACGAATTATACTGGGATTCGGGCAATGTCAACGTCGGCACGAATCTTTCCATCGCCATTTACTGCTATACGAATACCACCGACTACGAGGTAAAGGAAACGAACCCGCGGTATACCTCCGAAAACGGCGTCGTTTATTCCAAAGATATGTACCGCGTTGTGGCCATACCGGCCCGCTACAACCGGGTGATGGAGATCCCCGAGGGCGTGGCGCGTTGGGAGCGCGAGGCCATGTGGGCGGACGGTTCCGCTACCGTGGACAGCCTTCTCACCTTCTGCCCGGGCGCAAATATCCCCTCCACGCTCAAGGCGATGGCAAGCGATCAGCTCACAATGCTCAACCGCCTGCATGCCAACCGCAAGAATTCGTCCAGACCGTTCACTATCACCGTGGCCGAGGGGAACGAAAACTTTTGTCTGGATGAAAACGGCTGCCTCACGGTCATTGAAACGCCCGATCAGATCGCGGCGGACGCCGTGATCGAACTCATTGAGGCCATCGGCAAGGTGTGGTATCAGGATAGCTACAAAGTAAAGATCGACGCGGCGCAGGCCGCCTACGACGCCCTCACCGACGCGCAGAAGGAGCTTGTGAGCAATGATCAGAAGCTGTGGGACGCCATTGAACGCTACAATGCCCTGAAGGCAAAGGCGGAGCAGGAAGCGGCTGATAAGGCGGCGGCAAATCAGGTCTATATGTTGATCAACGCCATCGGCACGGTGGTATATACCGACGCCTGCAAAGCGAAGATCGACGCGGCGCAGGCCGCCTACTACGCGCTCACCGAGGCGCAGAAGGCGCTTGTGAGCAACGTGCAGAAGCTGAACGACGCCATTGCGCGGTATAACGAGCTGAAAGCGGCAGCGGAGCAGACCGGAGCCGATACCGATACCGGGGCGGTGAACGCCGTTATCGAAAAGATCAACGCCATCGGCGCGGTGGAGCTTACCGCAGCCTGCAAGGCGAAGATCGACGCGGCGCAGGCTGCCTACGACGCGCTCACAAACGAGCAGAAAGCGCTTGTAACCAACGCGCAGACGCTCGCCGACGCCGTCGCCCGCTACAACGCGCTCAAGGCTGAGGCGGACCGGGCTGCGGCGGACCGGGCTGCGGCAAACGCCGTCATTCAGAAGATCAACGCCATAGGTACGGTGGAATACACCGACGCCTGTAAAGCGAAGATCGACGCGGCGCAGGCCGCCTACAACGCCCTCACCGCTGCGCAGAAAGCGCTGGTGACCAACGCGCAGGCGCTCACCGCCGCCGCGAACAGGTATAACGCGCTGAAGGCCGCGGCGCAGGCTTCCGCCGACCCCACCGAGCCCGCGCAGCAAGATCCCCCCGCCCCGCCCGCGGATCCCGGTACGCCCTCGGGGGAAAATCTCTGCAAGTGGTGCGGCAAGCCCCATACCGGCTTCGGCGGCAGAATCGTCGGATTCTTCCACGGTATCCTTTACTTCTTCGCGCATCTGTTCGGCACAAGATAACGCGCCCAACGGAATCCACAATAAACCCCCGGCATGCTTCGGCATACCGGGGGCGCTCCTTTTTCTCATACCGGAAAAACGCCGTACCCGCCGATGGCGTCATTCAAAAAACACAATGTGCGGCAAACCCGGTTTCCCGCTTTCCGCTCCCGCAAAACGTCTTTCCGCTCCCGCCGGTATTGAACGGCATGGTGGATATGGTATATTGAAAACGATCCCATACGGAAAGGTTGGTATAAAAATGAAAAAAACATGTAAAATGATCCTTGCGTTTGCGCTTTGCCTGCTGATGGGGCTTTCTGCCCTGCCCGCCTTATGCTTTTCCGCTGCGGCGGAGGAAACGGGCGGCCTCACGCTGGAGGATTGGAATTACTGGGTGAAGGAAGAGGACGGTACGGTCCGGCTCACCGAATACGTCGGCACGGCGGATACCGTCGTTGTTCCCTCGTATTTTGAGGCGGAGGGCAGAAACTGCCCTGTGATCGTAAACGGTCCCTTGTTCAGTTCCAAAAGAAACGTGAATTCCGTCTCCTTTGACGAAGGCGTCAGCTTTGAAGAGTCGATGAGTTCGCTCTTCAGCGGTTGTTCCTCCCTTACCCACGTCGATCTTTCCGGCGTCAGCACCGCCGGCGTGAAGTATATGGACTCTATGTTCGCGGGCTGCGGCTCGCTGAAGGATTTGGATCTGTCATCGTTCGACACGTCTTCGGTTCTCAGTATCAGACGGATGTTCAGCAATTGTCAGAGCCTTTCGGGGCTTACCGGGTATGAAAACTGGGATACGTCTTCTCTGCAGAATATGTCCTATGCGTTCAATTATTTCGTCTACACGGCGGGCTCGAAGGTCCCGGTAACGGTCGATCTGCGGAACTGGGATCTCAGCCATATCCGGAATAACTGCGCGTGCTTCCAGTACAGCAGCGTAAGAAGGATCCTGCTGCCGGAGAACCTTGCGGTGATCAGCGCTTACTTTCTGAACCACGCGATCAAATTTGAGGGATCCAGCTTCACCGTTCCCGCCGGGGTCAAAAAAATCGGATACGCGCATACGTTTTACGATTTCGGCACAAACGATATGACCGAGATCCTCGTGGCGGAGGGCAACACGAACTACAAATCGGTAGACGGCGTCCTTTACTCTGCCGACGGCACCGAGATGCTTGCCGTACCGCTCAGAAAAAGGTTTGAAAACAAAGTGTTTGAGATTCCCGAAGGCGTTGAATTTTTGGGAGAGCTGAGCTTTTCAAAAAACCCCTACGTCACAAAACTGATCCTTCCCGACAGCTTCGAAATCAAGTACGTCCCCTATGGCAACAGCAGATATGTGGTATACGGCGACACCGGCAATATCAACGTGGGCACGAACCTTTCCATTGCGATCTACATCTATACGAATATTAACGACTATACGGTAAAAGATACGAATCCGCGGTATACCTCCGTGAACGGCATCGTTTATTCCAAAAATATGGATGTTGTTGTTGCCATACCGATGCGCTACAACGGGGTAATGGATATCCCCGAGGGCGTTGCGCGTTGGGAGCGCGAGGCCATGTGGGCGGACGGCGAAGGCGTTGTGGACAGCCTTCTTTCCGCCTGCCCGGGCGTAAATATCCCGTCGAGCATGAAGGCGATTGCAACCGATCAGCTCAATATGCTCAACCGCCTGCATGCCAACCGCAAAAACTCGTCAAAACCCTTTACCATCACCGTAGCCGAGGGCAACGAAAATTTCTGCCTGGATGAAAACGGCTGCCTCACGGTCATCGAAACGCCCGACCGGATCGCGGCGATGGAAGCGATCGCAAAGATCAACGCCATCGGCACGGTGGAGTTTACCGCCGCATGTAAAGCGAAGATCGACGCGGCGCAGGCTGCCTACGACGCGCTCACAAACGAGCAGAAAGCGCTTGTAACCAACGCGCAGACGCTCGCCGACGCCGTCGCGCGATACAACGAACTGAAGGCAGCGGCGGATCAGGCCGCGGCCGATACGGAAGCGGTGAACGCCGTTATCGAAAAGATCAACGCCATCGGCACGGTGGAATATACCGACGAAAGCAAAGCGAAGATCGACGCGGCGCAGGCCGCCTACGACGCCCTCACCGAAGCGCAGAAAGCGCTTGTGAGCAACGCGCAGACGCTCGCCGACGCCGTCGCCCGCTACAATGCGCTGAAGGCGGAGGCGGACAGGGCTGCGGCGGACCGGGCGGCGGCAAACGCCGTGATCGAAAAGATCAACGTCATCGGTACGGTGGATTATACCGACGAAAGCAAAGCGAAGATCGACGCGGCGCAGGCCGCTTACGACGCCCTCACGGACGCGCAGAAGGCGCTTGTGAGCAACGTGCAGAAGCTCACCGACGCCGTCGCCCGCTACAACGCGCTGAAGGCTGAGGCGGACAGGGCAGCGGCGGACCGGGCCGCGGCAAACGCCGTCATCGAAAAGATCAACGCCATCGGCACGGTGGAATATACCGACGCCTGCAAAGCAAAGATCGACGCCGCAAGAAACGCGTATAACGCGCTCACCGCCACGCAGAAAGCGCTGGTAACCAACGTGCAGGCGCTCGCCGCCGCCGCGAACCGGTATAACGAGCTGAAGGCCGCGGCGCAGGCTTCCGCCGATCCCACCGAGCCCGCGCAGCAAGATCCCCCCGCCCCGCCCGCAGATCCCGGTACGCCCGCGGTCGAAAATCTCTGCAAGTGGTGCGGCAAGCCCCATACCGGCTTTGGGGGCAGAATCATCGGATTCTTCCACGGTATCCTTTACTTCTTCGCGCATCTGTTCGGCACAAGATGACGCTCCCAACGGAATCAACAATAATCCCCCGGCATGCTTCCTGCATACTGGGGGCGCTCCTTTTTTGCACCGGAAAAACGCCGTACCCGCCGAAGGGCGTCATTCAAAAAACACAATGTGCGGCGCACAGGCCGGTTTCCCGCTTTCCGCTCCCATAAAACGCCTTTCCGCTCCCGCCGGTATTGAACGGCGCGGCGGATATGGTATATTGAAAACGGCAATACTACAAAAAACGATGATACAAAAAGGAGGATGTATATGAAAAACGGAATGCGGGAAGACCTGCTGCTCACGAAAAGGGATTTTCTGCTGTATCTGGGCATAAGAACCGATGAAAAAAAGAAAAAATCTTCCCCCAACGGGAAAGAACGGAACCGCACGGCCGGCATGAAGAGGAAAGGCCTGTTTTTCTTCAGCGCGTTTCTTTGCTTCGCGCTGGTATTTTCGGTTTTCACCGCGTTTTCGGCATTTGCGGAGGAAGCCCCCGGCGTGCTGGCGTCCGGCTACTGCGGCAGCGGCGACCGTACGAGAATGACGTGGACGCTCACCGAGGACGGCGAGCTCACCATCAGCGGCACCGGCTATATGTGGGTGGATATTTATTCGGAGGTTGCGGAGAGTATCGCGGAAACTCCCTGGAAGCCGTACCGCGACAGCATCCGGCGGCTTGTTATAGAAGAGGGCGTACAGACGATCTCTTACGCCGCGTTCCGTGACTGCACCGCGCTCACCGAGGTGTTTCTGCCCGAAAGCCTGCTCTCGGTAGCCACGAGAACGTTCAAGGGCTGTACCGCGCTTACCGCCGTCCATTTCCCCGAAAACCTCAAATATATCAATTCGGAGATGTTTACCGGGTGTACCTCTCTGGAACGCGTCACGCTGCCCGAGAGCGTTGAAAGGATCTATACCAAAGCTTTCAGCGGGTGCGTCAGCCTTGCCGAAATCACCATGCCGGCGCATATGAAGTATATCGGCGACAACGCGTTCAACGGATGCAGGAGTCTGAAGCGGATCGTGATCCCGGAGGGCGTTACCGAGGTCAAAGAAGATACGTTCCTCGACTGTATCGCATTGAAAAACGTTTCCCTGCCCGAGGGCTTAACGACCATCGAATCCGGCGCGTTCGCAAACTGCCGCAGCCTGACGGAGATCTCTCTGCCAAACAGCCTGACGTCGATCAGGAATTCCGCCTTCAGCGGCTGTTCCGCGTTAAAGGAAATCGAGATCCCCGATACGGTGCGTGAAGTCAATGTAGCCGCGTTTTCCCGCTGCGCCGCGCTTGAGAGCGTAATCCTTCCCGCAGGGCTGCGGACCATTGCCCCGTATCTTTTTTACGGATGCGAAAGCCTGCAAAGCGTAACGATCCCCGAAAGCGTGGTATGGATCGAAGTCAACGCTTTTCAAAACTGTTCGTCCGTTACAGATATTTCGATTCCCGCAAACGTAAAAACGATCCAGCAGCTCGCGTTCGCCGGTATGGATTCTTTGCAGGCGTTTGAGGTTTCGGAGGATAATCCGTATTTTTCCGCAGGCGAATACGGCTGCCTCTATAACAAGGATAAAACCACGCTGGTATCGTATCCGGGCGGCCGCGCCGCGTCCGCGTTTACGGTCCCGGACGGCGTAAGCAGTATAGAGCTGAGTGCGTTTGCCGATTTGCAAACGCTTGAAAGCGTGACTTTCCCCGCGTCGGTCACGGATATTGTGCGCGGCGCGTTTTACCGCTGCCCGAATATCGTCTCCTTTACCGTCGATCCCGGGAACCCCGTATTGCGCTCGGTGAACAACTGTGTGATCGAGCCGGCGTCCGATACGCTCGTTCTCGCGTGTAAAACCAGCGAGATCCCCGAAGACGGCAGCGTGAAGCATATCCGGGGCAGGGCCTTCGTGAATACCGGCAGCAGCATCACGGTGCCCGGGTTCATCGAGAGTTTTGAACAAGACGTTTTCACCGGGTGCGATATGCTGGTTTCCGCCGTGATCGCGCCGGGCATTACGAAAACGGCGTACGGTATGTTCCCCTCGTCCGTAAAGAAAATCGTGATCCCGGATACCGTCACATACATTGAGGCTTTTCTGGTTCGTGACGGCAGGTTTGACAGCATGCCGACGGAAGATTTTGACGTATATTATACCGGCAGCGAGGAACAGTGGAATGAGATCCACATTGAAAACTGGTACGAGGCGCAGCCGAACAATAACCTGTTGGCTGCTTCAAAGCACTTTGATTACCGGTTTACCGAAGTAGACGGCGCACCCTCCACCTGCGTCGTTCCCGGGTATACCGCGGGGCTCTACTGCAACGTGACCGGCACGTGGGTTTCCGGGCACAAGGCGCTGCCGTTGACCGACCATACGCCCGGTGAAACCGTGACCGAAAACGCGACCGCCGCAACCTGTACCTCAAACGGCGGGTATGACGAGGCGGTTTACTGCACGGTGTGCGGTTCCGAAATCAGCCGCACCCATTCGGTCACCCCTGTCGTGGGCCACGCATGGGGCGAATGGGAGGTTGTAAAACAGGCGACGACAAGCGAAGAAGGCCTCATGCGCCGCACCTGCGCAAATGATCCCACCCATACGAAAGAACAGATCATCCCCAAACTGCAGCCGCAAACCAGCGCTTTCCAACAGTTCATTCAGCGCATCGTGGATTTCTTTAACGATATCATTGATTGGTTCCGCCGCCTGTTCCGGTTCTGAACCGGCGCTGCGCTTTCCATGCAAACGGATGATCGGCTTTCCCTTTTCCCTCCCTCGCGGAGGGATTTTTTTGCCTGCCAAATTTCAGTTTGTGGGGCTCGATGCCCCACAAACTGAAGCTGCAAGCTGAGGAGCTACAAGCTACAAGCAAGATTGATTACGCAGAAAAAATGTTGGAATCAGAGCAACATCCGCACATTTCTAATTTGCTTGCAGCTTGCAGCTTGTAGCTTGCAGCTTCGCGCAAACAGCGCGATAAACTGCAATTCCCGCATTTTCCCGGAAGTCCCCTTTTTGTTTATTGAAAATTACGCTTGATTCTCGTATAATGGAACCGTAAGGCGTACGTGGGACGGTTCTGTGTCTCATGTATTTTGCGGTTGCAAACCTGTTTCAATCGGGTTGATACACTTCAACCGTCCCGCCGTCCCTGCCTGCCGCATTGCCAAGGTTACTTCGCGCCTGCGGCGCGATAACTGTAATTTTCATGTTTAACAATGAAATCTCCAAAAAAATTGAAATTCCCTGCAACATTTCCGCCCCGCCGTTTGTATATAGGGCAGAGCGGCAAGAGAAAAGCGGCTCGCAAACATCAAAAAGTGAGGTATATCAAAATGAAAAAGGTTATTGCCATTCTGTTAAGCATCATGCTTCTTGCGTCCTGCGCCGCCGTGCTGGCGGGCTGCGCCACAAAGGAAAAACCCAAAGACAGCGGCTTCACCGGCAGCGAGGTCGGCGGCGGCTGGAACAAAGCGGAATCCCCCGCGATCACCGACGCCTTCAAGGCGGTATTCGATAAAGCCACAAGCACCCTCGCCGGCGTTCAGTACGTCCCCGTGGCGTATCTCGCCAGTCAGACGGTGGCCGGTACGAACCACTGCGTGCTGTGCAAGGCCGCGGCCACGGTGCCGGACGCCGAAGAGACCTACGCCATCGTGTATATCTATGAGGATCTGAACGGCGGCGCCGAGATCACTGAGGTAATGAGCTGCGACGTGCCCGCGAACACCTCCGAGGACGACGGCGGCTGGCAGGCGCCCGAAACCCCCGCCGTACCCGAAGAAGCCCATGCGGCGCTCACAAAGGCCTGCGAAACCCTTGCCGGAGAAGAATACACCCCCGTGGCCCTGCTGGCAACGCAGGTGGTGAGCGGCGTCAACTACCGTTTGCTCTGTGAAGCCCGCGCAAGCGTGCCCGGCGCCGAAGCGCGGTACGTGATCCTTACCGTGTCTGCCGATTCGCAGGGCAACGCCTCCATCGCCGGAACCGACGAGTTCGTATCCGATCAGAACGCCCAGATCGCCAATCCCCGCGAGGAATACGGCAGCAGCATGGAGTCTTTGGCGGCCGCCGAAGAGGCCGTGGGCTTCTCCCTCACTCTGCCCGAGGATATCACCCCCGAAAACTTCGTTGTGATCAGCGGCGAGATCCTCGAGGTGGATTTTGACGGCGGCTATATCCGCAAGGCCTTGGGCAGCGACGATATCAGCGGCGACTATAACGAGTACGCCGTGAACGAAACCAAAACCGCAGACGGCAAAGAGATCACGCTGAAGGGCAGCGGCTCCAAAATCATGCTTGCCTTATGGACCGACGGCGGTTATACTTACTGCGTGGGCGTTGCCGACGGCGCGAAAGAAGCCGATATCCTCGCCATGGCGGGGGCTGTAAAATAATTGCAGCTTGTGGGGCTCGAAGCTCTACAAACTGCACAGGCACCAGTCACCAGACACCAGGCACCAGTCGCCGGGTACATAGTATTTCTGATACAGATTAACAAATCTCATTTTACAGCAATGATTTATGTCTCCCTATGTATAAATTTAAGGGCGAAGCCTTCCTCTTAAACTGGTGCCTGGTGCCTGGTGCCTGATGCCTTCGTCCTACAAACTGAAATAAAGGTAATTCTATGACCAGATCCATCCCCGTTTCCCCGTTTACCATCCTGCTCCGCAGCGTGGCGCTGTTTGCGGCGTCGCTTGTTCCCGCGCGCTTTGAAGCGGAAACGGACGCCGCGCTCGTCAAAGAAAAGGCGGCGTATTATTTCGAGCGGTACGGCAATGCGGTTCTGCGGCTGGCCTATTCCTACCTGCACAACACGCCCGACAGCGAGGACGTGCTGCAGGAAACGCTGATCCGCTACGTGCAGAGCGCCCCGCGCTTTGAAAACGACAAACACGCCAAGGCGTGGCTGATGCGGGTGGCGGCCAATCTCAGCAAAAACAGGCTCGGCTACGGCAAAACCCACCCCACGGACGAGCTGAACGACGAGCTTGTGGCCGAGCAACGGGAGGATCTCTCTTTCGTGTGGCAGGCGGTGAAGGCGCTGCCGCCCCGGCAGCGGGAGGCGATCCACCTGTTTTATCAGGAGGGCTACTCCACAGCCGAGGTCGCCGAAATCCTCGGGCGCAACGAGAGCACGGTGCGATCCGACCTGAAACGGGGCAGGGAAGCCCTGAAAAAAATACTGAAGGAGGCGTATGATTTTGAATAAATATAACGAGGTCATGGGCCGCATCGCCGTTTCGGAAGAAACGAAACAAAGAATTCTGGAAAATCTGCAAACGGCTCAGCCGGAACCCGCAAAAATCGTGCGTTTCCCGAACGCCAAACGGTATATCGCGGTGGCCGCCTGCTTCGCTGTGGCGCTTCTCGGGGTGCTGGCCGTAACGCTGTTCGGCCGTCCGCCGCAAATCGGCCCCGATCCCGCCACCGACGGCGTTTCCACCGGCGGCTATGCGGCGGAATACCGCAGCGCAAAGGCGCTGTCCCGCGCCTCCGGCGTTAAAATCAAGGATCTCAAACATCTGCCCTTCACCCCCACCGAGACCCGGTATCTGGATTACGGGATCGATCTGGCCGAGATCGTTTACGCCGACGAAGCGCACACGCTGTACTACCGCGCCTCCGAAGGCAGCCCGGACCCCTCCGGCGATTACAACGAATACGATACGGTGGAAACCCGGGAGCTCGGCGGCGTTGCGGTAACGCTCCGGGGCAGCGGCGGCCTGATTTACGTGGCGCTTTACGAGCAAAACTGCGTTTATTATTCCATCGGTTCCCCCGAGGGGCTCACTCCGGCGCAGCTCGAGGCCATGCTGCCGTGAAGATTTCAGTTTATCGCGCCGTTGGCGCGAAGCTGCAAGCTGCAAGCAAATTAGAAATGTGCGGATATTGTTCTGATACCGACATTTTACCGAACAATCTATCTTGCTTGTAGCTTGTAGCTCCTCAGCTTGCAGCTGCAGTTTGTGGGGCGTCGAGCCCCACAAACTGCAATTTATCATAAACGCAAAGCGGCGGCGTCCAACCGGGCGCTGCCGTTAAATTGCTTTATTACTGTGATTCCGCATAAAAATGGTAAATAACTGTTTACTAATTGTGAGAATCATGCTATACTGCGAATAGCATTGGAAAAGAAAGGTTGACTTTTTTATGAGCGAGCATGAAACGGCGATTTCCGGTGGGGGCGTGGATACCGTTGCCGTGTATGAATCGTGCGCGAAGCAGTGCGGGCTTTCGGTGCCCATGCTGCGCGTGCTGGAAACCGTCTGTCTGCACCCGGGATGCACGCAGAAAGAGGTGGGCGAGCGGCTGCAAGCTTCAAAGCAGCGTGTAAACGCGCTGGTGCAGGCCTTAACGCAAAAGCAGATGCTCA
>JAEEGL010820261.1_pt1 | contig 12015 bp, 7 predicted proteins | sample 9134231 | NCBI WGS metagenome assembly JAEEGL01 (sample SAMN16246548, study PRJNA631951) | gut metagenome | biome: gut microbiome; feature: rumen; material: fiber-attached | host: Bos | place: Iran: Karaj | collected 2018-10
ACCACATTGCCCTGCACCACTTCAAAAGCGGCATTCAGCGCCGCCGATTTGCCGTAGTTTCTTCTAAACTTGATACCCTTCACACAAGAGTTCTTAGCGCGAAGTTCTTCAATGACGCTCCACGACTTGTCGGTAGAGCCGTCGTCCACCATCACTATCTCGTACGAGAACGAGTTTTCCTGCATCACGCGTTCAATCCATGCCACCAGTTCCGGCAGCGATTCTTCTTCATTATAAAGCGGTACTACAACAGATATGTCCATGCTAATTAACAATTTATAATTTACAATGAATAATTGAGAGTTGTTTGAGTTATTGTTATTGGTGTCATTCCGAGGCGGTGGTTGAGCTTGTCGACACCACCGCGGAAGGTATCTTTCAATTTTCAGTTTTCAGTTTATTTTCATCCTCTTTCTTTTTATACAAATACATCGCCGTAAAGAGGTCGAAAAAGAGGCCATAGAGCAGCACTGGTAGTGAATAGAGCATAGCGGCGGCCAACACATTGGTCACTTTGCCTTCATAGATGCGTTGCACCGCGGTCGGTTCTATCAAAGAGAAGTGGAACATCATATAGCAGAGATAGATAAGCAAAGCTGTCACCGTGACGATGACGCCAATGCCAAACGCCTTGGCAAAAGAGAGGTAACCGCCACCAAGGGTCTCCTTGTAATCTTTCTGTGCGAGATAGAGCAGCGCTATGAAGATGATGATCAGCACAATATCGAAAATCGAGCGAGCCTCATACTGATACAACCGGGCATACATGCGTACCAACTCCAAGAAGGATATTGCCACTCCCAGCAAAACGCCCCATTTCAATGATTTTTTCCACATAGATTTTTACAGATTAAAGTGCAAATATAAAAGAAAATCCATTGCATTGCAACTACCATTCGACAGAAAGGCCATCATAGCCTAAAAAAACATTTTCAGGCAGCGTGGGCGCCACATCGACATACTTGCCCAGCGAGTGACTGATATGCGTCAAATAAGCTTGTTTTGGCTTTAAACGGTCGATAATAGCCAAGGCTTGCTCCAGATTAAAGTGCGAATAGTGCGGCTCGAGTCTTAACGCATTGATAACCAGCACATCCAAATTATGCAATTTAGCCATTTCCTTTTCCGAAATAAAATTGGCATCGGTAATATAGGCCAGATTGGCGATGCGATACCCCAAAATGCGCAAAGTAAGGTGCTGCACATGAATAGGTGTCACTTGAACATGCTGAACCATAAAGGGTTCGTCATGCACCGGAATCAGACTCAAGTCGGGCACGCCAGGGTATTTCACCCGCTTGAAGGCATAGTCGTAATCCTTTTGGATGACATGCAGCACCCGCGGCAGTCCGTAGATGGGCATCGTCTTCTCCATCAGGAAATTAACGGGACGAATATCGTCAATGCCACCGATATGGTCCTTATGCTCGTGGGTGGTCAACAGCGCATCCACGCGTGTAATTTGATTGGTCAGCAACTGTTGCCGCAGATCGGGACCGGCATCTATCAGGATATTGAGGCCTTCCACCTCCACGAAGGCGGAAGTACGCAAGCGGTGGTCGCGCGCATCATCCGACTGGCACACAGCACATTTGCAACCCACAATGGGAATTCCCTGCGAAGTACCGGTGCCTAAAAATGTCAGTTTCATACGCTACAATTAAACGAGGTGCAAAGATACGAAACAATTTACAATTTATAATTTACAATGTACAATTAGGAACCGAAATTGTTGAGTTAAGAAACTAAGAAGAGGTGTATGGAGAATCGCAGGGACGTACCGCGTGCGTCCGTTAAACTAACAACTAAATACAGGTGCAGTCCATGCATAAAAAAAACGGACCGACTTTCATCGATCCGTAATATATCTGTGTAAATATAAGTCTTTGTGAGCGGAAGACGGGTCTCGAACCCGCTACCTACAGCTTGGAAGGCTGTCGCTCTACCAAATGAGCTACTTCCGCAAGAAGTGGGGGGAGGAGGATTCGAACCTCCGAAGGCTGCGCCAACAGATTTACAGTCTGCCCCATTTGACCGCTCTGGAATCCCCCCAGTGTTTTAGTAGAGCCGATAGACGGACTCGAACCGCCGACCGGCTGATTACAAATCAGCTGCTCTACCAACTGAGCTACATCGGCACTTGTATTTACAACATGTCAAATAACTATTCCCGTGTTTTGGGACTGCAAAAATAGAATATTTTTTTAATCCCACCAACACTTTTCGCCGTTTTTTTTCTTTGATTTTGCAAGTGATTGAAAATAAATGTCTTATTTTTCAAATAGAGACTATTACACCTCCACTCGACAGGTCTCAGCACAGCGGGGAACGGCTATCCCCGCTGTTAATGAGCCTCCTATTTCGTCACTATTCGTTCACCAAAGCAGCAGCACCAACAATAGCCACATCATTGGCATTGAGCTGCGACAGAAGAATAGGAATCTTGCCTTTTTTCTCGAAAATGGGCAGCACATGCTCGCTGAACGACTTGCGCATCGGTTCAAAAAGCACATCGCCAGCCTTGGTCGGGCCGCCAATGAGGAAGATAGCCTCGGGCGACGAGAAGGTCACAGCATTAGAGATGGCGATACCAAGCACATAGCCCGTGTATTCGAACACCTTGAGGGCAATGGGGTCGCCTTGGTTGGCAGCCTCACCAATGGCGCGACTATCGAGCTTGTCGGCAGGCAGTTGAGCCAGCGGACCGTTGTACGACTTGTCCTCAGCCATCAGCTCGCGGCAGGTTTGCACGATACCACGCGCCGATGCGTACTCTTCCAGACAGCCTTTACGTCCGCACGAGCAGAGACGACCGCCCGGAAATACGATGGCGTGGCCCAGCTCACCGGCAAAGCCGTCGTGGCCATACACCAGTTTGCCATCCACGATGATGCCGCTGCCGACACCCGTGCCTAACGTAAACATGATGAAGTCGTTCATGTTCTTACCACCGCCGTAGATTTTCTCACCGTAAGCAGCCGCATTGGCATCGTTGGTAACCACTACCTTCACGCCCATCTTGGCATGCAGCGTGTCGCGCAGTTTTACCTCACCCTTGAACTTGAGGTTGGGTGCATTGTCGATAGTGCCGTTGAAATAGTTGCCGTTGGGCGCACCAATGCCGACACCCTTAATTTCGGTGATGCCATGCTTCTGCAGCAATCCGTTGATGGCCTTTACCAGGTCATCCATATACAATTCGGCATTGTCGCCGTACGCGGGCGTGGAAAGGTTGCAGCGGTCGATGCACTGACCGGCTTCATTTACAATGCCTATATCGGTGTTGGTTCCGCCGATATCTATACCTACTGAATAAATGGGATTCATATTAAGTTGATTTTTAGTTAATTATTCTTGTTTTAAAGTTTCATTGCCCTTGCGGCTGTTCATCATGGCCACGAAAGTCAGATATGCCAAGCAAGCCAGCGTTACGATGAAGGCGTACTTGAAGTTGATGTTGGCAGCAGCACCCGTCAGCAGCGGCACAATACCGGCACCAACGATGGCCGTCGTCATCAAACCAGAGATTTCGTTCGACTTGTCGGGCATACGGTCGATGCACATCGAGAAGATGAGCGGGAAGATATTGGCGAAGCCCAGACCGATGAGGATGAAGCTCAACCAGGTAATAACGCTATTGTAAGGCAGGAACAGAAGCACATTGCCCAATACCGAGATACCAATCGTCACATAGAGGAACGTGTTGGGTTTCATAAAGCGCAAGAAGACACCGCCGGCGAAACGACCTACAAAGAGGGCTACAATCAGCACGATGTTGCCGATGGCTGGCGTCAAGCTCGGGTTGTTTTCAATCAGGATGGAAGGAATACGGTTGAACATGGAGGCCTCAGCACCGCAGTAGAAGAAGATGCCCAGGAACATCATCAGAATGTAAGGATTACCTAACGCTTTGATGCACTTGCCGACCGTCGTGGGCTTTTCTGTCTCTTCATTCTTTGCGTTAGGCACAAAAGCAGCCACCAGCAACAAGGTAACAAGCAGAACCACAGCGAAAATGGGGAACAGAATACGGAAGCCCATGTTGACAGCTTCACCATCCTGACCTACAGCTGAGAACCAGCCGTATTTCATCAGAGAAGTGCCAATGAGCACAATGATCAGAGAGGTGGAAAGCGTACCGATGGCCTTTACCGACTGAGCGAATGAGAGGTTGCTCGAGTACTTGCCTTCAGCCGACACATCACGCATCATAGGATTGCCCGACACTTGCAGGATAGCGGCGCCAGCACCCATCAAAAATACAGACAGCAAAATAACGCCAAACGAGAAGGCGATCACTGGCAATATGGCGCCACACAAGAACAATACCAGACCTATCATCAAGGTCGATTTCTTGCCGATACGCGATTGAACAACGCCCATGGGCACCGAGAGTACACCAAACATAATCAGGCCGAAAAACGAGACAAAAGAGGCCATAAAAGGCGAAATGTTGAATACCTTTTCAACAACCGAAACCAATTGTCCGGCAGCATCGCCGAAGCCCATGGCCAAGAATACCAAAAATACAGAGAATAACGATAATGATTTTTTCATAATTGTTTGATTTTATGGATAATGAATATTATTTTCGCAACGGAAAAGTCCCTACCCCAACCAGCTTGTCATACACCGTGCCTTCCTCCTGCAGGTAAATGAGGATGGTGTACTCGTTCAAAGTTTCCCAATGACTGCCTTCAATGTAGGTTTCGTCAATGGTGCGGGTGCCTTTAGGAACATATACGTAATGATAATTGTAATAGCCTTGTTTCAAGAAAAGGGAAGTTTCCCAACGGTTGTAATCGGCGTTGAACTTGAGTTTGGCATCGTCGATAATTTGCCAGTCGGTCAGGCCACCGTAAACATAGAGGTCGCCATCACGCACTTGGAAATCGGTACGCAAAGTGAAATGTGTCTGCACATAGTCTTCGGTATTCTCGCCGGCAAAATCTTCATTCTTGTAGAAGCAAGCGCCTTTCAGCGTACTGTTCGACTCATACGCGCCAAACGGGCGGGCCAAGTCCTCCACCACATACGCCTGGTTTTCCCCATGACGGTAGCCCACCGAGACAATACGGTTGCCATTGGAACGCAAACTCTTCAAATCGAAGGTCTTAAACTCTGAATAGCCATCAAAAGCGTTCTCATTGTTATCGTAATCGAAGCTGTACTCTCCAGGCTTACCCGAACGGTAGCGAAGACCATAAATGGCATTGTCCCAACGACCGTTCTGCAAGATGGTGGCGTGCAGGTACATCATGGGATTTCGGATGTCGTAAACGCCCGCGTGCACCACAAAATCGACCTCCTGCTTTGTGAACATGTAGTTGACATCGGAGGCCTGTTTCACCACGCCCGTCAAGCCCACCGACACCGGCTCCTGCACCATAAAACGGCGCGTCAGCACGGGATTGTCGGGAGTGTCGTCATAAACAAAAAGAATATAGTTGCCCGACTTGGTGATGCGGAGCATATCGGTCGGAAAATCAAGCTCATACTGTGTGTAATGGGTAACCGTGTTGAAAGAATAGGAAATCTCGGTAATCTCATCTTCCATAAAGCCATCCAAATACTCCATCTGATTCAACCCATCCGGTTTCCAGTCGTGTGAGCAATGGATAAGCGTATATTTCAGGTAGCGGCTTTCATTTGAAAGGTCATCAAACTCCAAATGCAGGCGGTCGTCTGTGTTAAGCCTAATTACCGGTTTGCTCAACTGATTACCCGTAAGACTAAGCACAACACTATGAATATCATTCACATAGGTCTTGTTCTCTAAGGAGATATGATTGAAATCCTGAGCCTGTCCATTGAATCCACAAAGTACCAGCAAGTAGATTAACCCGCTGATATACAGACTCATTCGCTTTATTCTTCTTTCTTTCATATCCATTTGATTTAAAGAACATTACTTCATAAATAATGAAGACTGCCCTTCAGGGAAGAAGTTATATTTAATCCTATTGTAATTTTCTTGTTCTCTCAGATAGTATATCTTATATGAATCTGCCTGATAACGGGCGATTTCCTCGGCCGACATACCCGGAGCCAGAACAACATGAGGATTATCAATCTTTTCCTGCTTCATTTTCAGTTCGATATGGTTCATCCAAAAACCGCATAAAATTACACTTTTTTCATTTACCTTTTGATAGTTGTCGATAAATTTTGAAACAAAGTGTTCCTTATTGATGCGCTTAGTCACATCGGAAATGACGGGGCCATAGATGAAATCAAGGCTCACCTCCTGCCCTGCCACCACTTGATTTATGGCCAGCGGCGAAGAGAGGGAGCCACGGTCTTTGTCGGCCAGTTGCACTGAAGTGAAGAATGGCGATATGAGGAAGAGCGCGCACCAGAAGGCGTAACTCTTTTCATTGACGAGATAATGGTGCAGCAGGAGTATCATAAACGGCAGCGCAGGAATGAGGAAAGCCGACTTCTCGGGCAACCTCAGATACAACAGCAAATGCATCACAATCATCAAAATAGCGAACAGCAGCACACCCCTGCGCGAGTCATCGACTTCGGCGGGTTGCAACTTCTTACAACGAAAGAGCATCGTCAATACGGCGCCTGCCAGCGCCACACAGCCCCAAACGCCCAACACACCGACGGTGCCTTTGTAGAACACTTTCGGCAGCGGCGGATACGGCAGCGGATACGTGTAGAAGAAGTCGGCACCATAGACCGTCATCGCAGGCAAAAAGAGCAAGGCTGTCATGATCAGTGCCGGTATGCCGACGAGAAACATCTGCTTGGCAGCATTGCGCGGACTTCCGTTCATAAAGAGGTAAACGACCAGCGGCACTGCAAACAAAACCGAGGTAACCCTACAGCCGACGGCGAGGCCCAAAGCCAAGCCTGTCAGCAGATAGCGACGTTTGAGCAGCACCCACCACGCACACATCAGGAAGGCCAACGCCCACACATAATCGATGGTGTAAGTTGACGAGATGTAGAATACGGGCATCATCATGAGCAATAGCGCCGCCAGTAACGGTTTGGGATAGCGCAATTCGCGCATGACCAAGAAGAACATGATGGTGGCCAGCATGCCAAAGAGCATTGAGAGGCCGTTCATCACAAAGTCGGGAGCGTTAGGAATGCGCGACAGGATCAGTTCCTGCACGGGATGCCCAGGCGCGCGCGACATCTCATAAACGCCAGTCTCGGCAATACGCTGTGCTGTGAGCACCAACCCATACGAGTCCTCTTCCACCCCATAGCCGTGAAACAGAAACGGCAGGCGCGTCAACAGGGAGAGGATGACGATAACCCAGATGGGATGTGCAGAAATGGTGCGCTTGATATCCATTTTCCTTATATTAAAAAAGTCCCGAAATCAGCGAATTTCGGGACTTTTGCGGAGAAAGCGGGATTCGAACCCGCGGTACCGTTGCCAGTACGACAGTTTAGCAAACTGTTGGTTTCAGCCACTCACCCATCTCTCCGGCAATATAATTTTGTTTCAAAAATTACTTTGCAAAAATAATCATTTTTTTGTCTTTGTCAACAACAAAACTTCCGAATTCGTCAGAAATGTAATCCGAACCGATTACGAAAGGTGCAGGCATCGACTTCTTCACGATAACCTTAACATTATCTGCTTCATCTTCACCAAGTTTCAGATTCTTCAGGTAGAGAACCGAACCTTCGATGATAGAGCCGTCTTCAGCCTTGATAGCTTTGTCCTTGGCTTCAAAATCATCAACGGTGATGATCATTTCCTTCAAGAATCTCGTAGCATCAGCGTAATTCATGTAAATATCGGCAGAGTTGTTACCCAACTGGAAATCGAAAGTCTTGTTATTAGCGAAACATTTACCTTTGACAACTTCACCTTCAACTGTGATAGGAATAGTTCTTTCGAGAACCACTGCAATAGGCTGTGTAGAAACAGCCTTTGAAATGGTGTCGCTCTTGGGAACGTAGTCATCACGGAGAATCATGAACTCAGTACGACGGTTCAAAGCGTTAGCTGCTTCTTGTTCACCCTTGGTGGGCAAAGCGGTAATGTAAGCCTCGGTCAACTCAGTACCTTTGGTAAAGGTGTAAGATTTTCCATCATACTTGATAGTAATGTCTTTATCCAGTTTTCTGGGTTTGTATTCACCATAGCCCTTAGGAACGATACGATCGGCATCGATACCCTTTTCTTTAACAAGGAAGTCAACGCAAGACTGGGCACGATTCTGTGACAGGATTTCGTTCTTTTCATCGGTGTCACGATAGTCGGTGTGTGAACGAAGCTCAACAACAATGGTAGGATTCTTTACCATAATATCATACAGATAGAGCAAAGAGTCTTTGTATTGCGGTTTGAGATCCCACTTAGCCAAGTCGTAGAGGATTTCGGGAAGAACGATAGGTTCTTTCGGAATGGGAGTCAAAGCAAAGTCTTGCTTCAGGTTAGTGTTTTCGGTCAGACCAACAGTGGTAACCGTAGCGGTATTGTGTTCTTCCCAATATTTCGACTTGGTAACCTTCATGGTGTAAGTCACATTATTGAGAATCTTGGTCTTATCGAAATTATAATAACCTTTCACGTCAGTAGTGGTCTTGTAAGAAGAGCCATCCGAGCCGATAATTTCAACTTCTGCACCATCGATATATTGCAGGGTTGCATCGTCTTTTACGAAACCTGCCAAAGTGTAAACCAGCGGGCGGAGAACGAAGTAGTAGATATCGTCACCACCACGGCCACCAGGACGGTTGGATGAGAAATAACCTTTATCCAAGTAAGGAGATTTCGACTTGGGGTCGAGCACTTCCGCCTCATCAAACATAATACCAATCTCGTCCCAGCTGGAGTTGATGGGCGACATCAAGTTTTCGGGAGTTGAATATTTACCATTTTTGAAAGAAGCTCTGTAAATATCCAGACCGCCCATACCAGGATGTCCGTCAGATGAGAAAAAGAGCAATGTATCACCACGCAGTGCGGGGAAAACTTCCTGTGCGGGAGTGTTCACAACCGGTCCCAGGTTAGTGATGTTGCCAAAATCTTGCGATTTCTTGGTACGGGTAGCTTTGTACAAGTCGTAGCCACCGTATCCACCCGGCATATCAGATGCGAAATAAATAGTCAGTTCGTTGGTTGTGATGAAAGGATGCACATAGTTGAAAGAGTCAGGACCCAGGTTCACCAGTTGCGGTTCATCCCAGCCTTTACCTTTCTTAGCAGTGCGGTAAACATAGCAACCTTGTACTTTCTTCTTGTCTTGAGGACATTTTGAGAAATAGATGGTAGTACCTTTCAGGTTAGCGGAAGCTTCGGCTTCGTTAACACCGGTGTTCAAGATACCGCTTTCATCAAGCATCGATACGGGCGACCACTCACCGGGCCACTCTGTATTCTTGCTCTTGGGCTTGTCGGTCTTGTACAAGTCGGAGAAGGCAATGCCAGTCCATTGGTCGGTACCTTTACCTGTTGAGCCTTCGCGGTTCGAGCTGAAGATAATCTGGTTGAACTTCGACATGTTGCCCCAGCGGGGTGCCCACTCGTCCTGACGGGTATTGACTTTCTTGAAGTTCTCCACCTCGTAACGGGTAGGTGTCTCGGTCCACGCCTTAGCCTTGGTGCACGACTCTATGCGCACGTCGGCACGCTTATCTTCGGGAGCGCGTTTCTTGTAGTTATTGAAATATCTGAGCGCGTTGTCATACTCGCCGCGGCCCAAACAGATATTACCCAAGTGATAAAGAATGATGGGGTTATCCTTCTGGTAATTCTTCTTTTCCAAACGAATGTATTGCTGTTCAGCCTTCTTCAGGTCTCCCATAATACGATAGCATTCAGCTATTTGGAAAGTAATACGGCGAACCTCAATTTGGTTCTTGCTGACTTTCTTGATCACTTTCTTATACTCATCCAAAGCCTTTTCGTATTGGCAATACTTGAAAGCGTTGTCAGCATCTTTAGTAACCTGAGCCTTCAGCCCTGTTACTGTCAAGAACAGAACAGCTAAAAGGACAGAAACAAACCTCATCATTTTCATAGGTGTCGTTTTAAATTATATGCTAAAAATTTGTCGGCTAAAATAAAAAAATTATTTCAATTCTCACAATTCTTCACAAAAATTATTTTTTCAGCTCGGTCTTTGCTCTCTTGGCACCCTTACCCAATTTCAACATATCGTATGCCAAAGGAGTGGCGATATAGATACCTGAGTAAGTACCAATCAGGATACCAGCGCCCATTGCGAAGATGAAGCCACGGATAACCTCACCGCCGAAGATGAAGATGGTGAGCAATACGAGGATAGTCGTACCGCAAGTGTTCACCGTACGGCCCAAAGTGCTGTTAACAGCAGCGTTGAAGTTTTCGTAGTTGTCGCGTTTGGGATAGAGAGCCAAGTTCTCACGAACACGGTCGTAGATAATCACTACGTTGTTGATTGAGTAACCGATTACCGTCAAGATAGCGGCGATGAACGACTGGTCGATTTCCATTGAGAACGGCATTACCTTGTAGAACAAGGAGAAGAGGCCGATGGTCAGCAAGGTATCGTGCATCAAAGTGAGCACACCACCCATACCGAACTGCCAGTTCTTGAATCGGATAGCAATGTAGATGAATATCAGGATGAGAGATACGAACACGGCCCAAGCGGCGTCGCGTAACAATTCGCGAGCGATGGTGGGCTGTACTTTCTGCGAACTCTGAATACCACGCGGGTCAACTTGTTCGCAGAACTCTTTTTCGCTGATGTCGCTCTTTACGTAGAAGCCCTTCAAAGCGTTGTAGAGTTTCTTTTCGCATTCGCGGTCAACTTTAACATCGTTGCTTTCAATCTTGTAGTTAGTGGTGATTCTCACCTGCTCGTCGCCACCGAAGGTCTTCACTTCGGGATTGCCACCGAACTCGGCAGCCACAGCGGCACGCACCTCATTGGTCTTCACAGTCTGGTCGAAGCGAACCACGTAGTTTCTACCACCGGTGAAATCGATACCAGGTTGAAGTTTCAAAGTGCAGAATGAAATGATAGCGATGATAATCAATGAGGAAGAAAGGGTGTAGAACACTTTCTTAGTGCTCAGGAAGTCGAAGTGAGCATTTCTAAATGCGTTCATGGTCACCTTGTTACCGAACTTCAGCTCTTTGTTCTTAGCCAACTGGCGTTCGAAAATCAGACGAGAGATAAAGATGGCGGTGAACAGTGACGAAAGGATACCGATAATCAACGTGGTGGCGAAACCTTGGATAGGACCGGAACCGAAGATGTAGAGTACGATACCAGTGATCAAGGTGGTCACGTTACCGTCGATGATAGCGGAGTAAGCGTTCTTGTAACCTTCATCTACTGCCACGCGAGTACCCTTACCTGCGCGCATCTCTTCACGGATACGCTCATAGATAAGCACGTTAGCATCGACTGCCATACCGAGGGTTAACACGATACCGGCGATACCAGGCAATGTGAGGACGGCGCCCAGAGAGGCGAGCACGCCCATGATGAAGAAGATATTGGTGAACAAGGCCAAGTCGGCAACGAAACCGGCGCGGCTGTAGTACAATACCATATATATAAGAACGAGGATGAAGGCCACAACAACAGAGAGCAAACCGGCGCGGATGGATTCCTTACCAAGGGTAGGACCAACAACTTCGGATTGTACGATGTTCACGCGGGCTTCGAGGTTACCTGAGTTAAGAACGGTAGCCAAGTCCTTAGCCTCTTCGATGGTGAAGTTACCCGAGATTTCGGAGTTACCGTTCGGGATCTCGCTATTGATACGAGGATAAGAATAAACGAAATTATCAAGCACAATGGCGATGAAGGTGGTCTTCGTCTTATTCTCTACAGCGGCTTTGGTGATCTTTCTCCATTCGTCGGCGGCTTCAGATTCCATCGACATGGTAACTACCACGCGGTTGTTCTGATCTACATCCTGACGGGCGGTACGTACCACGCGAGCGCCGTTGATAGTCTCAGAGCTCAACTTAGGTCCTACTCTATCGTTGTTCTTCTTCAAAGGAACAAGAGGCATAGCGTTGTTGAAGTTCTTCTC
>JAEEGL011410749.1_pt1 | contig 12015 bp, 8 predicted proteins | sample 9134231 | NCBI WGS metagenome assembly JAEEGL01 (sample SAMN16246548, study PRJNA631951) | gut metagenome | biome: gut microbiome; feature: rumen; material: fiber-attached | host: Bos | place: Iran: Karaj | collected 2018-10
ACAGTTTGAACGGAACCGCAGACTTGACGCCTTCAACCGCATCGTGGATATTTACTACAAAGTTTTTTATTCCGAGATGATCGCACAAAAGGTGTGCCATATCAATATCAGCCTGCTCTCCGTTTGGCATCAGGACACCTATGACGCGGTCCTTCCCGAGCGCCTCAACGCAAAGCGCCGCCGAAACGGATGAATCCTTGCCGCCGGAAATGCCGAGCACGGCATTGCAGCCTTTTCCGTTCTCCTCGAAGAACTGTCTTATCCAGTTCACACAGGCATCCTTTGCCTTTATCGCATCAAACATAAATCTGACCTCAGTCCTTTTGACGTGAAAGTTTCTTTACTTCATCTTCAAGCAACAGCAGACGGCTCGTAAGTTCCGTATTTTCCTTCTTGAGAAGGGTGATGTCTTCCTGCACGGGATCCGGAAGATCCGTCTGATCGAGCGTTTCCCGCGGTATCGATACGTTTCCGCGCTTTATCACGTGTCCCGGAACACCGACTACCGTTGAGTTCGGCGGAACTTCCTCAAGTACGACCGATCCCGCACCTATCTTTGAATTCTCGCCTATCGTGAACGATCCTAGAACCTTGGCACCGGCTGATATCATAACGTTGTCGCATATGGTCGGATGGCGCTTGCCGGTCTCCTTACCGGTACCGCCGAGCGTTACGCCCTGATAGAGCGTTACATTGTCGCCGATCTCAGTCGTCTCACCAATGATCACACCGATACCGTGATCGATAAAGAATCCGTCACCTATCGTCGCACCGGGATGTATCTCTATTCCGGTCTTTCTCGCCGCACGTTGTGATACCCATCTTGCGAGAAAATAGTGCCTTTTCAGATACAGCTTATGTGCAAAGCGGTAATGAAGCATAGCCTTGAATGACGGATACAAAAGCACCTCCATAGGCGAATGTATCGCAGGATCGCGCTCTTTTACTATCGCTATCTCGTTTTTGATACGTTTTATCAGTCCCATAGCTCTTATCCCATAAAAAATCAAAATACATTATACCGCGAAGCAGGTTCAAAGTACAATAAGAAAAACCCCGAAAACAACGTTTTCAGGGTTTTATCGTAGCGAGGAAGAGACTTGAACTCTTAACCTCCCGGGTATGAACCGGACGCTCTAGCCAGTTGAGCCACCTCGCCTTATTCTATGGGACCTATAGGGCTCGAACCTATGACCCTCTGCTTGTAAGGCAGATGCTCTCCCAGCTGAGCTAAGATCCCTAGTTCTTTGCAGAACATTTGAAATTATATAAGAACACTCCGTTATTGTCAAGACAAAATAAAACGCGAGAACAGTGAAACAAAGTGACTGTCCCCACGTTTCATTTTCACTATCTTAGTAGTAAGCTTCCGAGAAGCCGTCGCCCTCGCCGGAGCTTGATCCTGAATCATCACTTCCGCCGGAATCGCCGCCACCGTCATCACCACCGCCGCCTGTGTCTCCACCGCCGGTATCGCCGCCGCCTGTGTCTCCACCGCCCGAAGGCTCGGGTGCTGACTCAACTGCTGCCGGCGCGGAAGGTGCGCTGTACGAGGAACCGCCGTCACCGGAATAACCGCCTGACGATCCGCCACCACCGGAACTTCCTCCGCCGCCTGAATCGCCGCCACCGGACGACCATGAAACATTTGTTACAACTCCGTCATTGCTCGTTGTCGCAGCAAGCGCAGCAGGAACACCGGTTCCCGATTGTATAGCTGCCATAACCTGCTGAGGTGTCAATCCTGCAGTAGACGCAGCAGATGATGTATTATTGCCCGAAGCGGAAGCACTCTGAGTGTTCGATGCATTCGAAGTGGATTTTCCCTTATTATTTACAACCACTATTCCGTTGGTAGTAGTGGTAGTCTTAGTAGTATCGTTTCCGACAAGTATAGGCGTAGCCTTTGTTTTCTTAGCTTCCGGATCTACCGGAACGATCTCTCCCGCTTCATCGACCTTGAGTCCGAGTTCCTCAAGTTTCTTAGCCGCAACGCTCTTTTCGGTCTCAGCCCTTCTGTCACCGCTATTGCTTGAATACGGGTCTGATGCTGCAACATCGTCAACCGAGCCGTAATCGATCCACTCCGATCCATCCCATACTTCAAGTATGCCGTCAACAACACGCACAGCCGTGGCATCTGCCGCATTCGCGCCCGCCGCTCTGCCGCCGCCTTTGCCGGATCCGGAAGAAGCTGCGACGTCTTGATTTTCGGCCTCGAGCTGCTCTATCCTCGTCTCGTACTGAGCCGTCTTGTTCTTATAAACCACGTTTGTCGCAGTAGCCGTCACCGCAGCGCCCGCCGTAACGCACACTGCCGCCGTAACAGCCGTCTTGACCGTCAGTCCCTGGAATAAAGATATCAGAAAACTCTTCATGCGATCTCCTTGTCTTAATCTAACAGGTGTCTTGCTTCCATCTCATCTATAACTATCTGACAAAGGATGTTATAACCTTCCTGCGTCGGATGGAATCCGTCCGGGAAATACGTCGCGAAATTCGAATGCCTTTCGGGCACCGATCCTACCGCAGTCGGAAGACCCATTGCAGGCAACATCAGATCGTACAGATTGATGTAATATACATTTTTTCCGTCGCGCTCATAAGTCGTTGACGCAGCCCACTGAACATACGCATAATCATGGAGCTTCTTGTTCGTGCTCTCGTTGACTCTGACGGTACCCTGACCGCTGTCCCACCAAGCGCGTACCGGCGAGATTACTATTATCTTCGCAGTAGGATACTGGGTCATGAGCTTTTGTATAGTTCTGTCAAATCCGAGACAGTATGTATTCTTATCTGTCGGATAATGTCTGTGATCCAGATCATCCACATGTCTGAATTCATTCGTGATATAGGACTTCGGAGCCTCACCCTCAGTATCACTTTCGACCCTTACAAGTTCACCGAACTCAGCCGAGTTGTAATGATCACCCTGCCCCTGGTCCCTGTATGCCCAGTCATTGACACCTGCCAGAAGGAAGATGTAATCGGGAGTCACGTTTTGGGCCGTAGCCGTACTGATCGCTATATCAGCCAGTCTCGGCATATTGTAAAGGTTCGAACCGGGCTGAGAATATGTCGCACCACCGTTTGCTATAAGCGTACCCTTGACCTCTTTATTTGTCTTATCAGCCATAAGTTCCGAAATAAGAACGCTCGGCTGCTTTGAGGTCTGCGTGTAATCTGACTGAGCAGACGGACTGCTTGTGGGTGTGACACCCGGTTTGAGCGTCTTACCGAGCATTATACTGTCACCGATGAAGAATGCATTGATCGTCGGCTTGCTTCTGTTTTCGGTAACGATGTTAAGCACTTCCCTTGCAAAAGCTTTTATCGTTTCGCTTTCCGTAGCTCTTTCAACCGCCTGGATAGCGATCTGTTCAGGATTTCTTCCGACTACCGGTCCGTACAGGTACACTTCCGATCCGTCAGAAGTACTCCTGAGCTTGACGTAACCGCGGAAATACTTCATCACGCTGTAATCGACTATATCGAAAAGCGAATTGGCGAAGACGGTCCTGCCATCTTTTACCTCATATACGATATCTCGACTTCCCCTTACATAACAAGCCGACTTGAGAACACACTCACCGCCAACAACCATACGATCGGGACTGCTCGAATTCCAGTTTCTCGAAAATATATGAAGATGTCCGTACTCTACAACAGTGTAAGCAGTGCTGTCTTCTATGCTCAGTCCGTCACTTTTGATCGATGTCGGAACACTCAGGTAAGACCTGATACCGCCGGACTTGATGATATTGTCATCGTCATCTTTTACGGGAGGTTTGATCGCAAAACCGTTATATCCGAGAATGTCATCCTGCATACGCCTTGCAGTAAACGTAATGATCTCTTCCTGGGTCGTCGTCACACTTTGCGGATTCGTTTCCGAAAAACCCGGTTGGTTCTCAAGATTCGAATGCCTTACCACCTGCCACGTTGCCATATGCTCCGGGTAGCAGGTCGGATCAGTTTTATCTTTATTGTATTTGATCGCCGTGATGAAATGCGAATTGTCATCCACGGGAATCTTGTAAGTATTCTCTCCGTCGGCTTCAGGCGTCACACGAACACCGTCGACCTGATACTCGGTCACAGCCGACGTGTAATCCGAAGGCACGGTTATCGTCGCCGTCTTTTGTTCCGCAGATACTGAAATCACCATGAGCATTGCAAGCGCCGCAGTGATCAGCGGTATCCTTACGTTATCTCTCATTTTCCTCATAAGATCGGTTATTTTCATTTCCTAAAACTCCCCAAACCCCATTTTTGCAACATCGGCAACCCAGGTGGCAGCATCCGCATCCTCAACATACAGGTAATTGCTCCTGTCTTCGGTGAACGCATATGCCACTCCCTCAAGCCCTTCAGGCTGCTCTTCCTTTGTTTTTCCGGCGTCATCAAACATGCCCTGATACACGATCCCTGCGATCGTGATATCAAGTTGGTTTACATAATGGCCATCTTTAATATAACCGTTGACCGTCATTATGTCAACCTCTTCGGCGTCAAACTGCCTGTAGAAGTACTTTCCCTCGCTCTTTTCATCCTTTACTTCGACCGATCCGACATTCGCTCCGTCAAAGTTTATCTCACACAGATACCTCATATCGCCCTCGGTTATGACGGCGCGTGTTGAAAGGGTATCCGACGAAACCTCAGCATTTACTGCATCTGAGGAGTACTTCGTATTTGACGTAAACGTCCCGTTATCGATATAAAATGACTTCTTCCAGTCGTCCGACGATACGATGGACTTTATGCCCTGCGGGCTAAAATCCTCTCCTTCACACTTCTTCAGCTCCTCTGCAATGCTTTTAAGAAGTTCACCTGCCTTCTCATCGTCACTTGACGTGATATTGAGTGTCATGTCACTTAAGAGCTGTCCGTGAGCCTCGGTAGGATCTATGCGGTAAAGCATGAACAGAACTTCCCTCTGCGCGATAGTATCACCGGCTTTGCCGCAAAGCGTGGCATACTCTACATATTCATTCTCGTTCATCTTGTATCCGGACGAGAATTCCTTATAAAGCTCAAGCTTCTTCGCATCATCTTCTGCCGCCGCTATCGCTCCTCTGTAATCTTCCTCGGTAACAAGCGGCGCTTCGTCTGCATCGTTATCCGCAGCACCGGCCTCACCCGCAGCCTGCTCCTGCGATGCATCCGGCTGCTGCGATGCATTATTGCACGCGCAAAGCATCATCGCCAAAACAACGGCGATACAGATGACCTGACTGTATATGTTTTTTTTGTTTCCTGACATTTTCATTGTTGACTAAAACCTGCAAAAGTTGTCAAAAAGAACCGTCCCTTTTGACACTTACTTATACACGACCGTGAAATCCGGATAAGTGATATCCACGGCAAATCCTTCCTCGGAAACAAGATACGAGGTTATATGACCTATCTCGTTATCTATGAGATATACCGTGTTTCCGGACAGATCCAGTCCGTCGGGCATTGTCCACTCCACTCCGTTGAAACTCCTGTCCTGAGGCTCATGATCCCTGTTGAATCCATACGGAGAAGTTTCCGTAAACAAAGCGATCGACAGATGTCTCATGAACCCGTCATTTAGCATGGCAATGACAGGTTTCCCGTTTGCGATCTTCTTTGCGAGTGCAGCCGCTTCTCCGGCCTGAAGATCAACTCCCAGGCTGTCACCGATCGAATATGCGTCGTTTGAAAGTCCCTCATAAGAATACATATAGCGTGTAAACGGGATGAATGAGATAACATAGGCCGCTGTCAGTACGACAAAGAACACGGGCTTTGCTTTTTTCGTAAAGTCCGCTGCCGTTTTGACACCGTATACCGCAAACAGAAGATAAGCCGGGTAGATGCCGTTTATCCTGTTACAGTTCGGATATCTTACGAAAAGAAGGAATATCCTTGTGATGATAAAATACATCCATGCAAACAGCCACGGATCAAGGACTTTGGCCTTAATACTCTTTATTACGGCAACAGCCGAGGATATCATTCCTATAAGGATAAACGGGATCGAAACATACAGCATGGTTCCGAACTGTGCATTCGCATCGTATGCAGATCTGTCTGCAACATAGATATACTCAAATGCCCCGAGGAGATTTTCGGCAACAAAGCCCGGAGAAACCTCACCGTATCTTGTGTGTGTTGGTGTCCACAGATCCATTATCCCGAACAGTGAAAACGGCTTGACCCAGCCGCCGTACACAAGCTGCTCCGCCAGAAGCGGAAACCCGAGTATAAGGACAGGAATACCCGCAAGCAGTGCATTCTTCCATGTGATCTTTTTATACATGAGTAAAACTGCCATCGTCAAAAAGAGGAATACCGTTACCGGAATGTATGACAGTGTGTATGTATAATACGTGACTCCCCACGAAATCCCGGCAAGAAGGAAGAATAAGCCTTTTCCCGTGATGACGGCATGTATATGAAAACACATGGATATTATGACAAAACTCATGAGCAGATATGCTTCAAGTCCCCAGTGCTCACTCATCAGAAACACCGGCATGACCGTCATCAGGCACATCGCAACGATCGCATACCATTTGTCAATCATATCCCTGATCATGAAAAACAAAGCCACAAGGGCACCATATGCGCATATGACAGCCGTAAGCCTGAAAGTGAATATTGAGATCCCTCCAACCTTAAATACTATCGCTGCAAGATACGTGTACAGGGCGTTCTGCCCCTCTCCGAAGCACCTGAAATACGGAGGGATACGCAGAAGAAACTGATCGACACCATACTCGGAAATACAGAATGCATCATATGCCGCACCTATCTCATCAATATGCATCCTGTGCGGTCCGAATGGAACGCTGTCAAGTTTGTACAGCCTTGTCGCAAGAAACAGTATCGACACTGCCGCAAAAAGAATTATCAGTATCGCTGTGTTGCGTTTATTTTTCTCCATCAGATCTCCTCCTTAAGTTCTGAAAAAGGTACAGCCCGCATGCGATAAATGTTATGAGCGATATAACCTCGCATACTTTCCAGAAACCGGGCTCACCCCAGTATACATGGACAATTCCGGAATAGTTTGCCGGAAGGAGCACACCTACTGTCCTGTTGGCGCCTTCATGTATCTCAAACACGTTTGACGGATTCTCAACATCTGTTGCGTGATAGTACGGGTACGCAAACACCGGAAGCTGTATCCAGCCGTAGTCGGGACCTGATACGCATGCGATCATCCAGTCATTTGAATCCCTTGATACAACCTCCATCGACAGCAGGCCTTCGTACTTAAGCCCGAGATCCAGATCATCAACGGTAGTGTTCTTCAGCTGGAAGTCCATCGCGTAATAATCCCATCTCCCGAGATCTTCCGTATTCATAAAGAGCGCCTTTTTCCCGTAACCCGTATTGCATATACAGAGATTGACAACATTATACACGCACATCAACGCAGCAACTGCCGTTACCGCAGCAACTGCCTTCCTGCCCGAAGTCTCATTAAGCACGTTAAACATATCCCCGCCAAGCATCGCGAGGAATACAATAACAAATGCCATGTACCGCATCGGAAACTCTATCGCGGTAAGGATTCCTCCGAACGGAACGTTATTCTCTATAAAATTCCACGGGAAAATTCGTGAAGTCATGAACATCAGAACAATTGCAAAAGCGGTTTCAAACACTATCCTGCGAAAATCCCTGCGGTAGCGTTTTCTTACAGCACTTACAGCTATGAATATGATCGCGCATGCAAGGATCAACATCATCGCAATTCCCGGTGTCTTCTGAATATCGCTTCCTTCTCCTCCGAAAGGATTTCCGAAGAAGTTTAGGAATTCAAAGAGTGTCAGCCCCTCGCCCTGTATGTTCTCACCCGTCTCAAGTGCAAAGCCTATCCCTGCGTTCATATAAAAATCCAGGAACGGTACTATGAAAAAAGCCGCAAGAAATGCGGTGACTATACCTGCCAGAACAAGATCACCGAAGCGCTTCAGTCTGTCACCCTTTTTGCAAAATACAAACAGCGCCGCGATAAACCCGGGCGCGATAACGACTCCGAGCATGCTCGTTGTGAGCGTATGGGCACAGGTTATCGAAGTAAGCACGATAGCAAGAACAACGGATGCCCTGCGACGGATCCTAACCTCATCAGACTTGAGGATCACGCTCATGCATGCAACAACCGCCGGCAGGAACACTATTGTAAGGGTCTCACCGACCGCCGATCTGACATACTCGTCTACAAGCCTGTAAGCCGCTGTTGTATATAGAACCGTCGATACAAGCGCCGTCTCTTTTTTCCTGAAGACCACCTTAAACGAATTGTATGCGATGACTACCGTCGCAGTATTGATGCACACGACAAACAGCCTGTATGCCGGCATTATCGCGATACGGCAGAAACGGAAAAACGCGAGAAGATACAAAAACAGATCGCCGTAAAGGATCGACACCGGATAACCGTAACCGTCTATCCAGCTCGACTGCATACGCACGGGAATCTGCGAAAGCGAGAGATCCTGGCGGATCCCTTCAGCCCTCATCAGGTGAAAATCAAGATCGTGACCTTTTGCCATCACCATGAAAAGTGCCGGATACGACACAACGATGACAAGTGCGATCATCACCAGGATATGCCATTTTTCACATAATATTTTCTTCAGTTTATCCATGGAAATCTCCGTTGTACTGTATCATAGTAACGTCCGAAACACCCGAAACGGCCTTGATCTTTGCAGAAATGTCATCATTCTTTTTCGCATCTATCTGAACCGTCATTTCGGTATCATTATCCTTCTCGATGATACTCTTGACCGAGTGAACATATGACTTCAGCTCCTTGAGAACCGCTTCCTTCACACCGTCTCCCGTAAAATGCACGATGAGAACATACGCACCGTTCTTCTCTTTCATCCTGCTCATTCCGAGGATGATAACAAACATCGCGAGCATTCCCATCGCAGCGAGAACATACATGCTCGCGCCGATCGTTATACCTTCGGTTATCGCCCAGAACAGGTACATGATGTCGAGAGGCTCCTTGACTGCGGTACGGTACCTGACGATCGAAAGGGCACCGACCATACCGAGGGAGATCACGATGTTCGTTGATATCGCAAGAGTGACCATGCATGTAAGGGCGCACATCCCGATGAGCGTTATACCGAACGTCCGCGAATAAACAACTCCCGTGAAGAACCGCTTGTAGATCCTGTAGATTATATATCCGATCAGGATTGCTACCGCCATATCCACGAGGATCGTAACGTATGTGCCCGCCGTCATCGACTGGTCATAGACCGCTGACTCGAGCACCGATTTTTTTATCATATCCTTTACGCTCATCTTATGCTTCCTTTCTTCATAACACACATAACATATTTTGACGCAGCCGTCACCGCTGCATTTGTCGGCAGAACCGCATGAAAGATATCAGGCAGGAACTGCGTGTATTTGACTTCCATTATCAGTTGGTCAGGATTCAGTACCTCGTATGACGGTGCCGTATCATTGAAAATATCAAGATTTGCAAACACTGCCCGAACGTTCCTGTCAAACGTTATCCGAACGTCCCCTGCCGCAGATACGAGCGGGAGGCGCTCATAATCAACGATCACTTCCGGCCGAAGCCCTTTTGTTTTACATTCGATCGCAAAATCCCTTGCCGCCTCTTCATCCCTCTTCAGGAGAAAATCATTATCCCCGTTCATGATCATATCATACTCGTCTTTTGTCAGAAGCGACGTCTCCTTGCGGATGTATGAGCCTTCCTTTATCTTCTTTTCAAGCGCGATGTGAGATGTGTTCATGTTGTAGATGCGGATCCGGAACTTATGGCGCGAAGCCACACCGCTTTCTTTCTCTTTGAACGCACTCTTTGCGATATCGTCAAAATACAGGCTTCTGATGCTGTACGCGCCGTCCTTTGCGTGAGAATCCACTGTTGTGAACTCGCAAAGCCTCCCCAGGCAGCTGTCCATATCCCGCCTGTTCATCAGATATTTCAGTTCATGTCGAAAAGGTCTGTCATTCTCCATTCAGATACAGTTCCTTCTGTTTTGTGAGCGGCTCCCATCTCTTTTGGTAGAACCGCCTGATGCGTCCGACACTCTCATCAAATGAGGCGGCAGCCTCTTCTGCGTTGCAATCGGAAAACCTCATTCTGTCAAGCACCATCTGATCATGCATCTGATCATACAGACCGTCGATCATTGCAAGAACCTTGTCTTCGGCAAATTCGTTTTCGCTCATCTCATCAATCTTTGCCGCGAGATCCTCACGAAAGGCGGAATCCTCCGACGCCGATGCGAACGGGTACCACTCCATCAGATACTCGATGACATCATAATCCGGCGAGAGCATCGACTCAGAGTTCATGTCAAAGATCACGGGGCGAAGTTTCCTGTTGCCGTACTCGCTCCCCTCGTCCTCTTTGGTCCTCCAGAACCTTACGTTGAACGCCGGCCAGTCTCCGTCATGCGCAACGATTATGTTTGCCGCATAATACTCGATAAGACTGTCCCTGTCGATATCATCATAATCCCAACTGATCCCGGCTTCGCCAAAATCCTCGCTCTCAAGTATCTCGACATCATCTTTGTTCACACCGTATTCATCAGCGAGGTAGCTCTCATCTATCCTGTCCATGAGCCAGTACAGGCCCCAGTATTCCCCGTTTATGAACAATACAGACGGTACGCCGTCGTTTGTGGCACAACCGGTATCTTTCATGCACCGTTCCATGATGATATCCGTCATCTTCGTCGCGGTGTCCTGGCCGCATTTATCAAGGCAGATCGAATGCCTGTCATAGTCTTTTCCACCGGTCGTGAATACTTCCCGTCCATCCTCGCCGCTGCCGTAAGCCTTTCGAAAGACTATGTTAAAACTCTTCTGCGGATCCCATCTCGATGACAGGCCTTTGATCCTTATACCTGCCCTGACAGATGCCGCAAGGCTTTTGTCGGTATCAAATATCTCGAGGCTTACTTCGCGCTCGCTCTTTCTTCCCCGTCTTGTGGAGTTCGATTTGTCCCCATCGTATTCCTCGGGACTTCCCGCCGCAACGTACTCGTCATAGTCTTTTCCGAGCACCATGATGCCGTTTTCGTATGAAAACAGATCATCGGGTTCCGCGACCGCCGAGATGATAGTGATGCCATCGTATGCGCTCTTTTTATCATATCCGACAAAATACGAATTTGCCGAAACAGTCGTGAATCTTCCGAGCCAGTCTTTGGCAACCGTCCGAACGATGGTGCACTTATCGACAGGAGCTGACGGAAGCTTTACTTCGCCCTGCATGTAGGCCGGTGAAACCTCGGGGATAGCAGAGTACACGTTCTTTTCACTGCTTCTGTCGGTGATCCTTATCGGATCCTCATACAGTATCCCGTTTTCCCGCGGATCTGTTCCGTCCGTTGTATAGTATATCTTTCGTCCCCAGTTGGTGGATGAAAGATTAAGGTCAAATTCTCCTTCGTAAAATCCCGGCTTGACGCTGACCTCTACCCCTCCGCTTATGACAGGGGGAAGTTCTGCCCCCTCGGAATTGGAATACGCGGGGGTGGGCGATTTTATCCCCCATCCGAACGCTGCATCGTCAAGTCTGGCATACGTCGTGTCATACTGCAGGGACGGAATGTCGACATGATCGACGTAGCGCCCTCTCTCGTCAAGAAGATCGAGTCCGCAGCCCTCTGACGGAAGGTTATAGAGCGGATCGAATATGTAATATGACTTCGGAGAAATGATCGTGCCGGCCGGTACGATGAATTCATCATCCTTGCTTTTTGACGAGCGGCAGATCGTATATCCCGAGATATCAAGATTATCATCTGTCGGATTGTACAGCTCGATCCAGTCGGGAAAGCTGCCGTTTGCATCCTCAACACACGCAACGTTTGACGTGCACACCTCGTTTATGACCGCATCACTCATCGATCTTCTGAAAATCATTATCCCGCTTATAAGAACGATCGCCGCAAAAGCGGCGGTGATGAGGATGTATGCGTATTTTTTGCAGATCAATTTAATTCTCATAAAAACTAT
>JAEEGL011411548.1_pt1 | contig 12015 bp, 8 predicted proteins | sample 9134231 | NCBI WGS metagenome assembly JAEEGL01 (sample SAMN16246548, study PRJNA631951) | gut metagenome | biome: gut microbiome; feature: rumen; material: fiber-attached | host: Bos | place: Iran: Karaj | collected 2018-10
GTAAAGTTTGTTACTCCAAGGAATGATGCGCCAAATATCTTGTGAATTATTCAAGCAATAAGCAGATTCATGCTGAGTTTTAGTTTATATCACGTTACGATTTAGGCTATATCACGTTATGATTTAGGCTATATCATTTTGTGATTTAAGCTATATCATGTCACGGTTTAGGTTAGATGGTGTCACGGTTTAGGCTAAATCATTCTCAGATCATTCACGAATCATTTTCGGGTAATAGTGTAACACCATTGTCATAAGCACTACATACCATATACGAAAAAAGTTTGCAAAACATCTGTTTCATCTGTTTCCTTTTGCAAATCGCTAAATATCAAAAAGTTACAGATGAAACAGATGGAAACAGATGGAAACAGATGTTTTTTCGTCATAAAGCGAATTTAGGGTTTCACAAGCCTTGTGAAATGATTTTCCACGCTATTTCTTTTAGTAAAGTTTGCAGTGTTCAAAAAATCTTTTTATCTTTGCACTTGTCTTCGCAAAATGCTGGAAGCCCTTGGGCGACAGAGCAGGCGGGGCACATACATAGCAAAAGGCGTTTTCTGAACGCTTTGGGTTTGACGTGTTGGAATCTCGCAAATTCAAACTTGTAGTCAAGGCCAAAGCAACGGGAACGCCCCTTGAGGTGTAATTATTGTACCTATATGAAGGTAGGTATGATATATATACATCGGCGTGGGGCTTTCAGCGTTGCTCGGTTCGACTACAAGGGCAATGCGAGAGCCTCAACACGTGGACTGGGCATCAGGACTGGCTCCACGTTTTTGTTGTATCTATAACTGAAAAGCAGGATTATAATATGAATAAAAAAACTCTATTTTTAACAGCTACTACAGGCTTGTGTTTACTTACATCATGTTTTGGTGGTGATGTCAATACAATACCTGACCCACATTTTGATAGTGATGGCATTTTACTTGACTCTGCTGTTGAGTCTATGAAACCTACGCAACCTCAGAATGTGAAGTTTTTTGTAGAAGTCTCAGGAAGTATGAACGGTTTTTTCCGTAAAAACAAACCAACTGATTTCAAAAAGGATTTGTGGCAGATTCTAAATTATTATTCAGATATTTCAAATGGTGTTATTGTTCTAACAAATGAAGGGAGCACGGGAGAGAATTTTCCATTGTCAGATTTTCAAACAAAAATGAATACAGGCGCTTTTGTTTCAACAGCATCTACTAAGGTGCCAGAAATGCTAAAGTCAATCATAAACTCTATTCATCCCGAGCATGGCGAAGTTGCTGTTCTGATTTCTGATATGAAATACAGTCCTGTGGGAAATGCAGCTCCTGAAGTGTTGCTGAGCCAGTACAGCACTGACGTTAGTACAATCTTTGGCAATTTTAATGAATCAGTTTGTCTTATCGGGGCAACTTCCGACAATTTAGATAAAAAGGGAAATATGCTTACTGACAAGTCACCTTATTATTACTTGATTATCGGTTCTCAAGCTCAAGTAGCCATGATGCGAAATGGTATTTCTACAATACTGAAGAACAATGACCATTTCATTGATAACATAGAGAGTGGATTCGATTACGGACAGCCTAACTATTCATTTGGCCGTCCAGACAATTGTTTCCAGATGGACAAGGAGAATCCCACATTTGTTGACTTTAATCCATCAGATAATGATACATGCTTTGTGAACCTAAAGGTCTGTTTGGAGAGTTACAGATGGATAATGGAAGAGGAAGTTTTTTTCCGGCAGGCTTTCAGGACAAAGGCATTGTATGGATCAAACGTTGAAGTAGGTAAAGTAACATTCGACATTCAGAATATTACCGACAAGCAACTAATGAGAACAGCAATTGCAAATGTTGAGCTAAAGCTATTCGACATGGCTCAGGACTCAGAAGTGATTGAATGGTCGTTGGAGTTGCCTGATACGGATTATACAAAGTTCAGTCCTTATTTTGATGGGGCAGTTTCAGAAGAAGACGTTACAAAATCGTATTCTGTTATTAATTTCATAAAAGGAATGTTCTATGGCGGTTTAGTAAACAAGACACTGCCGTCTAATTTTATTCTAATCTCACAAAACTCATAATTATGAAACTATTGGAATTATATCGCCCTTTCGCAGGCTCTAAAACAGATTTCATAAAGGCATTCAGAGATAATGATTCTTTGTATGAGCGAGCAATAAAGTTTTGGGACGGTTTGGAAAGCCTGTCTGTCTATATTTTGATGATATGCGTGGTGCTGGGCATTGGATTAGCGATATATTATTACACAATATACAACAACCACCCACACCGTCACTATACCCCCAAAAAATGGTTCCTATGGATGGGAATAACTCTGCTGTCAGTTTTCATACTAACGCTAAGCTTTGAATTATTAGCAATGAAGCCGAAATTGGATGGCGCATTCATGTTGGAAACAAAAATCGCATTGGGTAATGCAGTTTATGCGATTTTAATCTATTTAATGATTTCTTTTGTGTGGTGCATGTCATTACCAACAAATGCATATAGATTTTTGACAAATGGAGTCAGACTCATAAAATTCTAACAAGATGAAAAAAGTATTTGTTTTTTGCATAGGCGGAACTGGAATTCGTGTGATGAAGTCTGTTATCATGCTTTTAGCAGCAGGCATGAAAACGAATAAATACGAGGTAATACCATATATTATTGACCCTCACTTGGATTTGGAAGAGAAAAAACAACTGAACACCCTTATAGAACTCTATGAACATATTCAAAAAGATTCAACTGATAATCAAAAGAGACCTGCTTTAAATGGTTTCTTTGGCACACAAGTTGAATCATACGAAGAACTTAATGGTCGGGAAAATGATACACATACATCATTTTCTGAGCAGCGTCCTTTTGGAGAATATCTAGGTATAGAGAAACTTTCGTCAACAGATATTAATCGACTCCTCATTGACACTCTTTTCACTCGAAAGAGCCTCAATAACCGATTGTCTGTAGGATTTAAGGGTAATCCGAATGTTGGAACAGTTGTCCTTTCCAATATGATGAATGGTTCTGACTGGATGAAAACATTAACTGAAAACTCAAAGTTTCAAGAAGGCGACCGAATCTTTATCATAAGCAGCATATTTGGTGGAACAGGAGCTTCAGGATATCCGCTGCTTGAAAAGACTATCCGCGAGATGACAGAATCACCGATATTGTCTACTGCCACTATGGGGGCAGTTTCGGTACAGCCATATTTCTCGTTGAAGAATCCTGAGACTACAGGTAGTGACATTGATTCTTGTAGTTTTATTACAAAGACGAAAGCTGCCTTGTCTTATTATCAAGATAACGTGCGTTCTGATTATTTTTATTACATTGGTGACAAAGGAATGAATATTGAGTATGAAAACAATGAGGAAGTTCAGGATGATAAAGCACATTTTGTTGAACTTGTAGCAGCTACAGCACTTTTTGATTTCTTGAATCGACCCGATAAAGAACATTCAGAAAAGCCAACTTATCTTTCACGTGCAATTGCCAATGACCAGCAAGTCTTAGATTTGAGTAATATGGGTAGCGGATATGCAGGACTGACTAAAAATATAGCCGACTTCACGCTTTTCTCCATGCTTGTTGAGGTTCTAAAAAATGAAAAGTATTTCCCTCTTGTCAAAGATCGCAACATGGACAGTCATTTTTTCTCAGACTCTACTTTTCGCAGGCTTGAAGAATTTATCCAGCGATTTAGAACTTGGTATGACGAATTATCTGACAATAAGCGGAGCTTTTCGCCATTAAATATTGTTGATTCAAACCAATCACTTGATGCCTGGATAAAGGGCAATTCTCTTGATGCCCAAGATGATTCTTATTATCTCTTAGAGATGATAAAAGCTAGTAATAATGCATCAAAAGAAGAATCACATGACAACAGTCTTCGCCATTTGCTGAATTTTTCTTATCAGGCAATTAATTCTTTTACAAATAAAATCGAGCAATAATGATTACAACAAGCATAGATTTGAACATATGCCAACGTGGTCTGAAAGGTACAGAATGGACAACGGAATCAGGCGTAATTACAAAGGAGAATTTAAATAAGGTGAAGGATCAACGGACAGACAATACAAGTTCGCAGAATGCCTTGCCAACACCTTTCGCTCGCTTCTTCTTGATGGAAGATGCTTTTCGATTGGTGACAAATGAGCGAAAAGAGAAAATTGATGCGGGACAGTCGTATAAACGCATGGTCTCTGATTGTCTTGACATTTATGAGCTTCTGTATAACTGGCAGTACAATCTGAATCATTGGAAGAACAAGAGCTACAGTTTAGCATTTAGAATATGGGATGAGGCATGTCTTGACTCATTAAAGCAACAAGTTCCCTTATTAGGCAATCCGCTCTCAAACTACATTGACGGTGATTTATCGGAAGATCATCGTTTGGTATTTCTTATTTTGAAGAATAGCGACAAGGAATTCCTACTGGCGTGCAGCTCACCAAAAACAGGATGGGTTACGCCCCCTGATTTAGACAAGGTGGGGACGATGGATAATGGATTGAAAGCTCTTTTCGTTGGCGAGCAATACAACACGAATCTCTTTCCCCACATCAAAAGACCAAGAGGAGAAAAGGGTTATTATTTCCGCGACTGTTGTCTTTTTGAAGAAAGATCAGCAGGCTTTAAAAACTATATGATTCATTACTTGATGAGCAATGAACTCACACCAGACTCTTTCTCTAGTATAAGGACTTATATTACCTCCTTCCTTGACAATGATGATGACATAAAGAGTGGATCGTCTTATCATTTCAACGGAAAAACCATTCCTCTTGGTAATGGTGAACGTTTGTCTTTATATGGTCTGCCAATTACTTGCAATGACGGCATGGATGCAACGAATTTCTTTTCTGATGCTATTATTAAAGTACCTTTTGGCATAGCATCAGAATGTTTCAAGACCTTTGAACGTGAAGAAGATTCAACTATCGGTGTTGATCATGATTATTTACTTCCTTTAACCACAGAGGCTCTAGAAGTATTGCCCCCACAGGATATCCAGTTGGAAATACGCGAGAACTCTCAAGCGGATCGCGTAACTGTATCTTTGATGTACCAAGGAGAGGAGTTTAAGAAAACCTATGCAACGGAACCTCGATCTAATGAAGGTGAGTTGTTTGATACGGCTATTATGAATATCAATTTTGAGTTGGCTATGTTCCCTAACATTCTTGCCGCCGATGAAGCAAGCAACAACTATTTCAAAATTGCTTTAGTCGTGGCAGAAGAAAATAAGCATAGGACACTTGATATTGAGAGAAGCGGGTGCTCATTCTTTAAGGCTGGAGATAATGGTTATGAGCAAATCAACGTAGCTGACAACAAAGTGTCAGAATATGGGGTATTGGAGTCAATCAGTCGTTCCCACCAAGGAGACAAAAGTGACTATAGTTCCAAATACTTCGAACTTTTTAACACTACATTTGATGCTATCATGCTTCGATTGCGTTTCGATGAACGTAATTTCTTTGGAGTTCTGATGCCAGTGTTTAAGCGTACTGTCCAAACAGAGAGTCGGTTTACGTATGCTGTTGATTTTGGAACAACGAACACGTATGTGTCTCGACGAGAGGCTGGTGAAGCAAATGTGCCAGAACAGCTTCGAATGGTTGACACGATGGTTAGTTATTTACATAGAAAAGAAGAAACAACTCAGAAATCACTCATCAATCGCTGTGAGACAATGCCATTCCCAGAAGCAGAGCAATCAATGCAGACAGAGTTCATTCCATGTTTCATCGATGGCGTAAAGTATAGATTTCCCTTACGTACTGCCATGTCTCAACGGTTACAAGCAATTGATAAGCTTGACCTGTTTGGGAACACTAATATCGCTTTTCTTTATGAAAAAGTTATACCTTCAGGAGAAAACTTCGTCCGTACAAACATCAAATGGGATGAGAAAGATGACGATGACCGCCTCTTCATTCGCGAGCTATTGATGATTATTCGTGCAGATGTCTTGTTGTCAGGGGGAAACATGCAACAAACAAACATTGTATGGTTTCGACCTCTAAGTTTTAGACCGCAGCAAAAGGAAGCGTATGAGCGTATATGGAGGGAAGAGACAAAACGTATTTTGAACATACCTAATAATCATTTGCATTGCTATACTGAATCTGAAGCACCTTATTATTACTATCATGAAAAGCGTACATTCGAAGAAAACCGTTCGGTAGTGGTTATAGACATTGGCGGTGGTTCTACCGATATGGTTCATTTTTCTGGAAATAAGCTCACACTAGCAAATTCTATTCATTTTGGATGCGATGTCTTATGGTCAGGCGGATTCAATCGAATGGTGAATGACCATGAGGCAAATGGAGTGTATATGTACTGCCATGATAAAATTTTATTCAAAGATGAAACTCTTCAACAAATGAATGCCATTATGTGCCATACTGGTAGTAGGTATGCAACGAGTGACATTATTAATTTCTGGATTAGTAATGATGAAGAGTCTAATGTAACTGACATACTGCGCTCTGTATTTAAGCCTCTTTTCCTTTATCACTATGTTTCAGTAATATTCTATTTGGCGCAAATGCTTAAATCGCGTCATCTGGAATGCCCCACTGCCATTACATTCAGTGGTAATGGTAGCCGATATATAGATGAATATTTGACTCACAATCCAGATGTACTGAAAGATATTACAACAATGGTACTCAAGGACGTTTTAAAGGATATTCCTGCAAACATCCAGCTGGTTCTGCCACAAGAACGAAAAGAAAGCACCTGCTATGGGGGACTATATAAGAAAGATCAAAGCTCATCGGCGGAACCGTATTATTTTGTAGGCACAACCAGCCAACAATATGAGGACGTGAAAGCCATTGAGGATGCTTATATGAAAGGCGAATTAAAAAAGGAACTTGAAGCCTGGCTCTTTTCTTTGAATCAACTTTATTTGAAGACCCTTGATGTACTGATAAAACGTGAACAGTTGGTTGATGTTAATAGGAAGCTTATCGAGACCGTTATTAGGACACCTATATCGATGGACACAATATTTAGGAATGAAGTTTTTGACAGGCCTTTCTTTAATGATTCCCTGTTCTTCCTTCCTGTGACAGCTATGTTAGAGAAACTAACCCATCTTAACAATCAATAAAAATGAATGGCATAAGTTTTATTATTGAGCATTGGTTAACCCTTGCCATTAGTCTTGTGGTAGCTATTTGGTTTATGAGAAAGCAATGGTCTTACTTTTCTAACAATAGACTGAAACTTAAAGATCTGAAGAACTTCTTCTTGACTGACAGGACTGAATATGCTACCTTTCAAAGAGACGAAGTTGCTCAGATTCAAAACGCAAAAGGCAAGGGAAATACGTCTCTGAACAATCTCATCAATGAAATCAATCTCTATATACAAAAAAGCATTGGTACGGCCGACTTCAATATTATTCAAAACAAGACAGAACGGTGTATTGAGTCTATGTATGAGCATGCTACAGGTGAGCTTTCTTTTCCTACCTATTATGGCCTAATGGGTACGTTCTCAGGAACTTTTGTTGGTCTTATAGGTTTTTTGATAAGTGGTAGCGACCTTTCTGATGAGAATAAGGTAACAAACCTGATTATTGGGGTACTCGTCTCAATGGCTACAAGCTTATTTGGGCTTTTTCTAACGACGAAATCAAACCATGATGCTGCAATTACTAAAAAGCAACTTGATGAAGAAAAAAATGAATTCCTTGACTTTATACAGTTGGAACTTATTCCAAAACTACAGACTACCATCACAACATTACAGCAAACGATGGAAGGATTCGTTCCTAAATTCGATGTAGTCATTAATAACTTTGAACACACATTCACAAAAGTTATAGGACGTTTCAAAGATACTTTTGACCAATGCACAGATAATTTCGGAACAGAATTCAGACAGAACAGTTCCCATATTTCACGGACTGTTTCAGCACTGAATGAAAGTATTGGCAAAATCACAGCGAACGTTGAGAATCAGCGACTACTGCTTGCTGAACTCAAATCTGAGAAAATGTTTGATACATTACAGCAATTTGTAGAATCTGCAGAGCTATTCCAGTCTTCGACCAACTCAATAAACGAGTACAATACGATACTTCATGATATGGTTATGGTATCACAGCATCTAATTGAAAAGCAGACAGAATATGCTAATTCTCTTGAAATTCCAAGTGAATTGGTACGGAAATTGACATCGCTACTAAACCGTATATCGACGTTTGAAGAGAATATCAATGCCTTAGGCGAGAATATTTCACAGGCAGAGATGCTGGGTAATCAAGAAATGGCATTAATAAAACGCCATCTTGAAAGTTTTGAAGAGAAAAAGCAGTTGGTTGACAGATACCTTGACACAAATAACGATGAATTGACTGAACTGTTCAAATTGCAAACAAAGACAGTGAAGTCTTTATTTGACGGCTATCGCCAGCAGTTAGAAGATGAGCGTGATGCACTAAATGCTATGGTAAGGGAAATGATGCTTATCATCAATAAGAAAAAAACAGATTTGCTTAATCATTTGGAGCATGCATTTGACGTTGCTAAGGTTCATACAATGTTCTCACATCTCCAAACACTGCCTGAGATTGCTGCAAAACTTGATGAAATGGAGTCTATGATTGTAAGTACAGAACAAATGCAAGAATCTGTTGAAAAAATCATGAAGATTCAAACCGTATTATCACATCTGAAATCATTACCAGACATTTCTTCAAGACTCGATGAGATTGATGCAAAGATGATTAGCTCAGAACAAATGAATGGACATGCCCATGAGCTGATGAAAGGCATGGATATAATGAAAGATATGATGCAAGAAAACTCATCTGGGCAGATAAAAGCTATTGCAGAGGAAGGGGAAAAATTGGCAACAACGATGAATGAGATTGATAATCAGCAAAGGGGGGTCTATAGTGAAAAGTTGAAACAAACGACTCAGAACTTAATTGGTAGAGCTAATTTGTTGCAAGACACTATTAATGAAAAAGTTGAAATTGTTTGTTCGGACATTGAGGCTCAATCTTTGCAGATAGATAAGCTGATGCAAAAAACGACATCGGAGTTAAAATCAAACATAGCGCAAGTCTCTGAAGACACTAAGCATCTACGTCGTGATATAACAAGAGAAGTGAGTAGCAATGTCGCTAGTGAGATAAACAAAATAAGTAGCAGAATGCACGAACAGGGAAAAAGCACTGAGCAATTAATTCGCACTACCAGTGATCAATCATTATCTGAGCTGAAGAAGCTGATAAAAGATAATGAAATACTGTCTCTAATAGAGAATATGGACAAAAAGGGGAAAACCATACAAGAGATTTTAGACATTCTGAAGCATCGTAATAATTAGAAAAATGGATAAGTTCATAGGTAAAAACGGAGCTTTCTGGCCAAGCTATGTAGATATAATGACTACATTGTTTGCTATTATGCTTGTGCTTTTTACAATCTCTTATGGCCGCTTTCAAGGACGAGAGCGAAGTCTTATTCAATTGAATGACAGCCTTCAAGAATTTAAAGATAAATATAATGAAATAAAATCTATCTATACAGCAGTAGAGAATATAAATTCCGACTACTTTGAATTTAATCCCACATATGTAAAACACATCTTTAGGATTCAAGTAACTTATCAGCGTGGTCAATTTGACCTTTACAGCCTTGAAGACGATGCTAATGGAAATATATCACGCGCAGATTCACTAAGAAAAAAAATCATCAAGGCAGGCGAAGAGATTCGCTCAACTATAGTAAAATTACAGAACAATGACTCCATTAAGCAAGATATTAAGTATCTCGTTGTTATTGAGGGGCAAGCATCAAAAGACGGTTTCAATACTGATGAGTGGCATAATAATAATGTTTTGAGCTATCAACGTGCATTAGCGCTTCATCATTTCTGGAGAGACAAAGCTAATATAGATTTTTCTGACATGGAAAAATGTGAACTTGTAATTAGTGGAAGTGGTGAAGGGGGAGTTCCACGTGATCAAAGTCGAGAAACAAATAACCAGCGTTTTCTTATACATATCGTTCCTGTAATAGGGAATATCCACCTGTAAATGAGATGAAAAAGTTTATATTTTTATTTTCAGTCTCGATTCTTTTCCTCGGATTCGTTATAGGTATTTCTGGTGACAATGATGAGGAGCTCGAAACAATAGAATACAGTGGAGATGTCAATGAAGTACAGCCTTTAAGTAGTGCCTATCATGTCATTGAAGACGAGAATCCTCATCAGACAAAACGAAACGATAGTACTGTCTCAACTAATGATATATTATTTGTTGAAACTCCACAGTTCTTACAGAGCCAGATTCTTCATCGTAAGGCTTACACCGTGTCTTATAACAAGGAAACTCGTTGTCCTAACTGGGTGGCTTGGCATCTGACAGCGAAACATGCTGACGGATCGCTAAAGAAACATAACAGCTTCAGAGAGGACGAGGATGTGCCTCGCCCTCGTGCTACATTGGATGATTATAAGAGAAGTGGATGGTCAAGAGGACACATGTGTCCTGCTGGTGATAACAAATGGGATGAGCTGGCGATGGAGGAATCGTTCCTGCTAACGAATGTGTGTCCGCAAAATCAAAGTCTGAACAGTGGGGTGTGGAACCGGATAGAGATGGACTGCAGACAGTGGGCAAGGAAATATGGAGAGGTATTTATCGTGTGCGGCCCTGTGCTACTGAAACGTGAGCATGAGACTATTGGGAAGAATAGGGTGGTGGTGCCAGAGGTATTCTTCAAGGTGGTGTTATGCATGAAAGATAAGCCTAAAGCTATCGGATTTGTTATCAGAAATAATGAGGGAAAGAAAAAGCGCGACATGTTCGTGAACAGTGTGGATGAAGTGGAGCGCATTACTGGCTATGACTTTTTCTCTGCACTGCCAGATGAGGTTGAGAATGTGATTGAGGCGAAAGCTGACATCAAGGAGTGGTAACCTGAATAATAGTCTTCTCGGATGGAATGGGATAGGAAACAACTGGTAAGCGGTGGCGTAGGTGCTCTTCTCGGAGCATGTACTGTGATGGGAATCGGGGCGTTGAACGATAGTAAAAACCATGTGACTCGTCCTTCTGGGCATCGCTCAAAACAGGTGTTGTATGATAGAGTGAAAGAGAGTGTAGATGGGGATGTGTATATAACGGAGAAAGGAAAGAAATATCATAGTGAGGGGTGTTTTATTCTCCAAAGATCGAATGTTAAGAAACAGGTCTCAAGCTCTGATGCTATCAATGTGGGGTATGAGCCGTGCAGGAAGTGTAAGCCATAACCGAGAAGCGTAATGAAGGCGTTTGTATTCTTTCTTATAAGTAGGTGACGATGAAACAACTGTATCTTTTCCTTGCGGCAATGTTGCTGCTGTGTCTGGCTCCGATGCCTTACGGCTATTTCATGCTGGTGCGTTTCGTGATGATGCTGGCTTGTATCGTGATAGCCTATCTGTATTATATGCGGCAGAAGGGTGTGGCTACATGGACTTTTGCGGCTCTGGCGCTGTTGTTCCAACCTATCTACAAGATTGCTCTGGGACGTGTGGTCTGGAATGTGGTGGATGTGGCGGTGGCCGTACTCTTTATAGCGCTGTATATGCTGGAAAGGAAGAACGGCAGGGAGGGAAGAAACAGACTGTCACCTTTGCCCGCTGCTGCTATCCCTGAGAGGGAAGACAACAGATTTGAGTTTTCCCTAAAGGGGAGACTGGGACCGAAAGAACTGGTGTATGTGGCGAGCGAAGAGGACAAGGCACTGACCGAGATGTTCGAGACGAACCCGGAGGTGCTGGAAGGATGGGGAAAGATGATTGGCTTTCAGGTCGTTTACATGCCCTTGCTGATGAAACGACTGAGGGATAAGAGGGGGTTGCAGTATCGCGCTCCTTATCTGTCGGAGACTGAGCTTTCTGACGTTCGCATCGGTAACGACTTCTTGCTGCAATACTTGAACGATTCGGCTGACAAGGAGCGCATCAAGCAGGGCTTTATCCGTACAGA
>JAEEGL011550296.1_pt1 | contig 12015 bp, 9 predicted proteins | sample 9134231 | NCBI WGS metagenome assembly JAEEGL01 (sample SAMN16246548, study PRJNA631951) | gut metagenome | biome: gut microbiome; feature: rumen; material: fiber-attached | host: Bos | place: Iran: Karaj | collected 2018-10
GTACAATGAATTGTTTGATTTATTTTATAATAAAACAAGAAAATTAATAGATATGAAATCAATATTTTCCACAGAGAACTTTGAAAGAAGACTTATGGATTCATATAGATTTGATAATTTGAATGTTAATGAAACAACATTTGAAGAAGATAACCAAAATCTTATTTTTACAAATTATAGTAAATTAAAAAATAAGATGAAAATATCTCATTTTAAACATTCACTTGATGAAATTGAATTTTTAATAAATATAAAGAAAATGAAGGATGAGGAAACAAGCGAGTAAAGGATATGGTAGTTATGAAAAAAAATAAAGTAAATATTTTTATAATAGCATTAGTTACTTTAATTATAATCATAACTACTATTTTTTTGTTTAATAAAATTTCTTTTGGTGCAAATTTATCTATAGATACGAGTGAGCACACATATTGGGATGGAAGTGTATCTTCATCACTTACCGGAAGTGGAACAGAAGCGAGTCCATATTTAATTAGAAATGGAGGAGATTTAGAATATTTTCTTACACATAGTATAAGTGCAAATAAATATTTGAAAGTTCAAAATGATATTTATTTAAATAGAGGATCTTTTGATTATGACAAAACAACAAATATGGTTCTTTATTATTTAAATGGAGTGAAATATTATATAAATAATAATAAATATTATAGTGATCCACTATTTCAAAATGAGATTGGTACCCTAAACACAGTATCTACTAAAGCTACCTGCAGTAGACTAACAATAGATGGAGATTATCACAAAATTGTTGGATTATTTACAGCAAACAATAGATTAATTAACAATTTTAATTCATCTACAATGAAGAATATAAGTTTCTTAAACTGTGTAATTACAGGATCAGGTAAACAAGTAGGATTGTTATCTAATCTTAAAAATATTAGTGGAACTGGGCCTTCCACTGTTGAAAATATTGCGTTTAATGGTATAATAAAAAACAATGCCCAAACTACTCCTGTTAGTAGATCAGTTAGTACACCTGCAAATAACAAAATCACAATATCCAATAATTCATCAACATTTAAGGATCATCTTTATACATATTCACATAACATTATTTCAGGTACAGCATCCAAATCTTTTAAATATAATGGAAGTACATATGCAGCAGGATCTTTTTCATTGAGATGTGTTGTAAGTCCATCTCAAACAACTACTATTACAGTGACACCCGCAACATCAGGACAAAATGTCACTTTCTCAAATCTGACCAATACATTACATTACTATGATGATTATACAGGACTTTTTGTTAGTGATAAACATGATACAACATCTGATTTACATATAAACAGGGTTACAGTAAATGGCTACATTTATGGACATAATGTAGTTGGAGGTATATTAGCTACAGCTGGAGACGAAACGCATACAGATTTTAAAACATATATAGACGACGCAAGCAACTTTGCAACACTATGCGGTTCAGGGACACTAGGTGGTATTGTCGGATCGGCAAACAAATCAGATGTATATTTAACCAATGTATATAACGCTGGCGAACTAGATTCAAGTGCAAATAACAAAGGAGCGCTAGTTGGTCAAGCTATCCAAACCGTTCATATTGAATATTGTTTTAATACATCACAAAACAATATAATTGGAATTAAAAGAACCTATGGAAATATAGTTTTTAATGATTATTGCCTCACTACAAAATCAGATGATCCAGAAATAGATAATATTAAGTTTCATAGAGTTGCACTATCATCTATTCTTTCAAGCAATATGATACAATATACACTTAATTTTTCTAATTATAATGATGGAGGCTATTGGATTATTAATGATGGTGAATATCCTAGACTATTCTTTGAAGACTATACTCCACCAGCCGTTACTGCAACATATAAAGATAATACATGGGATGAAACAAGTCATGTTAGAACACTAAATAAAATTTTTGTACAAACACAAACACATCGTCAAGATAGTGTAAAAGTTAATACTTCGGATAATGATGATATAGCAAAGGTTGAATACTATATTGATAATACAGTTAGAACAACTTCATTGGATATAAATAGTATTAATGGAAATTTAACAGTAAGATTAGAAAATATACACACCGATGAAGAATCCTATATCGACTCCGATGGAGAATTCTATATCGGTTTAGAAGAAAATTCTGTCAATACAATCTATATAAAAGTTACGGACATTTCAGGTAATGTAAGTTGGCTTTGCACGGATACAATTTTATACATCTTCATAGAACTTATACCAACAAAAGGCGTTTCACATCAATCAATAAATAGTTATTATAATACTGATTATTATTTGTTTGATGAAGAAAATTTTGATCAGATAAATCTTAGATTCAAAGCAAATTATGAAGTGAACACATTTCCATTTAATAGTAATAGTCAACTATATTTTACTCTAGATAATAATGCCGGAGATTATATTCCAGCTAATTCTATTGTAGCATTATATGATCATAAAACAGATAATATCTATGAGCTGCAAATAACAGATAACTATAATAACAATAATGTCATTGTATCAGGAGATAAAGAATATTATAGGTTATCTGATTTCTCAAAAGTTGGAGATAGTAGTGTAAAATTTGATGGAAGCGTATATAATAAATATAGTAATTCAAAAATTGAATTTGATTTTGAGATTATTTTATATTCTCCACCAAGTCGTTATATAAGAATAGGTAATAATATAGCTATTATTAGTGGCAATGATATTATTGAATTACTTAATACTGCATCATCTGGTTTTCATTTTGGAAGTGGTTATAGAATGGCAACTAATTTTACTTTATCAGGATATAGTTCACCATATAATGCAAACAACATTGATGCAACAATTAATTATTCATTAAATTTTTCACCTATAAATAGTGATTTAAGCTCATTGGATGTAAACAATCATTTTTATGATTTAAGATCATATATAATAAAAGCTGAACTAGTAAAAAATAATGCTACAGTTTCAAATACAGCTCCGTGTAATTTAAAATATTATGTAAATTCTAATACATATACATGTAAAACAAATGGGATAACATACATACCAGTTGGAACATCTTCATCTGGAACAATAAGCATACAAACTGCATCCTCATCACCAAGTTATTTAGATATTACAAATGGCAGTTATACCCTCAAATTTACTGCATACAATAAATATAATAATGATTTGTTTTCCACTACGACAATTCCACTAACAGTTAATACAGCAAAGCCTATAAATGATATAACATTTGAAAATAGTATTCCACGAGGAGAAAGATTTATAATTTCGTCTGGAGTCAATGAATTAGGAAATACAAACTTTCATGTATACTCTAAATATACAGGAACTTTGACAAGTGCAAAAAGATATATTAGAATATATAAAATATCAACCTCAGGTGCTGAAACGGATATTATACCAAGCACTCTATTTTCAAATGCAAGCACAAGTACAACAACAACATACAATAATAAGAATTATTATTATGTAGATAATTTAACAGCTGGTACACGAAAAACTAAAACCTTTACTAATTCTAGCATGACAGAAGGAAGATATATAATAGAAGTAGCGCTATTTGGTAATAATAAATTTATAACATCTGAACAGTTTAATTTTGTGGTATCCCAATAAAAAGGAGATTATTATGAAAAGAAAAATAAAATATTTAACAACAATTTTACTTTTTGTTTTTCTTTTTTATTCTATTAGAGGTAGCTTTTCTAGATATAAGACAGAAAATTCAGGAGAAATAAATAGTACTGATTTAGAGTTTGCAGGATTTGTAGTAAACAATCAAATAACAGATTCACTGGATTTCTATATTTATAATATGGCACCTGGAGATACAAAAGAACTAACATTTAGTGTTGCTAACAACCAAAATAATAAAAGAAGTGATGTAGTTATCTATTATAGGATTGTTATTAATCTATTTATGCTTCCTTTAGAAGTTCAACTTACAGACTTAACAAATAATATAGTGTACACAAATAGTCAGATGTGTACTACTTCATCACTTATATATAAGCATTGTGTTAAGGATGATAGCACCAATATGAAGCTTATATATAATAGTAATCAAACCATTAATTATAAAATAACATTGACATATCCAACTACTACAGCAGCAAAAAAATATTCATATATGAATAATTCTGATAAGGTTCACCTTTTTATTGAAAACTATCAAAATCCATAGGAGTGATACTATGACTAAGAAAAAAAAGATAATCATAACAACAATAATATCGTTAATAGTTTTAATAATTATGATAGTATTATACTTCTTTTTAAGAAAATCACTTGCAGAATATTATGATAACGATGAATGGAACTATGATACAACAAGTGCAAAAGCATATATTTCAAGTGATCTTCTTACTGAAGATAACGCATATATACTAACCATTAGTAATTATGATTATACCAATATACCATTTAAGGTATATAATTTTCGTTCTGATTCTCAAATAAGCACAAGAAATATTGTTTACAATATTAATTGCGTATCACATAATTCCAACTATAAATGTTATGTAGATAATACAAGTAATTATACTGTAACTAATCAAATGCTTAATTCATCATACCAATGCTCTATTAGTACATATTCAGAAAGCCAATGTGCTAAAGATGAAACAGCAACATTAACATATAATAAAAAAACAAATATTCATACAATAAAAGTAAAAAAAACATCTGGTTCATCTGCAAACTCCGTTCAAGTTGATATCTATCTGGTTGTCACATCACCATTTACTAAGACCTTAAGTAGATCACTAGATTTAAATTTTGATAATACAAATAAGAGTGTAAAAATTGAGACTGTTGGAGAAAGTGATTATCAATGTGAATACTTAGTATCAAATTACATTGATAGAGGGACTCTATATTTATATACTAATGACAATACATCATATTTTTTATCAAATAGGAATAGGAGTCATGTTATAGAATTAAATATACCAAAATATACAAATAAAATAGTAAAAATCTATAAAAAAAGAACAACTTCCTGTAATGGAGCGATATATTCAATATATACTTAATAAATAAAAAATAGTAATTCGATTGAATTGCTATTTTATTTTGCTTATAATTATAGTCAGGTGGTAGAATGAAAAGGAAAGAACTAAAGATATTAGCATTTATTGTTTCTTTGTTTGTTTTTTTATCCAATGTCAATAGTACATATTCAAGATATGTATCGGGAGCCAGTGGTACTTTTGACGGAAATATCAGCAGATGGAGAGTTTTAGTAAATAATGAAGATATTACAAGAAATTATTCTTCGTCACTTGAATTTAGCCCCGAAATAGATAGTAATGTTAATGTAAAATCAGGAAAAATTGCCCCAGGGTCAACAGGACATTTTGACATTTATATAGATTGTTCAGAAGTAACAACATCATATCAATATATAATACAAATTACATATGCAAATACTAATGAATTAGATAACTTAAAAGTAACAGGATATTCAATTGTTCCAGTAGTAAATGGACAACCAAACTTAAATAATATAACTACTACAGCAATTAATAATTCAAATACAATAACTGAAACAAAAACATATAATAATACACCATTTCAGCCATATATGGTTAGATTATATTTCGAATGGATATCTACAGATCCTAACAAAGCAAATGATACAAGAGTTGGAAAAAAAGCAGCAAATGGAGATAGCATAAGTTTTTCAATGACAGCATCACTTACATTTACACAAACTACATAGTACAAAAAAGATAATATTATTATCTTTTTTTAGTGTTATCTAAGTTGATTTTAAAACTTTATGTATGATATAATTAGTAATAGTATGATAGTAGTCAAAATAGACAATAGGAAGTGATAAAGTGAATAATAATAAGATAAAAAAAATTGTTATTGTGACAATGCTTTTTATGTATTTTTCTTATTTTATCTGTTTTATCACAACAAACATACTTAGAAACAAATATGGATTTATACAAATTGGTAATAAAATGTTATATGCTGTTAAAGAAGATTTAGGAAATAAACTATATAAAAAAGGAGATTTATTAATTATTTCAAATACATCATTAGATGATATAAGAAAAAAAAATATGATAATAATCTCAAAAAAAGATGAAATAACAAATAAATTTAGTTTAACAATTGGAAAAGTATCAAAAATATCAAAAGAAAAAAACAATAAATATGTTTCAATTGAATACGATTATACCAAGTGGAGTGAAGATTCGATTGCAGGTAAAATTAATAAAAAACACACTAAAATAGGTTATTTATTATTATTTATATCATCAGGGACAGTATTCTTTTTATTATTTTTAATACCAGTATTATTATTTTGTATAATAGAAATTATAAATTGGTTTAAAGATGATAATAATATTCCAAAAGAACCTGAAGAAAAAAAATTTGTAATTGAACAAGCAAACAACGAACAAGAAAATCCCAAAACTGAAGAAGTAAAAGAGAAAATAACACAAGATGAAGAAACAGGAGCATATCAGATTAAAAACAATGAACAGCCATACTTTATAGTTCCAAATATAATGGAAACAGAAGAAAATATTAAAAATGAAGAAGATTAAATAGGAACAATAAGAGTAAAAACAGTAGTTAAAAGATCTCCTGAAAAGGAAATCAAAAATCAAGAAGAAAATAGAATGTTATCAAATGGTCAAGAACTAAACGATGATATTATTATTACTGGAAATGATAATAAGCCAATAGAAATAGGTAAGGGAATAAATAATTTTGTTTTAAAAATTCTTGAGTTAAAAAAATATGAAATATACACAATACTAGAAATAATCTACAAAATAAAAAATATAGAGGTACCAACTACTGTATTAAAAAAAATAATATCATCATATACAATGGACAAATATATACAGCCAATAGATTATACAGAAGAAGACTTAGCAAATAAAGACAATATCTTAAAACAAAAAATTGAAGACTATACTTCAAAAAGAAAAAATCTTGATGCTAAACAAAAAGAGGATGTTATAAAAAGTTTGATTTTTTATAGTACTCTTAAGGAAGATTACAGTAATGTAGAAAAACAGATTGGTAAATATTATGAATTTGATTCAGAAAATGACAAAAATATAATAGTTAATTTTATAAAAGAAAAAGGAACTGGATATGCAAAATTAAGAAAAATGTTTTCCAGTAAAGTAAGCTCTACAAAAATGTTTAAATTAATAACATCAGAAACACCGATTCCAAATGTCTTAAATACACAAATTCAATCAAATATAAAATTCAGTAAAATATTTAGTGAATATGTTATTGATAAATCATATAAAGAATCAGTTGTTATGGAAAACATGGAGGAAGTATTGCTTAAATTAATTGGAACAACATTAGTAAGTCAAGTTTTTGACGAAGAATATACTACTAGATACATGATATCATTTAGTAATACTCTATATTCAAAACAAAGAAAAATGAAAAATTTTACAGATAGTTTTTCAGATCCATTCTCACAAAAGAAAATAATAATTTTAATTAACGCAGATACACTAAATAAACATAAAAGAGCAATAACAACTCTAAAAAACAGTGGCTTTAATTTTGCAATTCAAATGAAAACTAATGAATTATTAGATTCAAAATTTGATCCAAATACATTAAATGTAGGTGAATACTTATTCATTGTTGGAAAACTAAGTCAAAGTGAAAAAGATATGTTTATTCCAAATAGTATGTTAAAAAGATTATACATACTAAAAGAAGAAATAAATAGCGAGGTGATAGTAGTATGACATTATTTAGATTTTTCTATGAAATATTATCCGTTATTTTCCGTGGAATAGGCTCAGTACTAAAAGGCATTGGCAATGGTTTTATAACAATATTTTCCTTTAAAACTTATAAACAACTTATAGATTTTTATTCAAAAGAGTTAAAAATAAGCGAATGGGTATTAGTAATAATATTACTTGTTATTTTTATAGTAGTAGTAGTATTGGTAGGTTATATATTATACTACATATTTAGAAAATATTTTCTATTGAGAAAAAAGTTAGTTAATCAAGAATCACTACTAGAAGAAATTAATAATCTAAATGATCAAGTTGAGGGGCTTGTTAAAGAAAATGAAAAAATAGCAGAAATATATTCTGGTATAAAACCAAATTCTAATAATGGTAAAAAGGATGGTACAACAAATCCTACATCTACTGATTCAACAACAGAACCAACAGAAGAAGGAGAAAATCCAGAAGAGGCTGAAGATGATGTTGCAGATGAAGATATAAGATTTCCTCAGTTATATAGACTTGATAAATTAAACAAAAAAACTAAAATTGTTAATTATAATAATACACAAACATTACCAGAATTAGTAGATGACTTTAGATGCTTTTCTGCAAGTCAGTTACACCTATATTATAGTGTTGAAATGATTAGAGTATTCTTTGGTGGTTTAGCCTGTGGTAAAATGCTTATATTCCAAGGTATTTCTGGTACAGGTAAAACTTCTTTAGCATATGCATGGTCAAAATTTAATAAGTCAGATCCATGTATCGCATCAGTGCAACCATCATGGCGTGATAGAACAGACTTCTTTGGATATATTAATGAGTTTACTAAAAGATTTAATGAAACAGGTGCACTCGTTGAGTTATATAGTGCTTTATATGATGATAGATGTCACACTATAGTACTAGATGAAATGAACCTTGCCCGTGTTGAGTATTACTTCGCAGAAGTATTATCAATTCTTGAAATGCCAAATAGAGCAGAGTGGAATGTTTCTCTAGTAACAAATACAGTAGAAAACGATCCAATAAAATTAAATAATGGTAAAATAAGATTAAATGGTAATGTATGGTATATAGGAACAATCAATAACGATGATTCAACATTTGCTGTTACAGATAAAGTTTACGATAGAGCAATGCCAATAGATATCAATACAAAAATAAATCCATTTGATTGTAGAAATCAAGAAGCATTAGATTTAAACTCTGTATATTTGGAATCATTGTTTAAGAAAGCATGTGAAGATTATCCAATATCAGAAAAAAGCTTAAAAAGTTTGAGTCAAATAGATAACTTTATGATTACAAACTTTAAGATCTCTTTCGGTAACCGTATTATGAAACAATTAAATATTTTTGTTCCAGTTACAGTTGCTTGCGGAGGAGATGAAGTAACAGGAATAGATTACTTTGTTGCTAAAAAAATATTAAGAAAACTAGAACAACAAAATATTGCATACATAAGAGACGCAATTGATCCATTTATAGATGAATTAAATAGATTATTTGGAAAAGATAAGATGAAAGAATGTATCGACTATGTAAGCATGCTTAAGAAAGGATAGGGTAGGTGATTAATATGGAAGGTTTTTCATTACAATACGAAGATCAATCAGAGATGTTTAATGAGAAATTCTTTAGAAATATTAATTTTAAAGAAATGTTATCATCAGACTATACAGGTTTAATGATAAGTTTTGAATGGTTTGATTTTATATTTGGAACAATTCCATATATTAATAACATATTTAATGATTTAAAATCATTCTTAAAAGAAGAAGAAGAAATATTAAAAATAGAAAAAGTTCGTAAAGTTGGACCACCAACATTTAAACATCTTGCAAAGCATACAAACTTTATCCAAACATATGATGAAGAAAAAAATAAAATTACTCCATCAAAATTATTAAATACATTTAAAGAAGATACATATAACACATATGAAAATAGATTTATATGTACCTTAGTTGATGAGTTAGCAATCTTTCTAGAAGATATTCAAAAAAGAATTAAAAGTCATGAGTCTCATAGTGATAACTCATTTGTTCACAATAGTTCAACAAAAGCAGAAGGGGAAGATATAACTTTCAATTTCTTAATAGAATCAAAAACTGATAGATCATCTGCTCAGGAAGAATTTGAACAAAAATCAGAAATAGTAATGAACAATGTTAAATCATGGCGTGATAGTATGCTTTATAAACAATTAAAAAAAGAAAAAGCACCACCAGTAATGGATCCTATTAAGAGAACAAATGTAATCCTAAAGAATCCAAACTTCCAACAAGCCGCAAGACTATGGGACTTTATTCATAATTTTAAATTAGATATTGATAATGTAGATAATAATAAAGATACATATTCAGAATTACCAAAAACATTTACGGATAAAATAAATAATAGTTTTTTATGTTATTACTATATTATGATGTATACATGTGCCAAGAATGATTATCAGCGTGCAACATATAATAAACAATTAAATAAATTATTTTTAAAAGACATAAAAGAAAATATTCACTCTCTTGCCAAAAGTGATGATTCACTTACAAAGGAAGATTTAGTTAATCTAGTTTCTTCAGAATATGACATGGTAAGAAAAGAAAAAGTAGTGGATTACTCATTAGTCGCAAATAAAATTAACAGTAATTTAAAGAAATTTATGACTAAAGTTGATTCTAGTTTCTTCCAAGTAGGAGGAGAAGGTGCAGAATTAAACTTCGATGAGGAAGAGGAACAAGAAGAACAAAATGAAAATTTAGAAGAAAAAATAGAAGTAGATACAATTAATTCAAACGATGATACAGGAGTTGAAGAAAATGATTAAAAAAATATTCAAGATAGTTGCAACTATTATAAAAATTTTTCTAGTATTAACCATAGTTTTATTTGTTGGTTTTGTACTATTACAAAGACTATCAAATAATAATAAAACAGTTTTAGGATATAGAATGTTTGCAGTAGTAACCGGATCAATGGAACCTGTATATAAAATAGGTGATGTTATCTTAGTAAAAACAGTAGATACAAACACCTTAAAAGAAGGGGATGATGTTACTTATTTAGGAAAAGAAGCATCCTTTAAAGATAAAGTCATTACCCATAGAATTATAAAAATTGAAGAGAAAAGTGGAGTTAAAGTTTTTCATACAAAAGGAGTTGCAACAAATAGTGAAGATCCGACAATAGAAGGAAACCAAATATATGGAAAAGTAACAAAAAAACTAACAATCTTATCATTCTTTCATAAATATTCAAGTGGTAATGTAGGATTCTTCTTCTTTGTAGTTCTTCCAATAATGCTTTTAGTTGGAACTGAAATAGTTCAAACAATGTTAGAAAAATATGAAAAGAAAGCAAAAAAGACGATTGATCAAAATAATCAATCAGTTCATGAACAAATACTAACAGCACAAGCAGATGAAAATCAAGTTCAAGAAGAAACTCATAATGTATCAAATCAGTTAGTGATTCCTGCACAAGCAACTGTTGAGCCAGCACAACAACAAGTGCAACAACCAACAGAGGAACAGTTACAACAAGAATTACAAGCATTACAACAACAGGTTGCAGCACAACAACAAGTGCAACAACCAACAGAGGAACAATTACAACAAGAATTACAAGCATTACAACAACAGGTTGCAGCACAACAACAAGTACAGCAACCAACAGAGGAACAATTACAACAAGAATTACAAGCATTACAACAGCAGGTTGCAGCACAGCAACAAGTACAGCAACAACCAACAGAGGAACAATTGCAACAAGAATTACAAGCACTACAACAACAAGTTGCAGAACAGCAACAAAATAACCAACAATAATAGAGAAAGAAGTGAAAGCTATGAAGTTGACAGACAGAATAAAAAGCAAATTAGCAAGTATCAATTTAGTATCAGTTGCTTTTTTTGCTTTGTCAATTTTTTCAATAGCTTTTGCATGGTTTGCATATACAAACACCGTATCAACAAATTTTCAAGCAGAAGTAAAAACTTGGAAAATAAGAATAACAAATGATAATACCGAAATCAATAACACATTAGATATAAATATTGGAGATTTATATCCTGGAATGACCAATTATACAGATTCATTTACTATACAAAATCAAGGACAATTGGATGCACAAATAGATTATGATATAACGTATTTGAGAGTATTTGATACTGTTGTAACAACAACAAAAAATTTAACATTTTATGAATTGGAAAGAAATTATCCATTTAAAATTAGTATCACTCCAGGTAACAGA
>JAEEGL011714333.1_pt1 | contig 12015 bp, 8 predicted proteins | sample 9134231 | NCBI WGS metagenome assembly JAEEGL01 (sample SAMN16246548, study PRJNA631951) | gut metagenome | biome: gut microbiome; feature: rumen; material: fiber-attached | host: Bos | place: Iran: Karaj | collected 2018-10
ATGGCTGAAAGTTGGCGAGGTTCAAATCTGACACTAATACCAAAAAGGCCATTCACACCACACTGATTACCACCTACGGCCTACGCAACAACAGCCATAGTGGAATAGTGCAGAGCGTTGTCACAATGAACGATTTGTTTAATTAATGCTCTAAATTGAAAATGTGGCAGAATGATTGCTGACCATTTTCAGCGTCATTATAAAAGAACCCGATGAGGTGAACTTGCCCAAGTTGATAACGCTAAATATGAATTATTTTCAAATGAGCTTTACCAAAAATGCCCAAGTTTTGGTAAAGTTAGTGACGAGACTATTTTTGCTTTGCTTCGTGTATGTATGTCCGCAGTCGTCGTTAAAGAAATCCGTTTTGTGAGTAGGCTTTAGCTCTCGCGGTTGTGATGAAATCAGGCATAACAGGTGAAATAAAACCTCAACATTTTGCGAAAAGTGCAGTTTCGGGCCAAAAACATTTTGCGAAAAGTACAGTTTTAGGCTTAAAACATTTTGCGAAAACTGCAAATGGTTATATATTGCGCCAAAATTCAATAAGTTATGACAATGGTATTCAAACGGAAACTATACGACAGAATGCTTCAGTGGAAAAATGAGCGAAAAGGCTCCACGGCATTGCTGATAAAAGGCGCAAGACGAGTTGGTAAAAGCACGCTTGTCGAAGATTTTGCCAGGCGTGAGTATAAATCGTACATTTTGATTGATTTTGCAGAGACATCGACAGAAATCAGCGAATTATTTGAGAACACACGGGATTTGGACTTTTTCTTTTTCCGTTTGCAAAACATCTATCACACACAACTTTACGAAAGGGAGTCGGTAATTATTTTCGACGAAGTTCAGTTGCAGCCATTGGCACGCCAGGCAATAAAATACTTGGTCAAAGATGGCCGATATGATTTCATCGAAACAGGCTCGTTGCTTTCGATTAAGAAAAACGTTAAAAACATTCTTGTTCCGTCAGAAGAGACTCGGCTGACGCTACATCCAATGGATTTTGAAGAGTTTAGAATGGCTTTGGGCGATACTAATACGTTTGGTTTTATGCGTGAGGCATACGAAATGAAACGCCAAATGGGACAAGCCGTGCACCGCCAGTGGATGCGTGATTTGCGGCTCTATATGGTTGTGGGCGGTATGCCGCAAGCAGTTGACACATACTTAAATACTAACAATTTGCAACTTGTTGATGATAAGAAACGAGAGATAATCCAACTATATGACGATGACTTTCGGAAAATCGATGATTCGGGAGTTGCATCACGAATGTTTATCGACATCCCGTCGCAACTTTCGGGCAATGCCAACCGATTTATGATTTCGTCTGCCACCGACAGCCGTATCACAGAATCAATCAACTTGATTGTCAAAGATATGGAAGACAGCATGGTGGTCAACATCGCATACCACGCCAACGACCCGAATGTGGGGATGGGCTTGAACAAAGATTACAATCGCTTCAAGATGTTTATGAACGACACGGGCTTGTTCCTGACATTGGCCTTTTGGGATAAAAGTTACACCGAAAACACTATATATCAAAAACTTCTGTCTGACAAAATAAATGCAAATCTGGGATATGTTTACGAGAATCTGATTGCCCAAATGTTGAGGGCTGAAGGTAACGAGTTGTACTATTACACTTTTCCAGATGGCAACAACCACAACTATGAGGTGGATTTTTTGTTGTCGAGAGGCAGTAAAATTGTTCCGATAGAAGTGAAATCGTCTGGGTACAAGTCGCACAAATCGTTGGATGAGTTTTGTAAGAAGTTTTCGTCACGCATCGGGGAACGGATATTGCTATACACAAAAGATTATCAAAAAGATGGTGAGACAATTTGCCTCCCTTCATATTTCGCACCATTTATATAGCAATGCGGGATAGCTAGGTCGTCCACAAAAAAAACTCTCGTCATAACGATACTTTTGGCTGATGTACACTGTTTATCGTTTTTGCAAGGAGTTATAATGGTTCCAAAAGTGGTAAAATCAACGAGATTTGGCACCGTTATAATTAGATCGGAATTGGTCGATAAACAAGCGTTGAAAAAGAAACTGGTCGATAAAGCCATCTTTAGCCGAGAAACTGGTCGATATTTTGGTTTTTATGACCGATAAGAAGGAGACAACCATAGAGTCTGTTGTTCATCAATTATTGAAAAGAGTTAACAACTGCTATTAACTTAATCTTGCCTAGTGAGACTTGAGCTCATATTTACTATATTTGTTGGTCAATAATTTGTCGCACATATATGGCATTACCGGTTAATATCGAAGACCTGCTGAACAAGAGGAAACTTGAGTCCAACCGCATTGAGTTCAAGAAGGGTTGGAACCCAACCGACATCTATCGAAGTATATGCGCATTTGCCAACGATTTCGACAACCTTGGTGGCGGCTATATTATGGTGGGCGTTGAGGAGGAACTCGGTATGGCAAAACGTCCAGTAACGGGGATACAGCCCGAGTCGATTGACGGCATATTGAAACAAATGGTGGGGTTCAACAATCTGATTGACCCATATTATATGCCACGAACATCGGTGGAAGATGTTGATGGACGGCAAATTCTTGTGATTTGGGTTCCTTCTGGAGCGAACCGACCTTATGCTGTTCCGTCGGATGTGTTGGCAAAGGAAAAGAAGTATTCTTATTTCATCCGAAGTGGCACAAGCAGTATAGTTGCTAAAGGCGAGGTTTTGGATGAATTGAGAGAGATGGCCAACCGTGTGCCCTTCGACGAGCGCCCGAATCCCGATATCAAGCCTACGGACATTTCGATGGCCTTGGTCCGCGATTACCTTGCGCAGACTGAAAGCCGACTTGAACCCTTGCTTTTCACACAACCTCTGGAACAGACCTTGGAGCAAATGGATTTGATGTCGTGACCGAGAGAGAACAGAATGATTAAGAATGTGGCGGCAATGATGTTTTGCGAGTCACCTGATAAGTTTTTCAAATACACGCAGGTTGACATCGTGATATTCCCGAAAGGTCGTGTGAAAGGCCCAAACAATTTCAGTGAGACCACAATCAAAGGCAGTGTGCCACAATTGATACAAGGTGCGCTGACGTATTTGAAAAGCAATGTTATCCGCGAATATGTGAACAAGCAAAAGAATGTTCCCGAGAGTATCCGTTTCTTTAACTATCCGCTTCAAGCGCTGGAAGAAGCCATTGTCAATGCTTTGTATCACCGCGATTATCAGCAATACGAGCCTGTTGAAATATCTGTAGAGCCAGATGGTATCAATATTTTAAGCATCCCAGGTCCCGACCGCAGCATTTCAAAGTCGGACATCGATAATGGGAACAAAATGGTTTCGCGTCGCTATCGAAACCGCCGTTTGGGTGATTTTCTTAAAGAAATGGGCTTGACCGAAGGCCGTTCCACTGGCATACCGACCATTCAGGAGGAACTAGTCAAGAACGGTTCGCCCCGCGCTATCATTGAGACCAACGACGAGCGCAATTTCATAAATGTGTTTATCCCCGTTCACGAAGGTTGCGGCGATATTGTTGAGTTAAATGTCACCAAAGATGTCACCAAAGATGTCACCAAAGAACTTACTGAACGTCAGATTATTATAGAGGGTTTGATTCGCAAAAACCCAGAGATAACAATCCCCGAAATGTCACTAAAGATGAATGTTACTACCCGAACAATAAAACGAGATATCTCTGCTCTTATTGAGATGGGCATACTAGTGCGTCAAGGAGGAAGGAAAGATGGCCAGTGGGTTCTGACAAAATAAACGCCAGTTATTGCTAATTATACCGCCATTGTCTTATCCTGTTGTAAGATAGGATTTTATGTTTTAAACCGAATTATAATGGTGCCAAATCTCACTATATTTGACACTTTCGGCCTCTAGTATAGAGGCAAGCTTTAATTACTCGCAATTAAAATTGTTGTCAATAGTAACATAATCATTTTTACACAGTTACGATTTTTGATTATCTTTTTTTTAAAAAAATTGAGTGTTGTTTTTATCTGTGCAGAAAGACTACACAGTTAGCCTGTACGTTTGCAGCGTCGTTAAGGGAAACGGCAGAGTTCTATGTCTAACTAAAAAATTTTTAAACTATGGAAACTGTAATGTTTTTTATCGCTGGCTTAATTGTAGCCGCAATCGTGTCTTACCTTATTGGTAAACAAAAGTGCAAATCGGTTGAACAAACCACCGAACTCAAGGTCAAAGCGGAAAGCGACGTACAAATCGCGCGTCTGAAATCCGACTTGGCCAATTCCGAAGAGAAGATTGCCGAATTGAACAAGCAAATCGAGGATGACAAGGCCGACAAGGTTCAAAGCCTCAACAACCAAAAAGAGCAACTGACCGAGAATTTCAACAAACTTCTGGCCGAGCAAGACAAGAGGTTTACTGAAGCCACCGACAAAGTTGCCGCACAGATGAAAGATGCCACTGCCGAAATGCTGAAGAAACGTCAAGAGGAATTTTCCGAAAGCAGCAAGCAGAGCATTGGCAACATTCTCAACCCTTTGAATGATACCATTTCAAAGATGAAGGAAGAAATGTCGAAGAACAACAACCACCAAATCGAGATGAAAGAGCAAATGAAAAACAGCGTTGAGCAGATGATGAGACAAAGCGAGGCCGCACGAAAATCTGCCGACGAACTTGCCAATGCTTTCCGCCACGGAAACAAGGTGCAAGGCGACTGGGGCGAAGTTGTCCTGAAGGAGTTGCTCGAATCACAAGGTATGATTGAGGGCGTGAATTTCTTCACTCAAGAAACTATGCGTGACGAAAAGGGCAATCTTATCAAAAGCGATGATGACCACTATTTGCGCCCCGATGTCATTATCAATCTCGACAAAGACCGCAGAGTTGTTGTCGATTCCAAAATGTCGATGACTGCCTTCTTCGACTACGTGAACGCCGAAGACGAAATCACTCGCAAAAAACGTTTGGACGACCATATCAAGAGTATCGAGGCACACGTGGTTGAGTTGTCGGATAAGAACTACAGCAAATATATTGAGAAGTCGCGCTGCACAATGGATTATGTCATAATGTTCGTGCCGAACAGCAACGCTCTTTGGGTGGCTCTGAACGAAAAGCCGACTCTCTGGCGCGAGGCTATGGACAAAAGCGTGTTCATTGCCGACGAGCAAACTCTCTATGCCGCTTTGCGCCTGATAAACCTGATGTGGATTCAGAACAAACAGGTCGCCAATCAGCAGAAAGTATTCGATTTGGCCACCGAAATGATTAACCGAGTTGCGAAATTCTACGAGCATTATGAGGCTATTGGCAAAAGCCTTCGCTCTGCACAAAAGGCGTTCGACGATGGGCAAAAGAAACTCGAAGATAAAGGCCAGAGCATTGTCAAAACCGCCAACGACCTCACAAAACTTGGCGCAAAAGGGAACAAAGAACTTTTGCAGAAGTTTGATTTCGACGATAACTTTGATATCAAACAAATCGCTGAAAATCAAGAAAATGAAACTTTATCGTAACAGTGCAGAAAGGCTGCACAGTTAGACTATATGTTTGCAATGTCGTTAGAGATAACGGCGATGATAGATGTTTAACTTTTAAATAATTAGTGTTATGAAAAAGATTGATGAAAACAACGTGGATTTAGGCAGATACGCCGAAGTTGTAGTGGTTCTTCCCAACAATGAAAACAGCCGTAAATTGGCCGAATGCGTAAGCAAAATGTGCAAAAACGGTCTGTACACAGTGTCAGCCGAGAACTACGCCTTGGTTACCTATGTTGCTGGTGGCATATATGTATGCAATTCCGAGTTCGATGTTCACACTTTCTGCAGCCAACTTGAGGTTGAAGAGGTGGCAGCAAAGAAGAAAGATTTGGTTGGCGCATTCTCGAAAGTGCTCGACAGCAACGAGAGCATAATCACCTTCGAACTGACAGTCTTTTTGGAACTCTCATTCGACGATGTAGTGAAACTCTCTCAAGCAAGTTCTTTTTAATTGATTACTAACTTTTTAATTAACTTATTTATTAACTTTTTTAATTGTTATTGCTATGAAGACATTATCATTTCAGCAGCCCTGGGCCTCTCTTATCGCAGCAGGCATTAAAGACGTTGAAAACCGTTCTTGGAACACCGATTTCCGTGGCAAGTTCCTGATTCACGCAAGCAGCAAGCGCGTGACAAAGAGTTTAGAGTATGAGCTGCCAGTTGAGTGGGGTTCCGAAATCCTCAACCACGAGGACTTTGGCAACATTCCCGACATTCGCGAACTGCCCACCAGCGCCATTATCGGCTACGTTGAACTCGACGATATTGTCGATAACGACAAATCGGTTTGGGCTGCACCAGGCCAGCTGCATTGGAAACTGAAGAACGCCTACCTGTTCGACAAACCCATTACAGGCGTCAACGGCAAACTGCACTTCTTCGACTATCCTGGCATTGACGAGAACAATCTGCCAGCAGCTCACAAAGTCGAACTGCGCAAACTCGAAATCGTTGGCGACAAGGTGGTTCTGCCCGTTACCGATGAAAGGATTGACGACTATATCGCGCACGAAGAATATATAAACGTGGTAGTTGAGTTCAGCAAAGAGATTGACGAACTTTTCACCGACAAGGAGAACGGCAACCGTATGCGCCAGTATTCTCAATTGGAACTCGTTGGCCCCACAAAGCGCCTCTCGTTCCCCATTGAAGAGACTTGTGTGAACTACATAACCGAAGATGACGAGAACGGCGAGCCTATCCTCAACGACGATGGTTCTTACAACCGCATAAGAGTCTGGTCGCTCAACTCGATGGCCGACGATGGTTGCGTGTTCGCCGAGAATCTGATGTTCTGTTTGAAGCGTTAAGTTTTAAGTGTTTGCCACAAGGGGCTGCCTCGCTTTGGGGCAGTCCCCCTTGTTTCAATTGTTTAAAAGGCATACAACGGCAGACGTGATTTTTATACTTGAAAAATATTCGTTATTGAAGAAAAACTGCACAGCATAGTTGTTATATTTGATACCGTTAAACAATTAAAAATGGCGAACGATAAAGAGCAATACCGAATATTTGAGCACATTAGTGATGTTGACATTTCAGAACAAGACATCTATGATTATGAGCCTGAGGTGCTAAACCAATTGTTGATTGACCACACAATGTCGGCCAAAGCCAGAGAAAAGGACAATGACCCATCAAAGGTTGTAAACATCTTTTGGGCAACCAACGACTATGAAGCACGACGTGAAGGCGATAAAAAAGATGGTTACCGCTACGATGACCAGATTATGCCTGAGCGAATTATTGGCCAAAATGGTCGGGTAATTATGCCTCGTGTGCTTAAAGACAAGCAATTGCAGATTGACCGTACTAAAGATAAAGCGGAAGTTTTCACCCCTTCGTGGGTATGTAATGCACAGAACAATTTGATTGATGAAGCTTGGTTTGGGCGCAAAGACGTGTTTAACCACGAAATAATCAAAGAGGATGGTTCTCATTCTTGGATTCGCACAAAAGATGATATCGTATTCCCTGAAGGCGATAAGCAAAAAACGTGGAAAAAGTATGTCACCGAGAATCGTTTGGAGGTAACCTGTGGCGAAGCCCCCTATCTGGTAAGCAGGTATGACACCACAACTGGCGAAGCAATACCGCTAAAAGAACGAATAGGCTTACTCGACCGAAAACTGCGCGTGGTTACCGAAAATACCAAAGAATCTGGAGAGTGGCTCGAATGGGCTCGAAAAGCGTTTATGCACACTTACGGCTACGAATGGCAAGGCGACAACCTGCTTCTTGCCCGCGAGGCTTTGCTTTATTCATTTATTGAGTATTTCAAGGCGGCGTTTCCTAAAGAAGTGTTGCAGAAAGCCTCTATAGTTGGCATTGCCCGTATTATTTCCTGGAATATTTGGCAGATGGACGGTATTAAAATGGTTGTGCCAAACTCTTGCGACAAAATATTAGATGCGTTTGGTGACAAAGAGTTGTGTAATGCTTGTAAAATGGGTAAAACATCTGGTCACATAGGAATTAAATGTTTGATTCGCGACTGGAGCAAGAAGAAACCTGAAAAATATACATTTAAACCAGGCGAAGACCCCAATTCAAGCCCTTGGCAGAAAATGACATATGAATCTCTTTTTGGTAATCAGGACAACAACAAACAAGATGGTGAAGATGATGACTGAATAATTAACAATCAAAATACCACGTACAATGAGTTTTAAATATAGAATAACCCAATCGAGACTTCTGTACGTTCTCAGTATCAACGACAGAAGACATAAAGACCTTTTAAAGGTTGGTGAAGTGTTTGTTGACAACGAGGTTGCCGACAACCAGGACAAGCAAGTGCTATCCAAGGCAGTCCGTGATGTAATTGACAAGCGTTCCTATATGGAAGGCGTGACATATAATTTAGTGCACGTTGAGTCAACAACCTACAACACATCGTGTTACAAGGCCGATGATGTCTATCGTACACTTGAAGCAATGGATGTAGCGAGACAATCGTTCAAAAAAATTAACGGTGAGGATGCCGACATTTGGTTCCGTTGCGATTTGTCGCAGATACAAGAAGCCATCAGTAAAATTAAAAATGGTCAAGGTGCTGGTTATGGCGCTATCAAATTCCGCCCCGAGCAAGACGCTGCTATCAAACAGACTGTAACTCATTTCAAAAAGGCAACTGGTAAGGCTTTCCTGTGGAATGCCAAAATGCGCTTTGGCAAAACTTTAAGCGGTCTTGAAGTGGCCAAAGAAATGGATTTCAAATCGACTCTGATTATCACGCATAGGCCAGTTGTTGACAAAGGCTGGCACGATGACTTCAAAAAGATTTTCGGCGATAAGCCAGAGTATGTCTATGCTACTCGAATGAGTGATGACGATGCCACTGGCGGCGATTTCTACCAATTGACACAAGCTGTTAATGAGGGGACAAAGCGTTTGGTGTTTTTCGTGTCGATGCAGTATCTGCGTCTTTCGCAATTTGTGGGAGGTAAAGAACGCAACTTCGACCCGTTGAAGAAAGCCATTATGGTGTATGACTGGGATTTTGTTATGGTTGACGAAGCCCACGAGGGTATTGAGGCCGATGCTGGAGTCAAGGTAATGGAGAAACTGAAGAAAGAAAACACTCGCATTCTATCGCTTTCAGGAACCCCCTTCAACTTGCTCGACAAATACGACGAGGGCGAGATTTACACTTGGGACTACGTGATGGAACAACGCGCAAAACAGGATTGGGACGACAAACACTTTGGTGACCCTAACCCATACGCCGAACTGCCACGTATGCAGATTCTCACCTTCACATTGCCAAAGATGGTGCGTGACCAAGCAATTGAAAACAATGAGACATTCAAGTTCCACGAATTCTTCCGTGTATGGACTAAAGAGGACAAGGGTATCTACCAAAAACTCATCGACGATGAGACAAGTCCGCTCAAACGTGAGGAGCTAAAGGCAAAGCTGGCAGAAATTGAGGTTGGTAAATTCGTCCACGAAGAAGCTGTTCGCAAGTTTGTCGAGAAACTACGCACAAAATCCGACACGAGTCAATACCCATTCTCTAACAAAGATTTTCGCGACAAGTTTCGCCATACCTTCTGGCTACTGCCAGGTGTGAAAGAAGCTGCCGCCTTCGAAGAGATTCTTAAAAAAGACAAGGTGTTTGGCGAAGAAAGCAACTTGGGCTTTCATATCATTAATGCCGCAGGTGTAGGTAACATTGAAGATAATGCGCTTGATACTGTTAACGACTATATTAAAGGCAACCCCGAAAAAAATATACTTCAAAAGGATTATACCATCACTCTTTCTTGCGGGAGATTGACAACAGGTGTTTCTGTTCCAGAATGGACGGCAGTGCTGTGTATGAAAGGTTCTGAAAACACACCAGCCTCAAACTATATGCAGACCATCTTCCGTGTTCAGACCCACGCAGTCTTGGACGGTCGTCAGAAGTCTGACTGTTATGTGTTCGACTTTGCCCCTGACCGCGCTTTGACAGCTGTGGCTGAAACAGCCAAAATGGCCGTATATGCTCAACAAGAGAAAGGAAAAAAGCAGTTGAAATTGTCGCAACAGAAAGAGGAAGAGCATTTGGCCGACTTTATAAAACTCTGTCCTGTTCTTTCGATGGATGAGGGACAAATGGGTAAGAAATTCTCTGCCAATCAGATTTTTGAGAAATTGTCGAATGTATATATCGAGCGCGCCGTGCGTAGCGGATATGCCGACAACTCAATCTACAATCCCGAAATCCTTCTCGACCTCACAGCCGAACAGGAGAAGACTTTAGGCGATGTGCATAATCTGCTTGGCTCTATGCCGAGCGGTTGGAAACCAGAAAAAATCACTATCAACCATAATGGTATAGGCGATACTGATGGTGTTGAGCAGATAAAATATATCTATTATCTCTCGAGCCAAAAAGATGTACCTGCACAACCAGTCAAGTCGAAAGAGACAGATGAAAACGGCTGCCCAAAAACCAATTCCGAAGGGTGGAATGACACAATGTGCACCACGAGTCCAATGTTCCCATATCTGTTTGTTTCGAACAGCCGACTGGTAGATGGAAAATGGACTGCGTTTTCAAAACCTGTTCTTTGGAAGGAATGGACTGACCCAGAAAAGAAAACTGATGAAGCCAAAAAGAAACGCGACGAGGAAAACAAAGAAAAACGCGCCCGTATGTCGGTACTTCGAGGTGTGGCCATTCGTATTCCGTTGTTGGTTTATGGAGCAGAGATTCTTTTAAAATATGATGACCTTAATGAAAAAGATTCAGAAGAGTTTAAGAAATGGGCTGAAAAGAAGAATATTGACATCAACGACAAAAACAAGCTGACACAAAAAGAGATAGATGATATCCTTGATTGGTTAGTAGATGTAAAACTATCACCTGATTATTTTACAAGTTTAATCGATGATGCATCTTGGGAAGAGTTTATGCCCAAACACGAGGGAAAGTTTTTCACAAAAAAAATGTTCAACACATTGAAAGATTGTTTCGACCGCAGCATCTTCACAGGTGCCGCCAAACGAATCCGCGAAATGGTGAAAGAGGCCGACAACTTGAACACCGAAGACCGCATTGCCAAAATCGCCACCATTTTCTCATACTTCCATAATCCTGACAAAGAGACAGTACTGACACCTTGGCGAGTTGTCAATATGCAATTAAGCAACTGCCTTGGTGGCTGGTGTTTCTTCAATGAGGAGTTCGATGGCGATTATACTGAAGAAAATGAGTATGGCGAAAATATCAAGAAGGCTCGACCTGTAGGTTTAGAAATTGATGAAAACAAGCAAATTGTTTTCACAAACAAAGTGACAAAAGACATTTTTGGCGACTACAATTCGCGCATCCTCGAAATAAACTCAAAGACAGGCCTTTATCCGCTCTATATGGCTTATTCTATATTCAAAACCATTAAGGAGCCCGAATGGAGAAAGTATAAACTGACAGGAGAACGAGGAAACAGTACCGATTACGATGAATACTGCCACCAGGCGAGCGATGATTTAGAGATTTGGAAAGATGTGCTGCAAGACAACATTTTTGTGGTGTGCCGCACCAAAATGGCTGTTAGCATCACCAAACGCACATTGGCAGGATTCCGAACCGACATCCGTATGAACATAAAGTGTTACGAGCAAAATGTTCCTGTCGACTCTCTTATATCGGCCAATATTCTAAAAAAGAAAGATAACCTTGTTACAAAGGCTGGCAAAAAATATTTATACAATGGCCTGCCCGACAAACTTTGTGATATGATTGATGTTTTGCGTGCCAATCCCGAAATCTTTATGCAGGATGTTGTCAAAGGCAGTGATTATTGGAATGTTTACAATTCAATCCCTCTTAATAATAACGAAGATATTAATAATATGAAATTTAAAGCTATAGTAGGCAATCCGCCGTATCAAGAACAAATCGAATCCACCAAAAGCCTTGCAAAGCAGCACTTCCCTATATTCATCGAAACTGGCATTAAAATGAATCCAGATTATTTGTCTCTTATAGCACC
>JAEEGL013065664.1_pt1 | contig 12015 bp, 9 predicted proteins | sample 9134231 | NCBI WGS metagenome assembly JAEEGL01 (sample SAMN16246548, study PRJNA631951) | gut metagenome | biome: gut microbiome; feature: rumen; material: fiber-attached | host: Bos | place: Iran: Karaj | collected 2018-10
CCAGTCACTGTACACATATTTTAAGACCGATTTTCCCTGTGCGGTGGGCTATACCGTCCACACGTCGACCCTCACTTCCGCTGCGCCGGATTTCGGCGGCTTTGTGGAAGCATCGACGGAGATCAGGGAGATGGAGAACGGAGCCACGACCTATGTGGGTAACTCTTATATCCATGAATTCGCCATCACCGGACTTGTGCCCAACGAGATCAATATCATCACCGTGCGTATGGTGGATGAGTACGGAAATATCAGACTTCGCCGCTTCTATTATGAGTTCGGCGATGTGGTTTCGAAGGATGAAGAAAGCCTTACCGTTACGGCAGGGGTAAAGGTGGTTAAGGACGAGCTCACGGGAGAGAGCAAGGTGACCAACGCCAGCGACGTTACCCTTGAAGACGGTATTTACGCCGTATTTTGCAAGAAGAACGATTACGCGTCCTATGTAAAGCTCTATGACAATGACGGCTTCATAAGAGGCGAGATACCCCTGGAAGAGAACTTCGCGAGGAAGCTTTTCGTAAGAGACGGAGAGCTTTATCTCTTCGTTTCCGCAAAGAAGCTGGTAACCATCAATTCCCTCGGCGAAGTCACACACATATACAGACTCAACGATTATACCGTTACGGGAGACTGGTGCCTTGACGGTAACGGCAACATACTTGCCGCGGCCACAAGAGACGACAGAAGTGCCACCTCCAAAAGAGACTGCGTCATCATCATTGATTTTTCCGACGGCGACATCTACATGCTGATCGATTTTGCCAAGCTCATGACCGAGTATCATGTAAGACGTAAGGATGCGGACTGGATAGGCATATCCGGCATCTCCTACATGGGAAGCAATATGGTGGTGGTTTCCGCGGACAAGTGGGATTCCCTCATAAAGGTAAGAAGGATATACAACGATCCGAGACTTGTTTATCTGGCAGGGGATCCGGGGGAACTTTTGGGAACTTCCTACGAAAAGCTCTATTTAAGAAACGAAGGTAATTTTGCTTTCTCTTCAACCGCAGAGGTTGCGGGGTATGAGGAGTACGATAAGATAAGGCAGTCCCGTCAGTATGTGTGGACATTGGATCGTAATCTGGACTACAAGTACGGCAAGAAGGAAAAGGGCTTCGGCTTTTATGTGAAGTACCTTACCGATGAAGAAGAGAATACGGTCCGCATTGCGGAATCCGTGATGCTCCCCGAGCTCACCGCCGATTCGAAGCTTATAAAGTATAACGACAACTGGCTGCTGGTAAGCGGTAACGAAAGCGTTTTCTACGAATACGACAAATGGTTCGACCTTATCGCTTCCTTCACCTTTACGGAACCCGTGGTCAAGAAGACGGTGGAGCAGATGGATTACGAAGAGGACCATCCCCCCGCAGATGATTCCGTAACATATGTGGGAATATGTAAATTCGACCAATACGACTATCTTTTCACCAAAGAGGTGGTTGTCTATAAAAACGGCTCTACCGAGGAAGAAACGACCGAAGAAGGGGCTGAGAACTAACAGAGGATCTGATGGGAAAAAGGTTATTCATAGCGGAGAAACCCAGTGTTGCCCAGGAATTTGCCAAGGCGTTGCATGAGAATTTTTCGCGAAAAGACGGCTTTCAGGAGTCGGAGAACACGGTGGTGACATGGTGCGTGGGACATCTTGTGACCATGAGCTATCCGGAAGCTTACGACCCCGAACTGGCAAAATGGAAATTCGAAACTTTGCCTTTCCTGCCGGAAAAATACAAATACGAGGTCATTCCCGCGGTTAAGAAGCAGTTCGATATCGTTAAGGGGTTGCTTTGCAGGAAGGACGTTGACTGCATCTATATATGCACCGACTCGGGACGCGAGGGAGAATACATCTATCGCCTTGTGGACATGATGGCGGAGGTGCCTGCCGATAAGGTGAGAAAGAGGGTCTGGATAGATTCCCAGACGGAAGAAGAGATAAAGAGAGGCATTGATACCGCCAAAACATGGGACGCATACGACAACCTTTCCGAAGCGGCGTTCCTTAGGGCCAAGGAAGATTACCTCATGGGTATCAATTTTTCCAGGGCGCTTACCATTAAGTACGGATACAATGTCAGAAGTTTTCTTAAGCTCGACAAACTGGGCGCCATAGCCGTGGGACGTGTTATGACCTGCGTTCTCGGTATGGTGGTCAGAAGAGAGAGAGAAATAAGAGAGTTCACGGAAACGCCTTTTTACAGGGTGGTGCTGAAGGCGGATCCCGGAATAGAAGCGGAATTCAGAGCCGTCGAGGGCAGTAAGTATTATAATACGCCCTTCATGTACAAGGAGAACGGCTTCAAGGAAAGAAAAACAGCGGAAGAGCTCATAGAAAGCCTTAAAGGTATGGACGCTGCCGTTACTTCTTTCGAAAAGAAGGATGAAAAAAAGAACGCACCCCTTCTTTACAACCTCGCAGAAGCCCAGAACGACTGTTCCCGACTTTTTAAGATAAGTCCCGATGAGACCCTAAAAGTTATCCAGGATCTTTACGAGAAAAAACTGGTGACCTATCCCAGAACGGACGCGAGAGTGCTGTCCACGGCCGTTTCCAAGGAAATAGCAAAGAACATTTCGGGGCTTAAGAGCTTCGAGCCCTTAAAAGTTTTTGCGGAAGAGATTCTTAACGATAAGAAATATACAGGACTTGCAAAGACAAGATACGTAGACGATAAGAAGATCACCGACCACTACGCCATCATCCCCACGGGACAGGGCATAGGGGGACTCAGCAGACTCCCGAGTTTGGAACAGAAGGTCTATGAACTCATAGCCAGAAGGTTCTTAAGTATCTTTTATCCGCCGACAGTCTACAGTAAGGATTCCATCGTCCTTAAAGTCGGAGACGAGAGCTTCTTCGCAAGCTTTAAGGCCATGAAGGACGAGGGATATCTGAAGGTGGCAAACGTAAAGAAGAAGGACGCCGAAAAGGCGGACGACGCAAAGGATAACGGAAAGAAGGACGACGAGGCCGACACCGTTATATCCACCGAACTCCTCGCAAGCATCAACAAGATCAAAAAGGGCGATGTCCTTAAGGTACAGAGCTTGGACATCAAAGAGGGCAAGACCTCACCCCCCAAGAGATATACCTCCGGTTCCCTGATCCTTGCCATGGAAAATGCGGGACAGTTCATAGAGGATGAAGAACTGAGAGCACAGATAAAGGGCTCCGGCATCGGCACAAGCGCTACGAGAGCCGAGATCCTGAATAAGCTGGTTAAGATCAAATATCTGAACCTTAACAACAAGACTCAGATCTTTTCCCCCACGAAGCTGGGTGAGATGATCCATGAAGTCGTGACGGGGTCGATATCATCGCTTCTGCGTGCGGACTTAACCGCAAGCTGGGAAAAGGGACTTACCCAGGTGGCGGAAGGACAGATAACCGGAAAAGAATATATGGATAAGCTCGAAGGCTATGTCACGAGGATGACGGACAAGGTGCGAAACAGTAACATCGGTCCCGCCCTGAACAGCGCCTTCGTGAGCGTGGAAAGGAACTATAAATGATCGCGGATTACAGGACAGACAGACTTTTTAAGACGGATGAATCCATTGCTGCGGGAGAGATAAAACAGTACGAATATCCCTGGCTTGCACTTCCCCATATCGGAGAGATCATCCTTAAGATAGGGGCAACCCTGGGAGAGGATTATGAGAAGCAGGGCGAGGATATATGGATCCATAAGACGGCCAATGTTTATCCCTCGGCTTATATCAAGGGACCCTGCATCATATGCGAGGAAGCTGAAGTGCGTCACTGCGCTTTTCTAAGGGGCAACGCTCTTGTGGGCAAAAAGGCTGTGGTGGGTAATTCCACCGAGTTAAAGAACGTCATTCTTTTTAACAACGTACAGGTGCCTCATTACAATTATGTGGGAGACTCCATCCTCGGCTTCAAGTCCCACATGGGCGCCGGCTCCATCACATCCAATGTCAAGTCCGACAAGACCCTTGTTGTGGTAAAGGATGTCATGGGAGGCGAAAAGTATGAGACGGGGCTTAAGAAGATGGGAGCGATCCTGGGGGATAACGTGGAAGTGGGCTGCGGTTCAGTGCTGAATCCCGGCACCGTTATAGGCTGCGGAAGCAACATCTACCCGCTGTCCTCCGTAAGAGGCTGCGTTCCTGCGGGAAACATTTACAAGAACGAAAATGAAATCGTGATTAAACAATTCATTTAGATAAAGGGGTTAATATGAGCGAAGAAACAAAAGAAATGACAATGGCGGATTTTGACAGGGAGATAAACGGTTCCTTCAGAGCCGTGAATCCCGGAGATATCGTTACGGGAAGCGTTATAGGCGTTTCCGATACCGAGGTCACGGTGGACCTTAACTATTATGCCGAGGGCATCATAAAGCTTGAAGAGCTTTCAAACGATCCGAGATTTTCCATCAAGGGAGACATAAAGGTGGGAGATACCGTTACCGCATTGGTGCTCAGAGAAGACAGAAACGGCAACATCCTTCTTTCCAAGAAGCAGGCGGATGATATCCTTGCGTGGGATAAGCTTAAAGAGATGAAGCTGAACAAGACGGTTGTAAGTGTAAAGATCGCTTCCTCCACCAACGCCGGTGTCATCACATATCTTGAGGGCATCAGAGCTTTTATCCCGGCTTCCAAGCTTGCTTTTCAGTATGTGGACGATGTTACCGAATATGTGGGCAAGACCCTTGACGTTATCGTGATCACCGTGGATGAGAAGGATCAGAAGCTGGTTCTTTCCGCGAAAGACGTTCTTTATGACAGAGAGAGGGAAGAGAGGAATTCCCGTGTTGCGCGTCTTGCCGTGGGAACCGTGGTAGAAGGAACGGTGGATCGGATCGAGCAGTACGGAGCCTTTGTTTCTATCGGAAACGACCTTCAGGGACTTCTTCACATTTCGCAGATCAGCGACAGAAGACTTAAGTCCCCCAAGGAGGAACTTGAACTGGGGCAGAAAGTAAAGGTCAAGATCATCGACACGAAGGACGGCAAGATCTCCCTTTCCATGAAGGACGTGGAGGAAAAGGAAGAAGCGGAAGAAAGCGTTGAAGAAGTACCCGCCGAGTATTCCTTCGGTGATGATGAACCTGTGACTATGGCAGGTCTGTTTGCAAACATAAAGTTAAAAAAGTAACAAACCTTCGCGCGCTGAAACAAAACCTCTTGCGGATTGGCGTCAAAATTTGTATACTGATATATTGACAACAGTCAGGATCGTGACGGTGTAGATGCGCCGCAGGAAGAAACGGAGAAAAAAATGGAATTCAGCAAGACCGTATTGAGACATGTATATATAGATGTGAACGTCAAGGACTATGCTCTCGATGAGGTAAGCCTTTACCAGATAGATTATAAGGGTGACAAGAGCTTCAGGAACGAGGAGATCGTCTTCTCACAGCCGCTCCCCACGGAGAGTGTGGACGATGAGGGAAACGTTATCGTTGTGCCTGCGGAGGAAAAAGATCTTCGCGCCATGTTCTTCGACAAGATCGTGGAATACAGGAATTCGGGCGTAGAAACAAAGTATTTTGCGGTAAATGCAAAGGACGTTATGCTCAACCTTGTGGAGCCTCTCAAGAAGGCAGATCCCAAGGCAAAGAGGATGTTCAACGAGATCGCTTCCGAGTGTCTTCCTCACGAATGGCTCACGGACTGCTTAAGCATGCTGAGAGTCATCCCCATGACCGATTTCGACGAGATACCGGAAATGGGCGCAAGCATCCGCAGAAGGCTCAAGGAAAAGTTCCACGATGTTGCCAACGAGATAAAGAGAGAAAAGAAGATACATATATTTACATCCTACGAGTTGCCCGTAACGGGCCCCGAACTCATATTCTGCATAACCGATGAGAATATGAACGTTATCGAGGATGTAAGGCTTCACGGACACATTAACGACGATGTGGTCATTTCCAAGGCCAGCGATTTCGTACAGAAGTATCCCGAAGCGGATATCCTTATCAACAGGTCGGAGGGCAGACTTTACGGCCTCTTTAAGAGAGTGGAGAACTTCACGGGAGAGAATGCCACGAAACTCATCTATTCCGTTGAAAGTATGCTGACGGCACTGGGCAAGAAGAATGCCGAGACGGACTTTGCAACATACAGGGATTATATAAAGAACGCCGAAGACTTAAGATTTGGCAGATTCGACGACAATACGATCCACAGTATCCATACTTTCCGTCTCCCCATAAGCTACAATTCGGAGAAGGCATGGGAGATCAATTTCGCAGGAAATACCATGTGGAAATGCGACGATGAATACGGCATTTCCTATACCCTCGTGGGTGATCAGAAGACTGCCGGCGAGAATGGCGACATATACGGAAAGCTTTCCGTTGAGAAGGACAGAGAGCGCTTCGTTTTAAGAGTCAGCAGGGTGAACGTAAAGAGATATGTTTCCGGCTACGCCGTTCTTACTGTTGAAGCGGAGAACCATTTCTATCCCGGACAGAAGGATAAGGAACGCATCAATGAGCTGTGCTCGTCGCTCTGGCGTTCAAAGCTCATCGGCGACAGCTATCCCGATATCCTGAACATCCAGATGAGATGCGGCGACAGGGTATATGCTATGGAAGCAAATCAGAGATCCGAAGGGGATACGATTCCCTGGATGGCATTGCTTCTCGACCTGGGAAGAAAGAAAAAGAATGCGGGAGGCGCCAAATTCACCGCTTCGACTCTTTCGGACAGGATGTTCGCCATGGTGGACGAAGGCGATATCAAGCGCATTGAGAATGCCAACGATGAGATCATCAACAAGTGCCTCATCAAGAGCGAATATCTGTTGCAGCTGGAGATGTATCTTGCGGAAGTCATCGCTCCCATCGGCAACAGAGGCTTCGGTCAGCTTACCCGTTCCCAGAAGAAACAGGTAAAGAATATCGAAGGCGCCCTTGCATACATGGTGGGCTCTTACTGCTACGAAGAAGAGCAGGGCGAATATGCCGGCGCATACAGGTATGTCAATAAGATCAGAAAAATAAGGGAAACCGAGGACAGGCTCGAAAGAAAGCTTGACCTGCTTTACGAATAAATCACAGACTAAATGAGGTGAAAAAATGGGTACAGAGATTTCTTCAGCCGTGATAAGGAGGCTGCCTCGATATTACAGATATCTCGGCGAGCTCATGGCACACGATGTTGTCAGGATATCCTCCAAGGAGCTCAGCGAGAGGATGGGAGTCACCGCATCGCAGATAAGACAGGATCTCAATAATTTCGGCGGCTTCGGACAACAGGGCTACGGCTACAATGTCGAATACCTTTATACCGAAATAGGCAAGATACTCGGACTTGACAGAAAAAAGGAAATGATAGTGATCGGTGCCGGTAATCTCGGAAGGGCGTTGGCAAATTATGCCGATTTCGAGAGAAGAGGCTTTAACATCAAGGCACTGTTCGATGTTTCACCCAACCTTGTGGGCAAGAGCGTAAACGGCATACCGGTGTTCCACATGGATAACGTTTCGGATTATCTTAAAGAAAACAAGATAGATATTGCGGCCATCACGATCCCCAAGGAGTCCGCGCCCCAGGCTGCGGCCGATATGGTAAAGGCGGGGATCAAGGCTATCTGGAACTTTGCTCCCACAGATCTTTCGTTGCCGGAGGGCGTGGTACAGGAAAACGTTCATCTTACGGAAAGCCTTATGAGACTTTCATATAAGCTCAGGGCGTCAGAGGAATAGGAAATGAAATATTCGCTTAATGCTTCGCAGGCTAAGGAAATAGACAGATATACGATCGAGGAGATCGGGATCCCTTCCGTTGTTCTGATGGAAAAAGCAGCCATGGGTGTTGCCTATGCGGTACGCGAGATCGCGGGACACAGTGACGGGATAATCGCTGTCTGCGGTGTCGGAAAGAACGGCGGAGATGCCGTTGCGGCCGCAAGGATACTGGGCATGGCGGGATATTCCGTTAAGCTTCATGTTGTGGGGGATATGAAAAACGCCGCAAAGGAAATGAAGCAGCAGCTGAAGATCGCGAAGAATGCCGGCATTAAGGTGCTCAAAAAGGTGAACTATGCCGATTTCAAGGTGGTTATCGACGGTATATTCGGCATAGGGCTTTCGAGGCAGATAACGGGCGATATATATAAGGAAATTGAAAAGATCAATGCGGCCGGGCTCCGCACGGTCTCGGTGGATATTCCGTCGGGCGTGGGTGCTGATGACGGTCGCATTTTCGGAATAGCGGTGAGGGCGGATGTTACAGTCACCTTCGGAAGCATCAAGACGGGTTGCCTTCTTTATCCCGGAGCGGAGTACGCCGGCAAGGTGGTGATCTGGGACATAGGCACAAACAATTCCATGCTTTCCGTGCCGCCTACGACATTCTATTATGATGAGGATCCCCGGCTTTTGCTTCCCGCAAGGAAAGCGAACAGCAATAAGGGAACATATGGCAGAGTGCTTATAGCAGCCGGTTCCTCCAATATGGCGGGAGCGGCTTATCTGGCAGCAGCTGCCGCATACAGGACAGGAGCGGGACTTGTGAGGGTGCTCACTACCGCCGACAATAGGGAGATCATCCAGAAGAAGCTCCCGGAAGCGGTGCTCACTACCTATGAAGTGACGAAGGAAGGCACACTTCTTGAAGAAAGCATACCCGACGTTAAGGAAGCTCTTGACTGGGCATCCGTTATACTTATCGGTCCCGGCATCGGTAAGACCGGTGCAGCGGCAAGCATACTTAACTATGCCCTGGGCGAGTGCGATGTGCCCCTCATTGTCGATGCGGACGGCATCAATATTCTCGCAAGGCTTATTACCGAAAAAGCGGGAGCCGATGCATCCTGTGAAGAGCGCATAAAGACTCTTGCGGACATGCTTCCTCCCGGAACAATACTCACTCCTCATAAGAAGGAACTTTCAAGACTTATCGGAGTCTCCCTTGCGGAGCTTTCGGTCTGCCTTTGGAGTGCGGCTGAGAAGTGCACTGTCGGAAATGAACTGATCTTCGTTAAGAAGGACGTAAGAAGCATAGTTTCCTTCGGCAATTCCAATTATATTAATGTCACGGGTAATGACGGAATGGCAACCGGCGGTTCGGGGGATGTCCTCGGGGGCATCATAGCCGGACTTATCGCTCAGGGAGAGAGCAGAAAAGCGGCCGCAATGACGGGCTGCTATATCCACGGTCTTGCCGGAAATGTGGCTGCCGCAAAGAAGGGGGCGCGCTCCATGCTTGCGGGGGACATACTTGAAGCAATACCGGAGGTAATATCTCCGAATACAATACAGAAAGAAAACTGATACATGAACAACGATTTTTATCGCGTCAGGGCGGACATTGACCTTGATGCCATAAGACAAAACATACTGAACGGCAAAAAGCTCCTTAAACCCGGCACACGCATGATGGTGGTGGTCAAGGCGGATGCCTACGGACACGGAGCATACAATATCGTAAAGAACATTGATGACATAGCGGATGCCTACGCGGTTGCCATCCCCGAGGAAGGGGCGGAATTAAGAAGGAAGAAGGCTACCCACAAACCGATACTGATCCTCGGATACACCTTCCCGGAGCTTTCAGAGATCGCTGTTGCAAACGATATAGCTATGGCGGCATTTGACTATGAGACGGTAAAAGCATACGACAGCGTGGCGGAGCGTCTCGGTAAAAAGGCAGTGATCCACATTAAGCTTGATACGGGCATGAGCCGTATAGGCTATCAGTGCGACACGGATGAGCAGATCGCCGCAAGCCTTGAAGACATAAAGAAGATAAAGACTCTTAAGAACGTTGTGATAGAAGGCATGTTCACTCATTTCTGCAAAGCGGATGAGCCGGACAAGACCTTTGCCAGAGGACAGCTGGCTAAATATCTGAGATTCGCGGATGTGCTTCACGATAACGGTATAGAGATACCCGTAAAGCACGTATGTAACAGCGCGGGTGTGATCGACATACCCGAGGGAGACCTTGATATGGTGCGCTTCGGCATCACGACCTACGGCATGTATCCTACGGATGATGTGACCAAGGAAAGATGTCCCGTGAAGCCCGCCATGGAATTAAAGACCCATATCTCCATGATAAAAGTGCTGCACGAGGGTACCGGTATCGGTTACAGCGGAACCTATGTATGCCCGGGAGACAGAAGGATAGCAACGATCCCCGTGGGTTACGGCGACGGTTATCCCAGAGGCCTGTCCAATGCGGGCAGAGTGCTGATAAACGGTCATTCCGCTCCCATACGCGGACGTATATGCATGGATCAGTGCATGGTGGATGTGACGGATATACCCGAGGCTAAAGTGGGAACGGAAGTCACCCTTATGGGAAGAGACGGCGGAGACTTCATCTCTGCTGAAGAGATAGGCGCCACGGTGGGAAATTCCTTCCATTACGAAGTGGTATGCGACATATCGAAGCGCGTCCCGAGAGTATATCACAGGGACGGTCAAGTTGTGGCGGTTTGGAATGCGTTGGGACAGATATAAGCGGTTATGACAGAGGATAAATATGAGAACCTTAGGACAGTTTAAAATGGAAAGACCCGGTCAGGTACAGGTCGGGGAAACAGTAGATATACGTGAAGGCCAGCTTCCCAACTCCGTCTTTTATTATGTGGCGGAGCCTGCCATCGCCATGAGCGCGAACATCCCGCTCAGTGAGCGACTTTTGGATCATGACGGCAACGTCATTACAAAGGGAAAAGTGATCGACATACAGGAGACAGACAGAGGATATTACCTCACGCTGGAATTTGAGGACTGAACAGTACCGTGAACATTCCGTACGAAATGCAGGAAGCAACAGAAAAACTGTTAGAGGAACGCAGTATCTTGAAAATAAGAAACTGCGTTTCTTCAATTTGCGAAAGATACAATAATGAGTCGGGACAGGGCAGAGTTCTGGTGAAGAATGAGGAAGAAGCCGTAAGCTATGCGGTTTCACGCATGCCCGGAACCTTCGGAGCAGTGAAGAGTGCGCTTACTGCATTCAGAGAAGTTTGTAACTTTGAGCCGAAAAGCCTTGCGGATATCGGCAGCGGGACCGGGGCAGCTGTGTGGGCTGCCGCATCCGAATATGATTTTGTCACTATCACCTGCTTTGAGCGTGAAAACAGTATGATAGAGATCGGACGGTTCATGCTGTCCTACGGAAACGATGCGATGAAAAACGCCGCCTGGCTTCAAAAGGACATTACGGCAACGGATAACGATGGAGAAGGACAGATAAGAGCCGATCTTGTCACCGCGTCATACATCATGAACGAATTAAGACCTGCCGAACGCGAAGGATTCCTGAATGCTCTCTGGAATATGTCCGATAAAGCGATAGTGCTTATCGAACCCGGAACAAAAGAAGGATATAAGAACATATTACTCGCAAGAGACAAATACCTTAAGATGGGGGCTTCCGTCGTTGCACCCTGCACACACTTGAACAAGTGCCCTCTGCCGGAAGACGACTGGTGCCACTTCACCTGCCGCATGCAGAGAAGTAAGGTCCAAAAGTTCGTAAAAGGCGGGGATGCGCCCTATGAGGATGAGAAGTTCTCTTATCTTGCGGTAATAAAAGAGCCCGGCATTTCACCGGGCGGTGCTCGCATCATCAGGCATCCCATAACGAATAAGGGATACGTTGAGCTTAAAACCTGCTCCGCAAGCGGAACAGAAGATAAGAGGATAACAGCGAAGGATAAGGCTGCTTATAAGGTAGCAAAAAAAGCCGAATGGGGAGACCTTATCGGATGATCATAAGCTGCGGAGCCTGATCACGTTGTCGCCGTATTCGATGCCGTTTCTTTTAAGGAAGTCCACAAGACCGGTTGCTTCTTCGGGCTGTCTGATCATTCCCGGCTTGTGAGCATCACAACCGAGGACAAATCCGGGGTTAAACTGCGCTGCGAAGCTGTAAAACCTGTCGGAAGGATAGTGGCGACCGTCGGCGAAACCGTACATGTTCACTTCCAGCGGGATGTCCATGTCAACGGCGGTTTCGATGATCTTGGACATTATGCGCTTGTAGGTGTCATCGCTTCCGGTGTAGTGA
>JAEEGL013383945.1_pt1 | contig 12015 bp, 6 predicted proteins | sample 9134231 | NCBI WGS metagenome assembly JAEEGL01 (sample SAMN16246548, study PRJNA631951) | gut metagenome | biome: gut microbiome; feature: rumen; material: fiber-attached | host: Bos | place: Iran: Karaj | collected 2018-10
GGAAAGGTGTGATGTGTGACAAAAAAAAATGGCTATGTCTAACCAGTATGGATATAGTTTTCGCCCCCGATGTCGGGAAGTACAGGCTTATAGCTTGTGGCTTATAGCTTGCAGTTGTCTGAAGAGCACCATAAGCCATAAGCTATAAGCTAAAAGCCGTGAAACAAACGACTTTGCATTTTCATATCCACAATCGTTAAACAGAGCCTTATATAATGCGTTATCTGCGAACTATGCGTACACCATGGGTTTTTGGGGGAGAGTTCAGACCATTCAGCGTGCTGGCGATATGCACCACTTCGTGGCGCACCTGATTATTCACGATTCACGATTCACTATTCACTTGACCGATATAAAAAATCATCTAAGATTCACAGATACTACCTTTTTCTACAGAGATTCCGGGAGGTGATATCAAAAAAAAAGTTAGACGTGAGTTCAGTACGAAGACAAAATCTCCATGCGTAATCGTTTATAATCAAGGGATTGGCGTTCCTTTGGCGTAAACACGGCATTGACCTGGATACGGTAAAAACAATGGACATCACAGAATTCCTCAAGCGCGAGATTTCGCAGAATTATCAGGTAAACAGCAGACTAGGGGCTGGCGGCTGCTCAATTGTTTACGACGCTGAACGACGATCCGATGGCAGACGCGTCGCGATTAAAGTTCTGTCACTCCCAGAGACGCTGGAACCTGAAGAAGCAGAAGCCACCAGACAACGCTTCTGTCGAGAAGCACTGCTCATGGTCACCCTGCACGATCCACACATCGCAGAATGTCTGGATTATGGCGTCTTTGAGGGGTCACCCTGTATCGTACTCGAATATATCGATGGAAAACCGCTGGACCTGTATCTCAAGGAATATGGTGCACTTCCCTTTGATATCAGCGTCAATATTATCTGTCAGTTACTGGATGCGCTTGCTGTAGCCCATTCCATTGGTGTCATTCATCGCGATATCAAACCTGGCAACATTTTGCTGATTGGAGATGAATCCAATCCCTCCATCCGCCTGATTGATTTTGGTATTGCATCGCTAACCCAGGGGCCGAATACAGATCGGTTAAACACGAAAATGGGTTCGATACGTGGTACCCCATCCTATATGGCTCCTGAACTATTTTCTGGTTTTTCCCCGGCCTCACCGGCAAGCGACCTGTATGCTGCAGGACTGATATTATTCGAATGCCTGACGGGGAAAATCGCCATCACAGGCGTCACCATCATAGAAATCGGATTCAAGCAGGCCCACCAGGAATTGACGATCCCTCGTTTTATCCCCAAATGCCTCGCCAAAGTTATCCTGAAAAGCTGTGCAAAAGTGCCGGAGCAAAGATATCAGACTGCGCAGGAGATGAATGATGCCCTAAAGGCCGCTCTACCCGAGGCTGAAGCACAAAGCGAGACCTGTGCCCAGGCGTATATGGATGGCGTCAAAAAAGAGGTTTACAGGGCAAATAATTCAAAGCTGAGAAATATTATCATCGCTTTGGTCTGTATGCTCGTGATTCTGATCACGATTGTTGTGACGCGAGTTGTCACACGCCAGAGTTCATCCGAAGCAACAACAGATACGGCACAGACCGAGGAAAAACCGCAGGTCGTTCAACAACCAGCGGAGAAAACGGATATAGAAACAGAACAGGCCGCAGCTGCAGCAGTTGCCGCGCCAGATGATGTGATAGCGCCGGAACCTGAGCCAGTTCAACAGCCCGATACCACAGCGGATGCAGAAATCGATCCGGTGGTTGCCGAACCTGATCCCGCAGAAATCCAGCCAGAACAACCGGATCCCTCCCTTGCAGAGCCGGCTGCAGCATTGCCAGAAGCCCAGCCAAATTCCCCGGCACCTGCAGCCAAAACGAGTCGATCCAGAAGTTCGAAGAAGAATGCGACGCCTCAGAATAACAATGATACGGCAGTCGAGCCCGTTCAGCCAAAGCCCAAGAAAAACACGATGGTGATTCCTACAAACTTGATTTGATATGGAGAACGATAGGAATCACGCGCATGGGGGGTAGGCGCGTATTGCGCTGCAGAGACGTGTCTCTGCAGCAAAATAGCGCCGTAGGGGGGTGCTCCCCCGCAGGGCCGTCGCATTCTAAAAATGCTTGACAGTATCGTACTTTCAAAAAAGCAGATGGATGCTTGAGATCAAAGCCCTGAAAGGGCGACAGTGTACAGCCGGGGAAAGCATTCCCCTTCCCTCGCCCGCTGGGAGAGGGAGGGGGACAGCCGCAAAGCGGCTGGGGGTAGGTGAGGTTAGCGAAACCCCCGGATCATAGATTGCCAAGTATTTTAGCCCTGAAAGGGCGACAGAAAAAAAAATATGCCAAAATAGAATGCGACAGCCCTGGTGCTCCCCCTCATTAAAATGACAAATCGAAAACGACGGCATTCGGAGAAACGCCGATTCGATAATCAATTGTATTTGCCTGCGTACCCGCCGAATCGTTGCTATCGTTGAGGATTTCGGCATTAGCCGATGCGAGTTTTACAGATTTGATATAGGCGTACAGGGCCACCGCAGTTCCGGCCAGACCGAGGCCCAGGCCGCCGGCAAGTGCCGTAATACCGCCATGAACCATGGCATCTTTTTTGTCGAAATCGTTCCAGTTTTTGCCATATTTATCGCTGGCTTTTGAGTAGTTTGCGCCGAGCACCCCTGCGCCAATACAGGCGATGACAGCGCCACCGATGGCCGTTCCGGCACCGATCCACTTGGTCGTATTGAGCGTACGCATCTGCGTTTTGAGCAGTTCTGCATTCCTGGCTTCGAGATTCTGAAGCTCGGTATTCACGATGGCGAGCTCGGAATCTGTTTGCTTGATACGGCTACCGATTTCACCGGTACCGGTATCCAGCTGGTTTTGGAGATCCTCCAGCTGCTTTTTATAGGGCAGATCGAACTCGGCGCGACGCAGCCAGATTCTTTCGGTCAAAGCCTGCGGAACTGGATAATCAAGCATATATTCTGTCGCGCGTTTGACATAGCTATAGCTATCCGCTTCGTTGCCCATTTTTCTATAGATTTCGCTCATGGTAAAGTTGACGACCGGTGAACGATTGCAGATCAGGGTCAACTTTTTTGCGGCAGTGAGTGCCTCTTCGAGATTATCCTGCTCGTAAGCGCTGGCCATTTGTATACTTAGCGCATTCCATTCATCGCTCTCCATTTCACTGCAGTCCGCAAATGCATGGGAAGCGGCGGTGAGCGTCAGAAGAGAAAAAGTTATTGCTGTGATGTATTTTTTCATATCAAAGCCCCATGTTAAATGACTTGGAATGTGTTTTTGTGAAAACTATTCTTTTGACGCCACTTCTCTGGTTGCAGTCATCTCATTGTCTTTAAGGACGACGTAACCGTCTGCATGATTTAATGCGATCGCTATGCCACCGCAGATCATGCCTTTACTAGAACTATTCTCCTTTTGCCCGGACCAGTAAAATGTACATTTCCCATCAGGACAATCTTTTGGCCCGCCTCTATGATATAATACAGGTGTATGCGAATAAATGTCCTTGTCAACATCGGAATAGGTGAAGGTAGAAACAAGCTTATGTGGTTCAGAACTTATCTCATACCTTTGTTTTGAAGGATTCTCCGCTAAAACCGTGTCAGCGTTAATCTGAATATCCTCATCTTGATATGATGAGAATTTGACGTTTTCCGACAGTGGAATATTGCTTTTTAAAGAGGTCTGAAACATGGCTTCAATCGGGGTATAAACAATATCCAGAATCAGATCATGTTTATCATCATCACCTGTAAAATCGTTGATAACAAGAGGAAAGACGCTATTTCCTGTCAACCAGATATAACTAGGATCTGTTGCTTTGCTATACAACATTTCAGCGCTTAACAATGGAGACAGTGCTGCAATTGTTGTGGTATCAGACAGTTTATCAATCGATTTCCTCATATCATCCAACAATCCGAACATATTTATATAATCGCTCGACAGCTTATGTTCATTAACAGTTGCGCTCCGCAATTTTTCATGAAATCCACACTGTTCCAGCTGAACATCTTTTGATCTTGACAAAGCACGCATTAATGAGAAATCGTAAACGCCTTTCATCATATAAATACATGTACTGAGCTGTGATTTCATAACATGTTCTTTCAACATTTTCATATTAACATCATGTACTTTACTAGCATCGAACTTATAATAGGTTGTGCCGAATGATATAGCATCAGGATCATTACTATTGGTCTCAGTACCGACATCTAGTTCACTACAAAACCTGATTCGTGATTTTGCCTTCATATATTCATCGGAACTCTTGAACGATCGCAACGTCGTACCATTAGCGATCACATTTTGTTTCCAAGTAGTCTTATCACAATATTGAATTGGCAATACGCCTAAGGTGCAGGCATTACCTTGACAATCCAAATCCATCAAATCCAAAAGAGACGTGCCATAACTGTCGTCACTTTTATCAAAATCTGTTTGATAAATGGCTTGCGTATTTAAATCATTCAACCAGTTGGACATGGCTTCAGCGCCATCATATCCAGACGATGAACTGGCAGCAGTCATTCCGACCTGCATCATGATATTGGAAAAGCCCTTCAAAATAGTTAACGCTGTAGCTGCAAAATCACATGCTTTCTTTTCTTTTATCATTTTTTTATATTCATTAACCACACACCTCAATTTCGCATCATCATCACTTTCCTGACTACACTCACCTTCTGAAGTCAAATAATCATAATATTGATTCATATCGTCATCCATACGATATGTCGCATCGTCACAAATCGCTATCATTGATGCAGGTGAAACGGCGTTAGTAGATATGCTATACTCATATTTAGCATAATACGTCATATCATTTGGTGCTTTCCAAGAGTTTTCACCATTCTTTATTTCTGGTTTTGTACATTGAGCGAGTATGGTGGATGAAGTGATCATGAGTTTCAAATAATTGATTGCCAGATAGGTGACCATCGAAAAGTTCAAACCTTCTGTAATCACGGAATGGGGCAACTCAAAAGAATAATCTTTAGACGTAAAATCCGTATCTTTTCCAAACAATTGGGAATTGTCCTTGTTGAAAGTCAGATCGCCTTTGAGCAATTGTGACCATGCTACAGACGGCGAAACGCTGAATACCTTCACGCATTTTTTGCCTGCGTACTGAGCGTTCTCCGATTCATTTTCAAATGTCAAAGCCGGACAATCGACAATCGGCTGGCAAACGCCGCCTTCACAAACGGTACCGCGTTCGCAATCATTGGTCTCACTGCAAAACCTCCGGCAAACGCCTGCGATGCAGTCGCCAACAATATTCGTACCGATTTTGCACTCCATATTGCTTTTACAGGATGCAGAAAGCTGCGGAAGAGGACTTGTCTTGTCGGTTCCGGTGCTTTCCACATCCTTTCCATCACCATAACCGCAGCCATAAGCCATAGCAACAGTGGCCAATAACGAAATTAAATAAAATTTTCGCATATCGTTAGTCCTCCATGTTTGAGCCTGCAAGCGTTAATTTGTCAAACAGCCCTACACTTCTACACCATTTCACTCTTGTGCTGACGTGTACCGCTCAATGATATAACATATTTTTAACATATCATTGTCAATCAGTTTTTACATAATTATAGCATTTTAAAGTGGATAAAAAGTGGATTAGATATTGCATATAACACAACAGCGCCGTTCAAATCGTAACACGTTGTCGAAGTGGCTGAATGCACGTTAGCCAGTGCATGACGCGAATTGAAAACATAGCAAACATTCTGTCGGTGCATATCGAAGCACATTTGATATTGCGAATTGTAGAAAATGCGAGATACCTCCGCGCCCATTTTTTGTGCAACCCAATGAAATGGCAAAAATTGGGATAATTCGTGTGAGAACACTTTATCCCCGATAGTCGCTACGCTCCAACCGGGGGCTATGGATATTGAACGCCTATGGCGTTCTGGAATAGGCTGAACGCTAACAAATTATTAGGCTCTGTTTAACCTGTGTGAGTATAGCTTTCCCCCAAATGCAAAAGCAATACAGGTTAAGAGCGTCGAGCATCAGGCATCGGGTTAGCCCCATGATCTCGCGTCTCTCGTTGCCCGTCGCTCATGGCCAGAAATCACACACGTCTCACTCAATGCTCTAAGCTCAGAGCTCTAAGGAATCTATGAACAATGCAGAACCTTGCTGGGGACGCGGGCGTCACGCCCGCGAAAAAACTAAGGACTGAAAACACTAAAGTGACAAACTGACATATTGTTCAGAGATTCCCTAAGCCATAAAGCAGGCAACGATTATTTTCATATCCACGTTCGTTAAACAAAGCCAAAGATTATCACATTATTTGTTTGCCCGAGACGGGAAAAATACCTATAAATATAGGGTTGTTTGTTGTCTTGACCTAAATCATAAAACCATGCATTTGCTGGACTGGAGGTACAAATGATGCGAAAATCATTGATGGGCGTAATCGTCGCGGGTCTGATGCTGGCCAATGGTTGTGAATCTGACGATGTCATTGGTGAGCCATGCGCCATTAACCCGGATGCACCGGGGTGCAATGTCACGAAGCCGGAAAACGACAAATGTTCAACCCCTGGTGAAGTTTCTAACGGTACCAAATGCGTATGCGATGCCGCCAACCACTGGACGGGAAATCCCGGAAGCTGTGTTTGTGAAGATGGCTATTTGCCGAATGGCAAAAGCTGCATCTTGAAGCAGGATACCGATAAATGCACCAACACAGGTGAAATCTATGATGGTTCAAAGTGCGTGTGCGATACAGCAAATCACTGGACGGGAAATCCCGGAAGCTGCGCGTGCGAAAATGGCTATTTGCCGAATGGCAAAAGCTGTATATTGAAGCAGGATACCGATAAATGCACCAAGGCAGGTGAAATCTATGATGGTTCAAAGTGCGTATGCGATTCGGCAAATCACTGGACGGGAAATCCCGGGAGCTGCGCGTGTGCTGATGGCTATTCTCCAAGTGGCAACAGCTGTATACTGAAACAGAATGAGGAAAAATGCAGCAACCTGGGTGAAATTTACAACGGTTCCGCATGTGTATGTGATACAGCGAATCACTGGACGGGAAATTCCGGAAGCTGCGCGTGTGAAGACGGGTATTTTCCGAATGGTAACAGCTGCATCCTGAACCAGGATGTAAGCAAATGCACCAACACCGGTGAAGTGTATAACGGTTCCGAGTGCGTATGCGATACGGCAAACCACTGGGCGGGAAACGCCGGAAGCTGCACATGTGCGACAGGTTATGAACCAAACCACGGCAGTTGTACCAAAATCCAATGCGGTACGGGAGAAATTTTGTCGGGTAGCAGCTGCGTATGCAATACCGCTGGCAAATGGACAGGTACCACGGGACATTGCACTTGCGAGGATGGCTATACCCAAAATGGCAACAGCTGCATCCCGGAGAGTAATGTCGGCAAATGCTCCAATATCGGGGAGATTTATAACGGTTCGGCATGTGTATGCGATGCCGACAACCATTGGACAGGAGATTCCGGCAGTTGCACCTGCGCAACAGGCTACGTACAAAGTGTGAACACTTGTGTGCCAATCATATGCGGCACAGGCGAAATCCTGTCGGGGAACAGTTGCCTCTGTAATACAGCAGCACATTGGGCAGGAACAACAGGCAAATGTACGTGCATGCCAGGCTATGAGCAAAAGGATGGCAGTTGTACAAGAATCCAATGCAATAAGGGCGAAATCCTGTTAGGCAACACCTGCGCATGTGACACAGCAAACCATTGGAGCGGAGAAATTGGCAGCTGCAAATGTGCCGATGGGTACGAAGAGAAAAGCGGCGTCTGTGAAAATTTAGGCTCTGTTTAACCAGCGTGGATACAGACGAAATTGTGTGGGTTTTAGCAACACCTTGACCCACACCCACCATCTTAACAATATAACAAATTTCATTAAAATGGAAAAATAAATTATTAAAATAATTATTTTAATAATAAAAATAATATTATCCAATAAAACAATATACATCATCTACGCTAAAACACTTTGTTTTGTAAAATTAGACAATTTATAAAATTTTATATTCAATCAAAAAAAAATAATTACGCAATGACAGGTACAGGGTTTCTGAATGGCATATCATCCCTGTTCTCACGATGCTCTATGCTGAATATTCTGTCAACGATAAAATCTTTGAAATGATAACCTGCGATTCTGTTATCATTAAACCATGTCAGATAGTTATTCAGATATTTGGTTGCAACGCCATTGAACGGACGCATAAAACGTTTCATTGTCGAATGGTAGGCGTTTATATGCTGTATATGCGGGCTGTGTACACTCAGCAACTTCTCAATGTGTTTCAATCCAGAGTTGTTATGCACAAGGTGAAAACGCTCGCAGAATTGAACGTAAGCAGACAGCTTATCCGAACACAAGACAGAACCTGCTTCTATTTTGTTTCCGAAAAGAATAGACAGTGCCGACAAATTGCCAGACCCCAATTTACCAACAGCAGATAATCCCTTACCTTTGGTTGAGACAGCACATGGTACGCATACCTGTTCATAGCTTAATCCTCTTTTGGATATTGAATTACCACGCTTATGTGGCTTCCTGTCAGTGAATAGGCTAAGTTTACGATTGCCTTTGAACGAGAGATGGAAATAGGTTTCATCAGCTTCAACGATGCCGCTTAACTTGGTTTTATCCAGTGACAGATTGCGATTAAGCACATCTAAGATTTTGTGTCTCCAAAAGAACGATGTCGGAATAGAGATGCCACATATTTTAGCTGATTTACGGATAGAGAAATGGTTCGCAACACACTCCATGTATTTAAACCAGACGTGCAGTGCTTTCTTTGTGTATTCGAGTGTGGTGTTAGTAGTGGCAGTGAACGTCTTGTGACATCCTTTGCACAGGTATCGTTGTTTGCCTGTGTTTGTGAGTCCACGCTTAATGATGTGTGTATCTCCACAATGAGGACAGAAAATACCGTCTTTAAATCGCAAATTGTCAGGCGATTGCGATTCAGGCTGGATTGTCTTTGTTGTTTGACTGTTGTTGGTCAGCACTTTGGAGATGAAAGCGAGCTGTTCAGACTGAGGCAGGTTATGGAACAACTCTATCAGTGTATTAACGCTTGTAGGGCATGATGCACAAAACATGATTTTAACTCCGATAGTCAGTGTCGTTACTGGCTTAGTCCATACACATGATGGACGTTAATTGGAGTTTAGCTAAGAATGTGCTGAAGTCAAGCTGAATTGTGTTGAAAAGTGACGGTTTTGTCTGGTAGAATAATTTGGGTATGTAGGAATTTAACCTACATAATTGTTGACATTTATATTTGTTTATGGTACACTTATGACAAGACAAGACAAGACAAGACAAGACAAGACAAGACAAGACAAGACAAGACAAGACAAGACAAGGATAGTTCTGGGTTCTATACCTGTCAAGAACAATATATCTATTCTTCAACATATTTTTGTTTAGGTTGGAGGTAGATATGAATCGTGTGGATATGATTGATATAGTCGGACGTAAGTATCTCACCTCAAATATTGAAAATGATGAATTTTCGTATGCACAAGTTATAGACCGTAGGCTGAAAGGTCATTTTAAACTTGATCTCAGGTTTTATGATTCAAGTTCAAATGTATCTATTCTTATTGAAACAAAGCAAAGATTTGGAAGTCGTGATAAGAAGCAATTATTTGATTATGTAACCTTAGAAAAAGAATTTTTACCACGCACAAAGATTGTTGCAATTCTAGCAAATACAAGTAATAATAGTATTAAGGTTTGGAAAATTAATGGTGATTATGAAGAAGAATTGGATGATAAAAAGATGAAATCATTTGCAGAATATGTTGAATATTTTAAACCGAAAAACATTAATGATAAGACAACAGTATTAGAACATACATCAAAACTAAATAGATTATTACATGACAATGGTATTCCTGAAAAACTTCGTAGTCAATTCGTAGGTACATGCTTGTTGGCTTTAAAGAATAATTTATCCTATAAAGGACTTAATACAAGTCAAATTATCGCTGGTATTAAGGATGTCTTAGGAAGCCTTCTTGAGGGTAGTGTAGACAAGGCAGACAAAATAGCAATTTTACACACACAGATATTACAAAATCAAAGTGTAGAAAAGATTAAGTCGGAAAATTTTGAAAGGTTACTACTATTTATTGAGACTAACATTGTTCCTTATATTAACGAGTCAAGTAATGAAGGACATGATATTTTAAGTTATTTTTTTACAACATTTAATAAATATGTAGCCAGAGAAGATAAGAATCAAGCATTCACTCCAAACCATATTGCTCAGTTCATGGCTACTGTTGCGGGTATTTATAGAACATCACGAATTTTAGACCCAACATGTGGTTCTGGAACATTTCTTGTGCAAGCTATGACTCAAGCACTTAACCAATGTGATACCAATGAAGAGCGTGATGCCATAAAAAGAGAACAAATCTATGGTATAGAGTTCGATAGAAATGTGTATGGATTGGCAACAACAAACATGCTAATTCATGGTGATGGAAACTCAAATATTCGATGTGGATCATGTTTTGATTTAGGTGATTGGATAAAGAAAAGCAATGCGGATGTTGTTTTAATGAATCCACCATATAATGCGTCAAAGAATCAGGTAACAGATAGATTTGCTTCAACATGGAGCAAAACGAGTACAGACCCATCAAAGGGGTTTAGTTTTGTTGAATTTGTTGCTGATAAGGTTGGGAAAGGAAGGTTAGTAACACTTTTGCCTATGGCATGTGCAATTCAAACAGATGGTGTAATCGGTGATTTTAAACAGAAGATGCTTGAAAAGCATACGTTAGATGCGGTATTTTCATTTCCAACTGAAATGTTTTATCCTGGAGCTAGTGCTGTTGCGTGTTGTATGGTTTTCGATTTAGGAAAGCCACATAAACCAGACAAAGAGACATTCTTTGGATATTTCAGGGAAGATGGTTTTGAAAAGCGCAAAGGTGTAGGGCGTGTTGATGTGTATGAAACATGGGAAACAATTCAAAAGGATTGGCTACACTTATATAATCATCGCTTAACAGTTGCTGGTAAGTCGATTAATCGTCATGTGAAAGCAACTGACGAATGGTGTGCGGAAGCATATATGAAAGCAGACTATTCTAAACTTTCAAAAAAGATGTTTTTGAATACAGTGCGAGAGTATATATCCTACCTCGTTAAAGATAATATGACCTTATCATTTCTACCCACTGGCCAAAATAATGGTGCATTAGATTGGATTAACGATTTAATTTGTAATTTGTCTGAACGTTCAATTAAAGATTCTTCGATTGATACATCCTCTTGGGTGGAAATTGAAATCCAAAAATACTTTAATGTTAAGGCTGGAAAATACTATTATTCTTATGAGTATGACAATGGTGATACTCCTTATTTATCGGCTTCAAATGAAAATAATGGGGTAAAAGAAAGAATTAGTATTCCTCCTGATTTTGATGGTAATTGTATTGTTACAGGAAAAGTAGGGTGTACATCTTTCTACGAACCTTTTTCTTTTTGTGCTACAAGTGATGTAAATATTTTACTACCAAAATTTCATCTAAATGTAGAGATTGGTCTTTTTATAGCTACCATAATTAACTTTAACGAAAACTTTCGATGGAATTATGGACGACAATGCCGTGTAGGTAATACACAGAGAATTAAGATCTTTCTTCCTTCAAAAAAAGGAGAACCAGACTGGCAGTATATGGAGAACTACATAAAGTCGCTCCCATACGGAGACAGGATTTAGGTTCAAAACAAGTATCTATCTAACCATAGTGGCGGCATTGTCGCCACTTTTTGCTTGACTGATACGACTTCTCTGCTAAAATTTTGGATGCAGGGATTGTCCTGCCTGCCACACGAGGTGCGTTATGGTTAAACTGAAAAGAGTTGACGAGCTACAGAAAACACCTGATAGTGACACGTTGGAATCAGATTTTACATGGCTCGAAGAAACAGACACTGAA
>JAEEGL014552570.1_pt1 | contig 12015 bp, 15 predicted proteins | sample 9134231 | NCBI WGS metagenome assembly JAEEGL01 (sample SAMN16246548, study PRJNA631951) | gut metagenome | biome: gut microbiome; feature: rumen; material: fiber-attached | host: Bos | place: Iran: Karaj | collected 2018-10
AAGTAACTTTTATATTTTTAATTTGACCTGCTAAGCCTGCGTATTCAATTGCTTTTAAAAAATCATCTTTTTCTATGTTACGAAGTTCTGTTTTTACATTTAACGTGCCGTTTATTATTTGCATAGATTTTGCCATTTCTTCTACTTGCCAGTCTTTTAAACCTGTAAGTTCTTTTAATTTAGCACTAAATTTTCCAAGTTGTCTTTCGTTCATATATTTAATCCTTTCTTTTGTTTTTTTCGTATATTTATAGTATGCTAAATGCTTATTTTTTTAAAACAAAAAAAGCGCTTTTCAAAAGCGCTTTAAATTGTGATGTTTAATTTATCAATTTTTTCTTTTTGCGGATTAAAGTGATGCGATTTTTCTTTGTCTTTTATTGAAGTTAAAACTTCTTTTAGATATTTTGTTTGTTTTTCTGCCTGATTTTTGAATTCTTCAATTCTTTGACCATTAACTTCTTTAATATCTTTATTTTCTGCTTCTTTTTCATCACTTATTTTTTCTATTGTATCTTCAATGCGCTTTTGCATGCTGATTTGTGTTTTAATTTCTTGTCTTATTTGCATACTTTTAAGCATTTTTTCTACGTCTTCTATATTTTCTTTAACGTATTCTTTATTTATTTCTTTTAAATTTTCTTTGAACTCTTTTTCTTTTTCTTGTTGAATTTCTTCCTTCTTTTTTTCTAAAAGTGCTTGTTCTTTTTCAAGAGCGGTTTCTTCTTCTTTTATTGATATTATTTTATCTTTTTCGAAATTTGATTCGCTAGATAATTTTTCATAAGCATCTTTAATATTCTTTTCTTCATTATGTTTTAATTTTTCAACGTCCTTATTATCATTTACATTCTTAGTTTCTTTTTTTTTATCACTTTTAGGCACACTAACTTTTTCTGGTGTCTTTAATTTATTTTGATAGACACTAGAATTTGTAGAAGAATATAAATTTTTATTTATCGCATTTATATTCATCGAAAACTCCTTTCTTATGGTTAGAGTATCCTTTGATTATAGTATGAACTAAAAAAGAAAAAAAGTCAAGATTTTTTAGAAAAGTTAAATAAAAATATGTATTTCATAAAAGTATTAAAAGTCATATTATTTTTAAATGAAAATAAAGAAAGGAATAAATAAATGAATACAAAAAAAGAAACTATTTATGGTGACGTCGCTTTTAAAGCTATCAAAAATTGGTATCTTTGGGATAAGGATGAGAAAGACGCCGAAATGATTGCCGAAACAATTGTTGACAAATGCAAATTAGTTAATTTTGAAACGATTGAAAAAGGTAGTGCTGTGTTTGAAGAAGTGGCTAAATTTTTTAATGATTCGAATCTTTCTGATTTAAAATATGGGATTGGTGCACTTAATTCAATTGTTTCTGGTCTTACTATAATTGATGAAAAATGTGACAGAAGTATCACGGAAAATGATGATTTAGTCAGAAAGAACCTTTTAACAATTTCTGGGAATAAGGAAATAGAAGAGGAACTTAAAAAAGCTGGTGAAAGGTTTAAAGACATCAATAAGAATTGTATCGAAAAAGCTACTGCAAATCTAGTTCTTGACGTACTTGAAAAAGTACATGATAGATGGGTAATTGACAATACGCCTAAAAAATTTATGCAAGATTCTAGAAAAAATAAACAATATATGCACCTTCCATTTGAATGCATTGGATGGAAAGATGTTTGTCTTGACCTTTTATTTGTAGAAAAGATGCTTGAAAAAACAGGACTTGAGATTAATCTTGAAAAGATACAAGAAGAATACGGAAAAAGACAGGAAGAAAAGTTTAAAGAAATCTATATAGATGGTCTTAAAACAGTAGAAACTAGATATCTTGAAAGTTTAAATATTGACAAAGAAAGACTTAAAATGACTTTAAGTGAACTTGAAAATAAGGATACACTTGTAAATCTTTATAATCTTACGCAAGAAAAATGTAACTTTTCGCTTCCAAGAGGTACATTCCCAGAAATTAATGAACGTGTAAGAAAAGCACTTGAAATGACAGGAAAAGTTCAATCTGGCGAAAAAAGTTATCTTGCAAAGGTTTTAGAACAGCGTCTTGATGGTCCTACTAATGCAGGAAGTAGTTACAAAGAAGAAGATATCGAAGCACTTTATAGAAAAATTGAAAAAGCAGACTATATGCCAGTAACAGATAAAGAAGTACTTAAAAATATTGCACCAGGGTGTACTGTATTTAAAACAAATCTTCCAGGATTTTTGCAAGTTAATGATCTTGATTCACTTCCAGATGATGCCACGTTTTACGTAACAGATGTCAAAGATACAGGATGTTTTGGAATTGGAAGCGGAAGCGTTAAAAAGGAAAGAGTAAACGAAACTTATATCATTTTGGGGAACGAAGAAATAGACGGAAAAAATGAAGAAATAGTTTATACATTCCATCCAGGAAAGCCAACTACCGCAAGTAAGCAGACAGTTAAAGAAACTAGTGAAAAATTAGGACGCGTTATAAAAAATGGCAGCAGACTAACAAAAGAAGAAGTTAAAGAGCTTGGATTTAGTAAAGTTAAGTTTTTATCTAATGAATATATAAAACAGTTTGATGCTATGAATAATGAAGACATAAATATCTAAATTTTAAGGAACTATGAAAATAGTTTCTTTTACAATGAAAAAAATATTAAATTCGAAAATCTTTATAAACTTTAAAATTTTTAATCATTATTTTTAACTTTTTAAACCATGGAAATACATATTATTTTTGGAGGAAGACAGATGAAAATATATGACATTAACAACTTTAAAGTAAAAAGCAGGCTTCTTAGAAAAGTATTTGAAAGTCCTAGAAATGGATACTTTTTTAAATCTTTTTCTTGTAGTGATTGGAAAAAAGATTTAAGAACACAAGTTTATATTGATGTTAAGTTTAAAGGTAACTACAAAGACTTTCTAATAGACATGCTTGATGGAAAAGATAATAAAACCGATATTCAAATTATGTCTGAAACTAGGAAAAGACCTGATTATGACAAAAAGAAAATACAAGTTGGCGATGAAGAAATAGATGTTTGTCTTCTTGATATTTTTCATGATGATATGCATATAATAGTAGATAATTATGTTCCTGGAAATACTGACCAAGAACCCAATATGTTCAATTGTCTTTTATACTATATTCTAGTGAATGACGATATAAATCTTAATTTAAGACATAAAACTATATCTTTCAATAAGATTTTAAGTCTTGGAAAGAATGGAAAAGAAAGATATGAAGAACTTAAAAATATAACACTTTATCAAAAAACAGTTGGAAGGGTAGATAATTTTAATCTTCTTCTTGAAAAATACAGCGAAATGAAAAAGAAAAAAGAAATTATAATTTAAATTGCCAAAGCAATAAAACTTTCGTATAAATAATTAGAAAAGAAATTATTTTTAAGAGAGGAAAAATATTATGGAAGAAAAATTAAGAAGGCTTTTTATATTCCAAGAATTTATGCAAGACGAAAAGTTAAAAGAAATTACTGATGATGTAGAAAAAAGATATAGCAATAAATTAACTGATGATGAACTTTCGTTTGTAAATGCAGCAGGCAGCGTTATATCAAGGGAAAATAAAAAGGATAAACTTTAAAGGTTTATCCTTTTTTGTTTTTATAAAAATGAATGAAAATTATTTTTAAACAATATCTATCTTGCTTATATTTCATACTTTAACTGAAAAGGGGGAAAGATAAATGAAATATATAGCAAAATCTGCTTTTAAACAGTCTAATATTATGGATAAAATTAATAAAGGGTGTGATGGGGTAGAAATACAACTCCTTAATCCAGAAAACGAAATATGTCTTGAAAAGGGATATAAAATTGAAAAATTTTTAAAGGATTGTAATATAGTATCAATTCACACGCCACTTGTTGCAGAAACAGACAATAATTTTAACATTGAAACGCCTTGTGGAAAAGATGGTTTTATTAAATCTATTGAACTTGCGGACAAATTTTCACAATTTTATGGAAGAAGAATGAACCTTGTTTGTCATATGGACCTTTCTATAAAGCAGCAAATCGAGCTTGGCATTTATGAGCAGACAAAAGAATTTTTACTCGAAAATCTTGAAAAATATAAAAACATCGATGTTAATCTTGAAAATGTTACAATTAGAGATATGGGTGTATATGACAACGTAGTTCTTGTAAAGGAACTTAATAAAGAAAATCTTTGGACTACACTTGATATATGCCATGCGCTTATGACAGAAAGCGCAACTGGATATTTTACATCAGAAGGCAAATATGAAAACGAATATTATGAATATGAAACACTTGAAAAGGCGTTTGAAAAGAATAAAGACGTTTGCAAATGGATTCATCTTAATAATGCTACAAATGAAGGCGAAGGATATGGCGTTGGCAGGGGACATGGAAGTATTTTTAATCCAAACAATGTAAACGATGTTTCAACACTTCTTAAAACACTTCGCTTTGCAGATACTATAGGGCTTGAAAATATTTGTATCGAAGTCAGAGAAGATAATTATCTTGATAGTCAGAACTTCCTGCAAACTATGAATCTTTGTAAAGCGCTTAGAAACAATGAAAAAGAATTTAAAAAATTTATAGCATAATTAATTTTTTAAAGCAGATAGTAATTATCTGCTTTATTTTTTTATATGTTTCCGCCAGCAAATATGTCATAAAGCATATTAATTGTATAATTAATTAAAATATTTAAAAAAAGCCATTACTATGTAGTAATGGCTTTTTATATTTAAGATTAAGGTTCTGGATAAATTACTTTTACTGATATAATTTGTCCTTGATAATATTTACATGTGAAATCGTAATAATCTTTTTTAACCCAATCGTATCTATTAACTGTACGTTCTTTTGTTACGCAGACGTGGTCACATTGTGCACCGCCTGGTTTAGGCTCACCACCATCAAGACCGTCACAGTCTGCTTCGTAGCAATCTTCATAGCTTTCTTTTCTGGTACCTACTACTTCCCAATCTTGGTGTTGTGTAGAATAACAATTTGTTTGTATTGTGCTACTGCTTTGTTTAGGATGCGCATTAAGATATGCTTCATATTCTTCAAACGAATTAAATGTTATTGATGTTTCAGAATTGTCAGTAGTATGGAAATGCGCGATGATTTCTAATGTACCATTATTTGGAATAGGGAAAGTACTGCCAGCAATTTTTGGGTCAAGATTATTGATTGCTGTTACATAATCTTCAAAAGTACCGATTTCTTTTAAGTCTTCCCCGTCAACACCTTTTGGTGTGCCTACACCCAATTGGTTGTATTTTGCCAGTAATGCTGAGTGAAGGTCTTTTTTTCCATTACTGACAGATGTAAAAGAATCTGTTACCTGTTGTTGATACTGGGTAAGCATTTGTTTAAGTTCTTCTGTATCATCACCTTGATTATTAATAACTGTATTAAAATTATTTGTTAAAGAAGTTGAAATATTGTTAAACTTTTGGTCCAAATATGCATTTTGATTAGTAAAGTTTTCGCTAATATTTTCATCCATACTATCAAAACTATTATTTACATTTGTCTGTAAATCAGAAATTTGTTTTGTATAATCTGCCTGCATATTGCTAAGTGTTGTATTCATATCGCTTGCAATATCATTATTTAAAGTTGTAAGGTCAGTCTGAACTGATGTAAGTTTATTTATTGTGTCTTCAAATTCTTTTTTGTTCTGTGCTGATAATTTATTAATTAAATCTGTGATATCAGCAAGTACCTGGTCATAATGCGTTGTCATGTCATTAAGATGCTTTTGAATAGCATCAAATTTTGTCTGCATATCTTTTGTCTGACCAGCATTAATTTCGTTAAGAAGGTTTGTGATTTCAGATTTTGTTGTTGCAATATCACTTTGCACTGTATCAAGATGTGTATTTACACCGTCAATATCTTCTTTTATTGTAGCATTAAGTTCGCTGTTGAAGGTTTCAAGATATTCATTTAATTTAGTTTCAAACTCTTCTGTTTGCTTTGTAAGTTCTTTGTACTGCGTATCGTTTTCTTTACTAAGCTTTTCGATAAATGAATTCATATCTTTTAAAGTCTTATCCATTTGACTGGATAGTTCTTTATAGTTAGTTGTTTGACTATCGTTATTATTATTAATCTCTTGAAGAAGTTTTTCTACATCATTATTTACAGTGTTGAACTGTTCCTTGATTTCAGAATTTGTGTTAGTTGTTTCTGATTCAAACTGCTTGATGTATTCACTAAGTGTTTTTTGAAGTGCTAAAATATCTTTTTCAGCACGTGCAATGTTTTCACCTGAACCCGTTGCTGTTGTATTAATGCTTTCAACAGTAGCTTTATTTGTCTGGATAACGCTATCCATAGAATTAAGCTGTTCAAGCATTGATTCTAACTGTGATTTTAAATCAGCAGTTGCTGTATCAAGTTCGTCTACATTTTCTTGAAGTGTGTCAATTGCAATTGTTGTAGTTACGTTGTTTTCTTCGATTTTGTTTTTCTGCATCAGCATAAGTATTACAAGAAGTACTATACCAAATACAATAAGTAAACCCGCAACAAGTGCAAGACGCTGTTGTTTAGCTTTGCTTTTTTCATTAGCAATGCTAGAATCGTTAGTTGTATTATTCATTTCTTTCCTCCTATATTAAGTAGTTTTTTTTACATATATAGTATCTAATTTGATACTTCGCAAAAATTGAAAAAATGCACAAACAAATTTAATATTTTAAAAATAACAGTCATATTATTTTAAAAGGAAGGAAAAATATGGACGATATTACAAAAAATATATTTGAAAAAAGAATAGAAGATGCAAAAGATGATGAAAATGAACTTTTTATCATTATATTTGAGATATTGCTTTCATATTTATCAGAAGCAATATTTACGAAAAATATAGATGCAATTAAAAATGCAGATAGATGTATTGATAAAATTATAATGATATCTAATTCAAATAATTTGCCCAGTAATGTTTTTATCTATTGTAAAAGCGTATTTATAAAATGTATTTCAAAAGAGTCCTTTGACGAACTTAGGGATATATATGTAATTATAGAAAAATTTAAAGAAACTTATAAAAATGTATTTAAAGAAAAAATAATAAAGAACGCCACATACGATAAAAATGGAAACCTTTTAATAAACTAAAAATCCTGCGGTAAAACGCAGGATTTATTTTTGTTATAGTCTTAAAAATATTAAGCCGTCTTTTTTCTAAAAATATTCCAAAACTTTTGTCATATTTATTTGTCTTAGCAAGTTCTTTAATTTCTTTATAAACAGGCTTAATGTCAGAAGCATTTTCTACAAATATTTTTACAATCCCTTCTTCAAGAATTGCATTATAATTTTTATTTTTTACTTTTTCAAGAAATTTTTCCTTTTTCATATTTTCTCCCTTAAAGTTTTTAATAACTTAAATTTTAAAATCTTAAATCATTGTAGCACAAATTTTTCTTATAATCAAGACATTTTCATAATTTTAACTATTAAAAGTCTTGAATTTATGATGAAGAAATGTTAAAATTATATTATGAAAAAAGGAGGATAATATGAAAGTTAAAGCAAAAGATCTTTTATTTGTGTTGTTTATGTTAATTGTGATATTTTTTATACTATTCTATTTTATTTTAATGGATAAAAGTTTTGTGGATATAAAACCTTATGAAATACCAGAAATTACTGACGAAATGGTGGAAGAAGAATTTTCTGACATGGAAAATTATGAATATATGGAAGACTATCAGTAAAAATAAAAGACGCGTTTTAAAACGCGTCTTTTTAGTTTGTATACATGCTTATATTTGTTATTTCTGAAATTTTTCCGTCTTTTATATCAAAAGAAATGGTCCAATAAATATTTGTATCGTCAATAGAAACAATTGCAGTTCTATCACTGTAATTTACATCATATAGTTTTAAATTTTTATAATCATTCTTTTCTAAATCTTTAAAAGAATTTTTAAAATCTTTTGTTGTGTATCTTTCAATTGCAAGTTTATCATTTTGCAGAATTTTAGTCAGAATTTCTTCACAATTTTTGCTATCAACTTTGCTTGGAATCTGAAAAACTAGCATTATAATGATAAGTGCAGATGTAAGAACAGTAAGCAAAAAGGCTGTGTGGATTGGCATTGTTTTAGTTTCTTTCATAGTTTTTTCCTCTCTTATTCAATTTTTATTTTTCACAGGGAAAACATTACCGCATTCATTGCAGCAAAAATACTTAATTTTGACATTTTCATCATCAGAATAATCATTTCTGTCGAGAAAAAATCTAGAACAATTTTCTTTATTGCAATTTGGACATTTAATTTTCATACCTCTTCCCCCTTTGTTATATATTTTTATATAAATAGTATGAAAGTCAGGAAATATGCTAAAAAGAAAGAAAAAATGCACAAAATAGCGATTGACATTTTGTTGATTTTTTAAATAAAAAAAGCAAATCGTTAATACGATTTGCTTTTGATACTTAAAGTGTGAATACTTCAAGTGGAAGCGCCGTCTTAGGTTTTTTGGACTTGTTTGATTTAAGCCCTTTTGCTTTTAATTCCTTTTGTGATGCTTCCTTTTTTCTGATAATTTCAGCAAGCATAATTGCGCTTAAACTGCTCATAATACGTCTCCTCTTTCCTTTTGTTTTTAAATACTTTTATAATATGTTATTTTTAAAAGTATAATAACTTTAAATATCAAAAGTGTATTTTAAAAGAAAAATAGTATTAATAAAAACAATAAATAAGCCCAAAGAAAAATCTTTGAGCTATTTTTAATATAAAAATTATTCTGTTAGTAAATCTTCTAAATTATTTGATAAATCTTCAAGATTGATATCAGACGGGATATCAAATCGAATTACTTCTTCTTCACCATCTTTATTATCTAACCTGCTAAATATTTTTTCCATTTCTTCTTTTGATAGAATATCTTCTTCTTTAATTTTTCTAAGGCAATCTATATTAGCAAGATATTCCATCATTTTCTTTTCAGACAATAATTGAATTAAAACTTGTTGAATGAGCTGTGTGCTTTGTGCTTCTTGCATTAAAATAGCACCCATAAGATAAACAAGATATTGAATTGCTTCAACACCTTCAAAGTGATTACGATAGTATCTAAGCATACAGATTCTCTCAAAAACATCTGGTTTGGTTCCGTCTGCTATAATAAGCATCATCATTTTTAAATATCTTTCAAAGTTTTCATCAGAAAGTTCCGATGCATAGATTTCAAGTCCTAAAAGACCTTCTTTTGATACAATGGCACTTGTTGCTGAAATTTTTTCAATAGCTTCAAGAATTTTTTCATCTACAAGTGCTTCATCTTCTTTATTTATCTTAGCAAAGTTTTCTTTTAATTCTTTATAAATAAGATTTTTCATATTTTTTCCTTTCAAATATTATTATCTTTTAAAATATGACTGATTTTAGAAAAATGAAAAAATAATTTAAGAAAAATTAACAAAAAGTTAAGTTTTAAAAAGAAAAGATAATTAAGCCTTTTGAAAATTTCTTGTATCTATGAAAAAAACTAAGAAATAGCATTTTTGCACAAAAAAAAGACATCCATTTGGATGGATGCCCTTTTTAAAAGATTTAAATGCAATCGCTAATTAATTTCCTATTTTTAGCATTGCGCAATCTTTTGAACGTCTTCTTTTCAATTCTAGAAACATTCTTTCCAGACATGCCAAAGTGCTTTCCTGTCTCATTTAATGTCTTAGGGATATTATCTTCAAGACCAAAATGGTAAGAAATCACTTCTCTTTCTCTTTCGGAAGAAATGGCAAGTGCCTTCTTTAAAGCTTCCTTTTGCATGCTGTTGCTAATAGCTTTGTCAAAGCTAAAGTCACATTCATGCTGGATGTCTGAAAGTGAAATGTCGTTTCTACCTTCATACCTTTTAGAAACGCTTTCTGCAACGTCCATGATGAAAAGGTTGAAGAAGCTGCTTTTTGTTGGTTCCATCTTTTTCCCTTTTGCGATTCTTTCGCAAAGTTCAAGATAAACCTCCTGACAGATATCTTCGAAGTCATTTGGATTCTTGCAAAACTGCTGTGCATATTTTGCTACAACAGGCTGAACTGTTGTGATAAAAAGCTCAGCATTCTTTGCTGAAATTGCTTCATTAAAAAGATTTACAAGATTCTGTGAATTGTTCATGATTTTTCTCCTTTATTCTCTTAAAAGATAATAAAGACGAAAAGGAAAATTCTCCAATTCGTCTTTTAGATACATTTATATTATGAAAGTAGGGAAATAATGATAACTTTAAAAATGATTATTTTTAGTTTGTTTTGAATATTAACGTAATTTAATGACTGACCAGAAAAAATTTATTTTTGGTAATCAGCTAAATTTTTTAAAGTCACTTGAAATTTAAAAGAGGGAGGATATTTTAAATTTATTTTACACCATTAGAATAAAAAATCATATTAAAAGTATTAAAAGAAAGGAATTTTGTTATGAAAATTAAAGAAATCTTTAAAAATTTTAAAGAAGAACCAGAAGATATAGAAAAGCAAAAGTGTAAGGCACTTCGTGAAATAAGAAGACAGATTGCAAAGAAAAATAACATTAAGTTTAATACATCTGATTGTAAATATAAAGGAAAATGTTCTGGAACCTGTCCTAAATGCGACGAAGAGCTTTTATATTTGAATAGCGAACTTGAAAAGCGTGAAAATGCAGGTAAATCAGTTATAATTGATGGCGAGCAACTTTCAATTTCATTTATATTAGAAGAAAGTATTAAATCGATGAAAAGGGCAACAAAACCAGGTATAGGCGGTGATTTAATAACACCAGAACTTATTGAAAACGCTATGCAAGTTAAGAAACTTGAAGAAATCATAGAAACAAATGGAAAGAAAAATATTTAAATCAAAAATAAATAAAAATATGTTTAGAAAGTAGGTAATTATGTTTAATATTGGAAAACAGAAGTGTAAGGCACTTCGTGAAATAAGAAAGCAAATTGCAAAAGAGAATAATATAGAATTTAATACGTCGGACTGTAAATATAAAGGAACGTGTAGCGGAACTTGTCCAAAGTGTGATGAAGAACTTTTGTATTTAAATAGCGAACTTGAAAAAAGGAAGAACTCAGGAAAATCAGTTATTATTAATGACAAACAAATGTCGAAATCTTTTTTAGAAAATAAGTTACTTCAAAAGCAAAGAAAGTATAACGCTTATGGCGGAGATTTCATACAGCCCGACCTTGTTTGTGCAATTCGCGGCGATATGCAATTATTAGAAAAGCCAGATGAAAACGATGAAACATTAAAAAGACTAATGGAAATAGACAATACATTAAAGAAAAAATAATGTTAAAAAAATAAAAAGACAGCGTTTTGAAAGCGTTGTCTTTTTTAAGATAAAGTTTTGTTTACAAAAAATAAATCAATTTAAAGAACGTGCATGAAAGCCCACGGTTTTAACCGTGTGGATGAAATGCCGTTTTTTATTGTTTTAAATTAATTTTTTATTGACTATTTTTGTTTTAAATGTCATACTATTTATATATAATTTTATTAGAAAGGAACTGGATTTGCATACTTTAAAATTAAAGCTTAAACTAACTAAATATCAGTATCAATATTTAAATAAAGTATTCTTTCTTGCATATAAAATATATGTAAGATGTGTTAAGTATGTTCAAAAACAGATTCGTAAATTTGAAAGTGATAAACAATATAAACATAATAAGTATTTATATATTAAATATAGAACTAAATTATCAGAATATGAAAAATCTTTAAAAGATTTAGATAAAGTAGATAAAAAGACAAAATCAAAACTTAAAAAATACTATAATCTTAATATAAAAGATTTAAATGAAAGACTTAAAGCACTTCAAAAAGAAAGAAAAGAAATAATTTCTAAATATTTAAGCAAAACTGATTTAGAAAAATATATAAAACTGCAGCAATATAAATATAAAAATTATATAACAAGTGCCCAAGCACAAAAAATAGCAGATTTTATTTATAATTCAGTAGAATCATATCTTTAT